>Ga0224748_10390_pt1 | contig 13451 bp, 10 predicted proteins | sample LIM_F_Water_Neg_FD_182074 | JGI IMG/M metagenome (GOLD analysis project Ga0224748, IMG submission 182074) | Enriched cells from gastrointestinal tract of the lab mouse from Pacific Northwest National Laboratory (PNNL), Richland, Washington... | ecosystem: Host-associated > Mammals > Digestive...
TTATGGTCAGTATTCCATTCCAAGGCAATCAGATCAGCCATTAACAGAGATCCAGGAGGGCGATTTGTACTTCTGCTTGGAACAGCGCCTTGTTACTGGTGGTATGTGTGATATGCTGACCGACCAGAATTATGCGACCGTTGAAGCAGCTCTGACAGCGGGAACCATGCCAACAGATTCTCGTAGTATTGTAATTGACTATAATGTGGTAAAGAAGAATGAAGATATCAGGAGCGCAAGGCGGTATATGATGCGGAACTGGTGCAAGCAAGGAATGTCCATGCCGCCATTACCGCACAGACCAGGCAGATACAGAGCGATTATGAAGCAAAGCTGAAACAGCGTGAGATCGTTCAGGAAGTAGGCAGCGCCGACACACTGACGCAAGCCCTGATTGACAGGCTTATCAGTAAGGTCTATATCTTTCCGGGAGACCGGATCGAGATTGAATATGTGACACAGGATTTCTTAGGGATAAGCGAACCGGGAAAGGTCGCATAAACCTTGTTGCCCACAGAATAGGGCTTATATTCGTCCAACGAATTGATTTCGCCTGACACGAGTTGAGAAGCAGCGTCCTCCTGCTGCTCCGGTTCCAGCCGGGACAGCTTGAGAGCATTTGTCTTGTTGATTTTTACATCTGAACCGCGAATCATTTCTTTTGCTGCGGAGGTAAGGTTTTTGGCTATCTGTATTTGGATTTCCACCGTTCTTGGTGATACACCTAATTTTTCAGCGGTATCTTTAACGAAGCCTTTTGAGGTGGGCGAAATTTTTTCGCCCACCTCCCTGTGCTGATTTCCTCGATATGCGCCACCCTCGTATGTGGCTTTTGTCTCTGGGTGCAGCGTCTCGTAAATTTCCTTGCGCCGCAAGAGCAGGTTGCCAAAATCTATGATAGGCAAGTTCTTACGGACAAAATTCTCATCTATCTCGGCAAGCTCCGCCTGCAAGCCCTGCAAGTCTGTGACGGTACACTCGATTTCCGCCCAGCCCAACAACTTTGCCGCCTCCAGACGGTGACGGCCCGCAATCAGGGTGTGGCCCTGGTTGATAGTGATGGGATTCAGCAGGCCCAGCTCGGCTATACTGTCAGCCAAATTTTTTATATCCTCCGGCTCGGCTTCCCGCCTGCCAGGGTTCAGTTTGATTTCGTTAATGGGGATACGCATCGGCTTCCCTCCTTCCGGATTATAGATGCAGCCCACAAGCCCATCCTGGCGGATGGCGCGGCATGATGTCCCCCTTTGACCCTGCGGTACGGGTGGTGCGGATGCTCCCCAGCGCTTCGGATAGTGCCAGTATCGGTCAACAGGGCAGGGGGCGCTCGGAGTTTTATCGTCATGGCGTCTGCGCTGTGGTGTCGGGGAGCGGTGCTTGTGGCCTGTTATTAAATTTTCAACGCCTCATGAAAAGCCATCACAGCTGGGAATGAAAATAAAGCTGGTGCGCGGCGGGGCAGAATCTGATACACTAAGCGGTCCTTATATCTTTCCGGTTGGTATTGGCGGATCAAGCAGCGTAAAGGCGCAAAACGGGCAACCATTGCCCTGGCCAGAAAGCTGTTGGCTTTGATCTATACCATTTTAAAAACCAAAGCACCTTATGATGAAGAATGTTTTGAAACCCGCAGGAAACAGAGTGAACGCAAACGTGCCAACCGCATGGTAAACGAACTCCAAAAGCTGGGTTATTCTGTGGTCGCTCCTGATTGATTCTTTTCCACTTCCTCTGGGCAACGACAGGCCTTTGTCTGCCGTCTTTTTGTGCTGCGATGATTTTTCATGAGGCGTTGATAACCTGTTTGTCAAGGTCCATTTCCTTGTTACTTATTTTCGTAGCAAGGTTCGCATCGAAAACTCTGTCCGATAACATAATTCTAGCATAACCGCATAAGTTTTTTTAGGCTCTTGTAGCTCCGCTTTTTCCATAAATAGAGGAACTGGTGACTCCGGGTGCGCTGCCGTCCAGACGGGATAAGATAATTTTAACAGAGATCATGCCCTTTGAAAACGCCCTTGTAAGGGTACTTTGGGTTGTTTTTGTACCCCTCTTTGGGGTAGCGACAGAGCTGGCATCCATATTTTAGGGCAAGCAAAAACGCCGTACAAAGTCGAAGCAGCCATGGTAATGCCACAACTGCTTTGACTTGTACGGTGGTTGATAGTCTCTGCTGGATTTTCCGGAGGTCGCTCTGTCTGCTTGCTCGCTTTACCCCGGCTATTCTTCGGAACTTCGTATGTAGAACGTTATGCTATCTTTTCGAATTTCTTACCCCCATTTTATGCCTCTTCCTTCATCTTCACAAGAGTTACATTTACAAAAACGGGAGACTTCTGTCCTTTTCAGACAGAACAACTTTTCCTGCTCCCTCAACCTTATCTAAGGGCCACCCCACCCCAATGTCCGGGTCATCCCATCTAATCCCACTATCTCCCTCCGGATAGAAGACCTCCCCGCATTTGTAAAGGACGATGGCATCCTCCAACGTCAGGAAGCCATGGGCACAGCCCACCGGCACGTACACCTGGTTGCATCCATCCCCTGTCAGGTTAAAAGACTGCCAATGCTTAAACATCGGACTGTCCTTGCGCAAGTCTACTACTACATCCCATATATGCCCAGAGATGCAACTTACCAGTTTGGGCTGCATTTTTCCACGCTGAAAATGCAGCCCACGGAGTACGCCTTTTTTGTTAGTGGAATAGAAAACTTCTTTCAAATTATCCTGTATACCGTGTTTTACAAACTCCGCCTGGTTATATTCCTTAACAAATCGGCCCCGGGCATCATCTGCAAAAAACGATTTTATTTCAAAGCAGCCAGGAATCGCCGACCCAATAAATTCAAATTTTCTCATTCCCAGCCTCCCTATTTTTTATCCATTCCATGGTGCGCTTTATCCCTTCTCCAAAGAGGACTTTCGGCACAAACCCTGTATCTTCTGTCAGCTTTTTTATCGAGAAACGGTCAGCAGGCAAGGATATCCCTGAATATGGCATATCCCCAAACCGCAATTCTCTTTCTGGTGCAAAAAGCGTTCCCATTTTCTCGATATACTCCCGTAAAGGCCTTGGCTTCCCAGTTCCTACAATATAACTGTATCCGGACACGCCAAACTTCCCTATAGCCGCTAAAGCCCTCGCTGTGTCCTCCACATGAATAAAATCATACAACTGTGTGCCGGACGTAAATTCCAGGGGTTCATGATGCAGAATTTTATGCAGCGTTGTATTTATGATAAACCGTAGGGAGGTGTCCCCCTCCCCATACACATTGGAGAGGACGGTCCATACATGTTCCAGGCCCCCTTGGACGGCAAGGGCCTTTGTGTAAAACCGGGCAAAATGCTTGCCTTCGCCATAAATGCAACTGGGGCTGACTTCCAGCCTGTCCGCATCCAGCTCGGCCAACGCTTCATATTCCCGCAAAGACCCTACGCCAACAAAACGGGAACAGCCTATTCCTATAGCTGCTTGCACAGCCTGCCCAGCGGCCTCCACATTTCCCAGATGTACCACTGGGTCAGAACGGGAAGGCCCTGCAATGCCGGCCCATGCAAGATGGTAAAACACGGACTGTTTTTGGGGACCGGCCAAGGCAGGCAGTCTGCCATATTCATGCAGACCGCATTCTATAACTTTGACTCCCGCACGGTTGTCCAACCATTCCGGGTGGCCGCCTGGCCGGACAACGGCTATTACATTATCACAGTTTTGGGCTAATTCCCTCACCAACCAGCGCCCAATGAAACCGGCCGCGCCTGTCACAATAGCTGTCCCCATGCCTTCCCTCCTACAACCCTATTGTTTGATGGAATCCAATATCGTCTGCACCATATACTCCAGCATCTCCTGCGTCATCCCAGGGTACACCCCAACCCAGAAGGTATCCTGCACGATCCTGTCCGTATTGGGCAGGTCTCCCACAACCCGATAGCCTGTCCCCGCTTTGCGCAGCTCGTCAAAGCACGGGTGCCGCAGCAGGTTGCCAGAGAACAGCATGCGGGTCTGTACGCCCTTCTCTTCTATGTACCGTACAACCCTTTCCCGGTCAATTCCCTCCCGGACAGTCAGCAAAAAACCAAACCAACTGGGCTGGGCTTTCTCCTCATGGTAAGGCAGGAGCAGTTTGTCTCCTGCCCCAGCAAGGCCCGCCTGCAATGTTTCCCAGTTTTCATTGCGCCGCTGGATAAAGCCTTCTAACTTTTTCAATTGCGCACAGCCTACCGCCGCCTGCATGTCCGTCATCTTCAAATTGTACCCAAAATGGGAGTATACATATTTATGGTCATACCCCCTGGGGAGCTGCCCATACTGCCCGTCAAACCTGTGCCCGCAGGAATCGTCCACGCCAGACGGACATACGCAGTCCCGGCCCCAGTCCCGCATGGAGAGCATAATGCGGCCCAGCAGGTCGTTATTTGTGTAGACGGCTCCGCCTTCGCCGGTGGTCAGGTGGTGGGCCGGGTAAAAGCTGGAAGTACCCAAGTCACCGATTGCGCCTGTTTTCTGGTATCCATTGCCCATGTCATAAGCAGCGCCCAGGGCGTCGCAGTTGTCCTCAACCAGCCACAAATTATGCTTGTCGCAGAAATCCTTGACAGCTTTCAGATTAAACGGGTTGCCCAGTGTGTGCGCCAGGAAAACACACTTTGTTTTCTCCGAAAGCGCTTCTTCCAGCAGGGAAACGTCGATGTTGTAGGTGCCCAGCTTTACATCCACGAACACGGGCACCGCCCCAAACTGCAAAATTGGCGTCACGCTGGTGGGGAACGCCGCCGCCACACAGATCACCTCGTCTCCCCGCTGGATTGCCCGCTCTTTCAATAGGGGAGAAGTCAGCGTCATAAAAGCAAGCAGATTTGCGGAGGATCCAGAGTTCACTGCCGCTACATGCTTCACGCCTAGGAATTCGCCTAGGCCATGCTCGAATTCCTGGCAGAACCGCCCGGCGGTCAGCCAGAATTCCAGCGCCGAGTCTACCAGGTTTATCTGCTCCTCAGCATCGTAGACACGGGAACAATAGGGGATGCGGTCGCCCGGTACGAAGGGCTTTTTTGAGGCATCTTCTATTTGCCGGTACTCCCGGATAAGCGAAAATATTTCCTGCTTGATTTCATCAGTTGTGCGCATATGTATTCCTCCAGAACCCCCAAATCATCATATAATAGATTCAATTATTTTAAACAGAACAATCTCATTTTAAATCTACATCAGCTTGCTTACTTATCCATTTCATAGTTTTTACAATTCCATCGACAAACGATACTTTTGGAAAGAACCCTGTATCTTGTTTTAACTTCTCAATAGAAAAGCTGCTTTCCAGCAAATGCACTCCTGAATATGGAATTATACCAAAAAGGAGATCTTCTTTTACCTTGAAAATTTCCCCAATCCTTTCAATATATTCTCGCACAGTTGCAGGCTGACCGCTACCAATTACATAATCACAGAATGGTTTACCCTCAGTCCCAAGTATGGACAGAGCCCGAACTGCATCCTCGACGTAAACAAAGTCACAAAGATGTGAGCCTGAAGTAAAGTTTAACGGCTCATGATTTATTATTTTTCTTAATGTTGTATTAATCAAACGTGGGGAGTTTTCATATTCCCCATATGCATTTGTCAGAACGGGCCAAAGATACTCTATACCAACTTGAATAGCTGCAATTTTTGTTTGCAAATGGGCCAAATATTTCATAGCCCCATATGTATAGCCCGGGCTGGGTAATAAACCATCTCCTTTAGTTGCAATAAAGGACTCCTCTTCCATCATGGAACCTACACCCACAAATCTTGTACAACCGATTTGTGCAGCAGCCTCGACAGCAGAGATTGAAGACTTTACATTCTGAATTTGTATATCCAAATTCTCTCGATCGTGGCCAGATACACCTGCCCATGCCAAGTGAAAAAATACTGCTCCATTTCGTCTGCCTATAAGCATAGGTAAATCGTCATAATTTGCTATATCACAACAAATTATTTCAACACTTTTGTCTGTTTGTAATCCCATCCATGGAAAGCTCAAGCTTTGGGGCCGAATAATTGCCAAGACAGAGTATCCATCAAAAACAAGCTGTTCAACTAACCATCTCCCTATAAAACCACCAGCGCCTGTAACGATAGCTGTCAAATTTAACACCTACTTTCTTTACGTGTAAATTGAGAAACTGAACTAAATAGAAACGATGTGAAGATTTTCGAAAGAAATCCGGATAATTCAAGATGGCGAACTGTCAATACATATTGCATTTAGAAAGCTCGCTAGATTTTTAAGATCTTCAACACAGAAACCAATAAAATCCGCCAAACAACCCCGTGCCTCGTTCCATTGGTTTGACTTCCGAAGTATACGCACTCAGTGAAACCGCATTCACATATCTTATATCTTAGTGACATATTCCCTCACGAAGAAATCGAAAATATTTGCGGTAATACGACGAATATCTCCACAAGCTCCGCCATCTCGTTAAGAATGTGTTCCGGCTTCACAAAAGATGGCGTTGTATATATCGCTACACGTTACGCAAAAACATTACTTTTTTCGTTACTGCTGCCTAAATCCATTGTGTTGCAATTCGGTTCTTAGTTTATTGACAATACTGTCTAAATTATATCATTTTTTGAATATATTCTAAGAACTGCTGATCCCCAATTCCACCTGGCTTCATACCTTTTAACCAACTTTTTGTCCACTCCACCGTTTTTTCAACAGCCGTTTTTACATCCCATATGGGATTCCAGTCAAAAGCTTTTTTCAATTTGGAGCAGTCCAGTTTCAAAAAAATATCCTCATGTGGTGCATTTGGTTCAGCATGATTCTCCCAAGTTAAGCCGTCCCCCCATGCCCGGCAGAACATATCCACCAGCTCTCCCGTAGTTACACAACTGCTGTCATCTGGCCCCACATTGTACCATCCTGCCAGATTCTTATTTTCATATTGGTGCTGCGCGACCAGCAGATATGCGAACAATGCTTCCAAAACGTGCTGGTAAGGACGGACGGAAAAAGGATTCCTCACAATGATGGGATATCCGGCTTGAGCGGCCCGCACGCAGTCAGGAATAATGCGATCGTGGGCAAAGTCGCCGCCGCCAATCACGTTGCCAGCCCGCACGGTAGAGACAGCTACGGGCGAATCGGCAAAGAAACTCTGCACATAACTATGGGTTACCAGCTCTGCGCAGGACTTGGAGTTGGAGTAAGGGTCGCGTCCGTCCAGAGGATCGTTTTCCCGGTAGCCCCAAGCCCAGTTTTTGTTCTCATAGACTTTATCAGTGGTGATAATCACCACTGACCTTACAGGCACCTGTAAGGTGCGGACACACTCCAAAAGGTTCACTGTCCCCATCACATTTGTCTCATATGTACCAGCGGGGTCTTTATAACTATCGCGAACAATAGGCTGTGCAGCCAAGTGGAAAACCATGCCTGGCTGAGTCTGACAAAATGCCTGCATCAGCTTGTCTCTATCCCGGATATCCCCAATGATGGAAGTCATACTCCCTTCTAATCCAGCTATGGAAAACAGGTTCGGATCTGTGGGCGGCGGCAAAGAGTAGCCAGTCACAACCGCGCCTGCGTTTATCAGAATCCTGCACAGCCAGCTTCCCTTAAAACCCGTATGCCCAGTGACAAATACCCGCTTTCCACGGAAAAAATCCAGAGAAAAATTTTTCATCTTACCACACCTTCCACGGGGCATGTCCGTCCGCCCACAGCTTTTCCAGCAATTCCTTTTCCCGCACCGTATCCATGCATTGCCAGAATCCTGTATGTTTATACGCCATCAGTTGACCCATCCGGGCGACACTTTCCAGCGGGGATTTTTCCAGCACAGTGTCATCTCCCACAATTATGTCAAAAAACTCCGGCTGGCAGACCATGAACCCAATATTGATAAGATTGCCGTCGCCCTGCGTTTTTTCGCGGAACTCATTGATATGGCCGTCTTCACCAACATCCAAAATCCCGAAACGCTGGCCGGCATTATAGGCGGAAATCGTCACCATCTTTCCGTGGTACTGGTGGAACTTTACCAACTCGGCAATATTTACATCAGAAACGCCGTCCCCATAAGTCAAGAAGAAAGGTTCGTTGCCTACATAATCCCGCACACGTTTTACCCGGCCACCGGTCATGGTGTTCAGGCCCGTGTCCACAATGGTGACTTTCCAGGGTTCCGAGGTGTTTTTGTGTACTATCATCTCGTTTTTACCATGAGTGAAATCATATGTAATATCTGAGGTGTGTAGGAAATAATCGGCAAAATATTCTTTTATAATGTGTTGTTTGTAGCCTGCACAGATTATAAATTCGTTGAAGCCGTAGTGGCCGTACAATTTCATGATGTGCCATAGGATAGGCATGCCGCCCAGTTCTACCATGGGCTTGGGCTTGAATTGGCTTTCTTCAGAGATGCGGGTGCCGTAGCCACCGGCGAGGATTAGAGTTTTCATTTGATAATTACTTCTCCTTATAAATCAGTCATATAAATCGGTGGCAACCACAATATTTTATTGTCTTTTACCCCCATTTCAACCAGTTCTTTTCTAATATCTAATGCCATATCCTTTCGGCTAACAGCTATAATTACATAGTCAAACTGCTCAGAAAGTAAACTACTAAGCGGAGACAATTCAAGATTTGATCCTTGTAAAACTTTTCTGTTCTTACTAACCCATAAAACTATATTACACATTTTGAGTTTTTGAATCTGAGAATAATAGTCTTGTCCCACATCGCCGGAACCATATAAAACAATTTTCTTATCGTCAAGAATATTGATAAATGGGAATATATATTTCTTAGCTCGGCTGTATAGGCCAAAATTCATTCGACTGCCCGCATCAGATAACAGAATCGAAACAAATTCTTCTAATTGTCGAACCAAAGCTTTAGATTTTTTATTTTTGGAAAATATAAAAAGCATATTTTTGTAGAATATGTTTAAGTCGGATAAATAGTTGTCGTAATAGGCATGAGTAACAGACAACGGGTTCACTCGGTAAGTGTATCCGCATATGTCAGAAACAAACACATTTTTGCACTTACTTATATAACTATAAGCAATAGCAGAATCATCAGGAAAACCTGATTCTTCGATTTCCGTACATACAGTTTTTAGAATATCTGTCCTAAAAAGTTTGTCCGACACGCGACCTTTAATCCCCTCTTTATCTGTATACGGCAAAAGTATCATGTGTTCCATTAAATAATTCATTTCAGTTTCGCTTTTATAAGAACCAAAAGGAAGCGTATCAAAGAATTCATACATTTTTCCAGCAATTTCTTTCTTATATCCTGATGTTACTATATCATATCCCTCAATAGTTTCAGACAGTTTTTCATACATATCTTCATCAATGTAATCATCTGAATCAACAAAACCAAGATATTTTCCAGTGGCCAACATAACACCAGCTTTTCTTCCACTATAGGGTGTTCCATATTTTTTGTGAATTACTTTCACTCTATTGTCCCTCTCTTTATAGTAATCCATCATTTTACTTGTTCCATCTGTTGAACCATTATCGACTAATATCACTTCAAGATTAGAATAAGATTGGTTCCGGATGCTATTTATACATTCACTTAAAAAATCCTCTGTATTGAATGCGGTCACAACAATGCTTATCAAATCACACACCATAATGTAGTCGTTTCCTTTCTCTTTTACAAAATCAAACAAGGGAAATGCTAGTCCCTTCCCTTGGCATGTTTTCTTTAATCTAAGCAGTACAGTCTTGGCCAGTTATCTTTTTTTGCCGCAGAAACGGCATACTAATTTACGCGAATTCGATTGAGGTTTTGGGGGGTGGGATCCCATACATCTACTTTTGTCCCATAGTTTGTCATATAATACCTTTGTCGCTCGTCCAAGTCTTTTACCATACGCGCTATAATATGAGCAAAAAAGGGAGTTTCCTTGGCCACTTCCCACCACTCACTGCCATACGGAGCATCAGGACATACCCAAGGCTTTGGTTTTCCTGCCCAATGTAACATATAAGGATTTTTATATGCGCAAGAAAATGTTTTATCTTCAGATGCGAGAACAGCGTTAACAAACATTTTACTGCTATCATTAGCCGCAACCAATACGTTCCACGCGGGATTAAGAAATTTGATTTTCCCCTCTAACATACAGTTTAAAATGTCCTGGGATAAAAAAATGTATTTTCCACTTTTAATCATTTTCAAAGCTTCTTTAATCGATATCATATCGCAATACATTTTGCAATCAAATATAATCAACCCTGCATTTATCATTTTATCTGGGTTATTCAAGTGCAAAACCTTTTGAGAATATTCTTTCAATGTAATTCCCATCCGCCGCCAAATATAATCTGTCTCCAAACTTCCTATCAAAAAGGCGTCTGGAACAGCAGCAATTATATGATTATCAAGAGGAATCTTTTTTAGTTCTCCAATATTCCGAAGTGGAAGTGTATCTGTATCTATACATATCAACCGTGAATATCCATCTACAAAAAAAGGTGCTAGTACCTGTATGCATACTTCTATAGGATAGAATTTTTCTAATTGTAAGTAATCATGGATAAACGTTCTCATAATAGCAGAAGCATCTACAAACCGCAAAGAAAAATTTTCACACATTCCAACTAATTTCAAAAGCAATCTCTTGTTTTCTTCTGAAATTTTCCTTTCAAAAATTATAATATCATATGTTTCATCGGGTTTAGAATGATTTATTAAACTGCTTAGAAACACACCAGCATACGGTGCATAGTAATTGCTTACTATCAGTATAAAGCCTGTTTTATCCAAATAAGTCGGTTTTATAAACTCCACTTAAATCACTCCGTTTTCAAATTGAATACTTTATAAAGCAACTGTTAATGGACAATCTATCTAAACCAGATTGTGTCATCAAAAAAATGTAATATAATAGTCCTCAAAGTTAGAGGAAGGCAGAAATAATGTGGAAAGAACAGCATAGACACGACATAAGCGACAAAGCATGGGAGAAGATCAAGCCGTATACCATTGGTGAAAAGGGGGATGCGGGGAGGCAACGCACATGATACCCGGCAATTTATTAACGGAGTATTCTGGATTCTACGCACAGGATCGCCCTGGCTGGACTTGCCGGAAACGTATGGAAACTGGAAGGATGTTCACCGCCGGTTCTGCCGATGCGATTCCTTATCACTTCTGGTGCCACAGCGGATTGCAGACTTGCAGCGCAGTTGATCGATGGGTTCCAGGCAGAATACCTTCTGGCAGACCGGGGCTATGATACAGACGCAGTCCTCCTTAAGGCTGCTGACCTGGGAATGGTACCGGTTATTCCGCCAAGAAAAAATTGAAAACATTTGCGGGAATACGATAAACATCTTTACAAACTCCGCCACCTTGTTGAAAATGCGTTCCTACTTCTCAAGAGATGGCGTGGTATTGCTATTTGGCTCCTCGTTTATTGACGACACTATCGTTTTTCTTAAAGCTCAATTCTTTTTTAATAATGGATTGGAATCATTTTATAATTGTAGAGGGGGAGCCCAAAGAATTGAATGCTCATCTATTCCTTTGGACAGTAAGCTATCTGTAATGAGTTGAACTACTGTGCGATTTGATTCTGCTAAAACAATATAATCAAATTCTATGCACAATATTTTATTGGGATCTTGAACTGGCATACCTTCCTTTTGAAGATCTTCCCAATTCTTATCAATCCAAAGAACTATCTCACAAGCATTCCACTTGGCAATCTGATACCAATATGAACTCCCTATCATACCAGCCCCATACAACACTATTTTTTTGTCTTTCAAAATATTGAGGAACGGAAAAACCATATTTCCCAATATTGTATTTTGAGAAAAGCCCATTCTACAAGGCGCTTTTTCTAAAAGTGCTAAAACTTTGATTTCCAGTTGAGCTAAAAGAATGCCTGATTTTTCATGTTTGGCAAATACAGGATACAAAGATTTATATAACCGCCATACATTATTTAAAAACTTACCCTCTCTGTCTACTGTATGGCATATAGAGCCATTTCGTATCCTATAGTGGTAACCGTATATATCCGTAATAAACACAGATTTGCATTTAAGAAGATAGCGATATGTAAAATCACAGTCTTCAAAAAGGTCAATTTGTTCATTTATTTCCTCAAAAACAGATTTTGCAATTCCCGACTTAAACAACTTGTTCCATACAAAGGGGGCAAATCCAGATTTTAGGTTAATTTCTCCACCAGGAGTTGAGACGTTAACAAGATGCCGGAAAAGGAAATCCATATCCTCGGACGTTTTGTATTCTCCAACTGCCAGTTTGTCTCCAGCACATCGCACCTTATTTTCTTCTTCGCGAAACCATTTATAGGTAATTAAATCATGTCCGTTTGCTTGTTCCATCAGTCTGTAATACAGGTCTGATTCGATATAGTCATCTGCATCTACAAAACTCAAATATTCCCCTGTAATTAAGCCTGCGCCATTTTTGCGTGCCTTTGTCAAACCCTGATTTTTTTGGGATAAAAGTTTGATTCGATTGTCCATTTCGGCATACCTTTGACAAACCTGTGCAGAACCATCCGTAGAACCATCATCTACTATAACAACTTCAATATTTTTATATGTCTGGCTCAATATGCTAGAAAGGCACTCATCCAGATATTCCTTTACATTGTAGACAGGAACAATTATACTTATCAGATGATTTTCCATACAGCGTTTCCTCATTTCGTCACTCAAATCAACAAATCGCGTGAACTTTTTAATATTACCGTGGTTCCCAAAATTGCAGCGCGCTCTCTGTCAGTCAATTTCCATCCCAATTCTTTCAACTTGTCTGATTTCAATACCTGCCTAGAAACTTTTGAATATCCCTTTTTCTCCATATCACTAGGAATCTCAAATTTGACTTTACTTTTACCAGCCTCTGCTACCTGCTCCGCAAATTCCCGAATTGTCATCTGGTACCGCCTGTCTGCTATATTATACGCTTCACCCGAAAGTCCTTTTTCTAGAACCACTAACAGGCCCTGCACCGCATCCATAACATAACAATGGGAGCGCTCCCGCAAGCCATCGCTTTTCAGCACAATATCCCTGCCCTCCGCCGCGCTCCAAAGGAACTCCGCCACCGCCCGGCTGTCCTGTCTCGACATGGTCGGCCCGAACAAATGGCAAGGCCGCACGATAACCACATCCGCGCCAAACTGGCTCCGGTAGCTTTGGCACAACACCTCGGCGGCGCGCTTGCCCTCCGGGTAGCAGGAGCGGGAATTGGACAAATCCAAAGGCCCGCAATAACCCTCTGTGAAATCATCCTGGTTTTCATTGGGCTGCCCGTAAATTTCTCCAGAAGAAACATACAGAAACCGCTTCATCCCATGGGCCAAGCCGTACTCCATCAAGTTTTTTGTCCCAAGCACGTTTGCCAGCAGCGTATCCACAGGGTACTTTGCCATATTC
>Ga0224748_10391_pt1 | contig 13448 bp, 17 predicted proteins | sample LIM_F_Water_Neg_FD_182074 | JGI IMG/M metagenome (GOLD analysis project Ga0224748, IMG submission 182074) | Enriched cells from gastrointestinal tract of the lab mouse from Pacific Northwest National Laboratory (PNNL), Richland, Washington... | ecosystem: Host-associated > Mammals > Digestive...
CGTCCATATCACTTTCAGCTCCGTCTTGTCGTGATCGTGCCGGCTGGAAAAGGCCTGAAAACTGTCGTAGTCGGCCACGCCCGCCGCCGCGGCCTCCGGGATGTCCCTAATCTGCCGGTCAAATATAGAAATCTCCTCCGCCAGCCGGCTGTCCAGTTCTGCTCGCTCCTCCGGTTCCAAGGTAGGTCCATACTGCGCCACCCACTCCACCGACAAATCGAACTCGTCCTGGGCTGAGGGGCCGTTGGAAAAATGCTCAATGTAGAAGCTGGGGAACATGTAATAATAGATCAGCCCCAGCAGGACAATGCCCGCCAAAATGCCGGGCCGCCAGATCTTTTTCAGCTCCTGCCAAAACAAGCTCATGTTCGTACATCCTTTCTTCCAAAGCGCCGCAACGCCAGCGCGGTCCCCACGCCGCAAATCACCAGGCTCAGTCCTGTGCCCATGCTCTCCTGCCAAGGGACAAAAGCGTTCAGGCCAAGCTCGGTAAACCAGCCGTTGACATACAGCCAGACGCTGACCGGCTGGAAGGTCAGCAGAGCGTAGCCTATCCAAAGTCCCACCTGGGCGCAGAGGGCCTGAGCCGCTGCACCTCCACACAGCAGCAGGGTCAACACCAGGGCGGACAGGTAGACATTCTGTATCAACGTCCCACAGACTGCCGCCAACAGAGCGAATACCACAGTCAGCAGTCCGCCCAGCCCCACCACCGCCATAAGGTAACTCCCTGCGGTAAAGTCCGCCCAAGTGAAGAACGGGCGGCGGACCAGCATGTCAATGACGTAATTGAACTGGCTGGACACGCTGCCGCCCCAGGCGCCGCTCCAGTCCCAGAACAGCAGAAAGACCCCCATCGTGACCGCCGCCAGCAGCAGATACACCACCAGCGCCCAAGTGATTCCGGCCAGCACCTTCCAGCGGCACAGCCTTCGCCCGGTGCGGGAGGCGTACACCCCCGCCGCCGTCCGCTGCTGGTTCTCATAGCCCAGCAGGAACAGCATGGACAGCATCCCCAGCACCGCACCCTCGGTAAGGACGGCCCGCATCAGCATACTATAGAGAAACTGGTGGATGTTTTGGGTGACTGGCCCGCTGTACCAGTCCATGGCCGCTCCTGTCTCCGACAGATGGGCGATTCTCCCTGCCAGCCGGTCATATTTGCGCTCCATCAGGGCGATGGCCCCAGGAGAGTTCTTGACGTAGCCAGTGTAATAATTCACCAGGGGCCGCAGGTCGTAGTCGGCATAGATGTCCGTCATGCCCGCTGCGGCGGACAGCAGATAGTCCCGGTACTCCGACTGGGGCCGCCGCCGCAGTCCGTCCAGGAAACCGTCGTCTACCCGCTGGCCCTGCCCGCCGATTATGGCGGCGGTTTCGTTCCATTCCCACCGCCAGCGGTCCCCGCTGCTGATGAGCAGGCAGTTGAATGCCAGGCATAGAGCCAGCACGCCCCAGAGGGCGGGCAGTTGGGCCAGCTTGCGCCACTCGTACCCCAGCAGTCTCATACCTGCCCCTCGCGGTAGATGGCAAGAAACGCGTCCTCCAGACTGGGCGTCACCAGGACGGCCCCCTGAGGCGTAGCGTCGCAGAAGATACGCAGGACCGTCCCCGGTTCTCCCTGCCGCTCGCTCAAGAGGAACTGGCTTTCCTCCAGGGCAGTCCCCGCCGGAACCTCAAACACCTTGCCTTTCATCTTCCCGCAGATGCCCGCCGGGCTGTCACAGCAGAACAGCTTGTGGTCCCGGAGCATGATAATCTGCCCAGCGATGGTTTCAATATCGGAAACGATGTGGGTGGAGAGGATGACAATGCGATCCTCCGCCAAGGAGTGGACCAGATTACGAAACCGCACCCGCTCCCGGGGGTCCAGACCGGCGGTAGGCTCGTCCAAAATCAGCAGCCGGGGGGCGTTGAGCATGGCCTGGGCGATGCCCACCCGCTGGCGCATCCCGCCGGACAGCTGCCGCATTTTCTTGTGTTCCGCATCGGACAGCCCCACCAGCTCCAGCAGTTTGCTGATCCGCTGGTCAGCCTCTTTCCGGGGGATGCACTGGAGGGCGGCAACGTAACGCAGGAACTGCCGGGGCGTGTAGCCGGGGTAGTAGCCGAACTCCTGGGGCAGATAGCCCAGCAGCCCCCGATAGTCCTCGTCCAGAGCGTGAATGTCCTCCCCCTCCCACAAGATCTGCCCGGAGGTGGGGAACAGAAGGGTCGTGAGCATTTTAATGAGGGTGGTCTTGCCCGCCCCGTTGGGGGCCAGCAGACCGTAAACCCCGGCGGTGAATTGCAGGGAGATGTCCTCCAGGGCGGTAAAATCGCCGTATTTTTTGGTGACATGTTCAACTATAAGCATAAAAACGACCTCCTCGGTTGGGATAGCGGAGCATCCGCTCCAGAGTCAGAGCACAATAGGCCAGCCCAGCGGCAGACAGGAAAAGCAGGACGAGTACGGGAACCCGAAACAGCAGTTCACCTCCCCGCTCCCAAACCAGCAGAAGCAGTCCGGTTACGCCCCACAAAGCAGGGGGAAGCACCATTCCTCGGCGGAACCTCAGACAGAACAGTGTCAGGGCAGCGTAGAGAAACAGACTGGAAAAGGACAGGCCCAGCATCCAGGGCAGGGACCAGCTCCGCCCGGAGGTCAGCCACAACAGGATGTTGGCAGGAACGCACACGATCACTGCCAAACCTCCAAACACCAACATCCGCAGAGCCAGAATGGTACAGGCCGAGAGTTTACAGCTCCGCCGCCACTCCGCGACGCCGCTTGCGGTGTCTTTCCAGGCAGTCAACAGGTGGAGGGCGGCATACAAGGCAGGAGAGAACAGAAACAGCAACGGGGCCACGGAATCAAAGCGTGCGATTGCCGCACCTGGAATCAGGCACAGCAGGGCCGCCAGCACAGGAAAAAAAAGGCAGTCCTCTACCCCGAAAAACACCACGGACAGGGGAATACTCCGCCGCCTGGCTCTCTGCTCTACCCCGCTCAGTTCCACAATGCGCCGGATAGCCGCCTGCCGTTCCTCGCCTGTGGGCATGGGGATTTTTTCATCCATCTGAATCAAACTCCTCTCTGATCCGCCCCAGAAGGCGGTAGTATTGGCTTTTCACCGCCGGCTCCGACTGACCCAGGGCGGCGGCAATCTCTCCGAAACTCCACTCCCCGTAAAGCCGCAAGCGGAACACCGCTTGAAGCGAGGGAGATAGCCCGGTCACATAGTTCTCAATTCGCTCCAGTAGCTCCCGGTCATGAGTCTGGGAGACAAAGTCCTCCTGAACAGGCAGTTCTGTCTCCTCCAGAGGCGTGGTTACCGGACAAAACCTGCGACGAGTGTCAATAACCTTGTTTGTGGCGATGCGGTAGAGCCAGGTGCGGAAGGCGGCCTTCTTCGGGTCATAGGAAGGAAGCGCACGGAAAACCGCAAGGAAAATATTCTGGGTCAGATCCATGGCATCTTCCTTGTGCCCGGTTTGGCGGTAGACAAAGACGTATATCTCGTCATAGTACCGCTCCACCAGCTGCTCCGCCGCCTGACGGGAGCCGATGCGCTGAATGTCCCGTATCCACTTGCTCTCCTGCTCCATGGCCTCACCGCCTTCCCTTATTGATATATTCGTATGACAGAGTAACATCGTTGCAAAGAAAAGTAAAATTATTTATCTGGTGTTTTTTGGATGGCGGTTTATGCTACCTCATTGACGACCGGGTGACCAACACCGCCCCCGGCAGCGCCTACCGGATCATGGACAAGGATTTTTACACTCTGCTGGAGGAACTGTTTCAGTAGGGCGGTACAGCAAGGAGAATATTTCCGCTTCCAGGGCGGGCCCCATGTCGATGGACCGAGGCCCGTCTGCTTCTATTTTGTATACCTTGTAAATCGAGAGCCGTTTTGCTAAAATAGGATAGAAATTTGAACATATATTGTGAGGACAGTACCATGGGTGAAGGGAAAAAGCTTCAAATCCGCAACAGTACCGTTGACTTTCTGGTTTTTACCAAGGATACGGAAGAAAACGGCATCGAGGTAAGAGTGCAGGAGGATACCGTATGGCTGACACAGAAAGCCATCGGCCAGCTCTTTGATGTAGACCGCAGCGTAGTCACTAAGCATCTCAAAAAGATATTTACGGACGGTGAGTTGGACGAAAATTCAGTTTGTGCATTTTTTGCACAAACTGTGGATGACGGAAAAACGTACCGCTATAAGTTCTACTCCCTGCCCGCCATCATCGCTGTGGGCTGCCGTGTCAACTCCCAGCGGGCCACGCAGTTCCGCCAGTGGGCCACCAACGTACTGGAGACGTTCACGAAGCAGGGGTATGTGCTGGACAAGCTCCGGCTAATCAACGGACAGATCTTCGATCAGGATGATTTCGGCCACCTGCTCTCCGAGATCCAGGAAATCAGGGCAGGCGAGGCGGCATATCCCAATGACTATGGCTGACTGGGCGGCCAAGCTGGATGCTTTTTTACAGTTCAACGGAGAAGAGGTCTTGCGGGACAAAGGGAAAGTGACAGCCGCTATTGCGAAAGCCTTTGCCGAGAGTGAATTTGAGCAATACCGCATTATCCAGGATCAGCTCTACCAGAGTGACTTTGACCGGCTGATTGCGGCCACAGATGCTTCTGATGCGCCAGAATAACAAAGACTGTAGATGATAAATAGATGGTTTATGCTTGTGACAACTGCCACTTCCTCTTCCACCGTACCGCAGAGCCGGAGCAATGCCCCGACTGCGGCAAATACGCCGTCCGTGAGGCGACTGAGGCGGAACGGCAGGAATATGAGAAGCGGCTGGAAGAGCCGAGGGAGATATAAAATGGCCCATTCATCGCAGCGCGAGCGGATCACGCAGTACATACAGAACACCTATGGGACGCAGGCGGAATACCTCTGGGCCGACAGCCCGGGCAATGCGATTTTCCGCCACCCTGCCAGCAAAAAGTGGTTTGCTGCCCTGATGCGTGTCCTCCCGAAAAAGCTGGGCTTGGCAGGGGAAGAAGCCCTTGATGTAATGGACATCAAATGCAGTACCATTATGATCGGCTCCCTGCTCTCCACAAACGGGTTTCTCCCGGCGTACCACATGAACAAGAATCATTGGATTTCCATTGTCTTGAACAACTCCGTTCCTGACGATCAGATCATCCCACTGCTGGAACTAAGCTATGACAGCGTTGCTCCCAAGCGGCAGATGAAGGACCCTTGACCGGAAATGGAATAGCCCAACACTATCAAGACGGGAGATGCGCCAAAACGTCTCCCGTCTTTTGATATGCCTCAGAAAAATTTTTTGTGTGATAAAGGCAAAATCAGCCATTTCAGATGCTTCATAGGCGCTCCTTTACAGATTTTGTTTGATGATCCGGGTAATGCTTCCAACCGCCACGCCCTGCTCTTCATCCAGCCGGGTGACGGCGAAGCTGACGTCATCCCTCTTGCCGGGGAGACGGCGGTCATAGCAGGAGTGGGCGATGGCGTTGACGCCGTTGTTGAGGCGGACATACAGCACGCCGCCCCGCACATCGATGACACGGCCAGCATACCGGCCCTGCGGCACACACTTCTTCAGGTCGTCTGCGGCGGTGGAGGCAGAGGTGCTGCGCACATCGGCGCTGATGGACAGATCCTCCACCGTGGTGCCAGTGATCTTCTGTACCCGGACCAGGATGCGGTCGCCCACATGGCAGTGCCCGGCGGCGTCGCCCGCCCAGGCGCGGGACAGGCCCCGGGCCAGGATGGCGCACTCCACACCGAACACCTCCACCCGGACCACCTTCTCGGCCACCGCCACCACCCGGGCCTCATAGATCATGGGCTCGCCCCGCTCGTCTTTATCCAGGTAGAACGACTGGCACTTGCGATACATGGCGCCCTTGCGGCTGGCGGCCACGCTGCGGCTCTTGTTCTCGTGACCCTTCACGATGAAGTCGATCCCGGAACCCAGCCGGGCGGTGAGGATGCCCCGCATATGGGACATCAGCTCCTGGCCCTCGATTTCGGACAGGCAGTTCCAGGAATCGGAGGCGGCGGGGGGCACCAGATTGAACGCCTTCACCGTGTACCCCTGATCCCGGAGATAGGCGCTGCTTTTTTTCGTAGAGCTCTGATTTGGGATCACAGATAATGAGGCTGAACCTCCGGGCGGCTGTAAGGGGACAGGATAATTGAGAAACCGGGATAAACCGGGAGAGGCGGGGGAAGTGCTGGAAAACCCCCGAATATCAACGGGAATGGGCATAATCAGGGCGGGAAAGGCCCGGACGTTCTCATTTTCATTGAGCGCGAAGGCGTCGACGGCGGTCGGCGTCTTTTTTTGTGCCCAGAGGCCACTGGAGGCCGCACGTCGGCGGCGGCGTGGCGCGGTGGGCACCGGCTCGGCTGGACAGGAAAGCCCCCGGAAAACCGCTTAAAAACGGCAATCCGGGGGCTTTCCTCGATGGCGGGGACGGGCAGGACATTATGGGGGCCGCTCGGCCACGCCCCGGAAGTCACAGCAGCAGACCAAGAAGGCGGGGCTTCACGGCCCTTGAGGATAGTATAGCAGGGCGGCGGGGGAAATGCAAGGGGGCCCAGCGTAATAACGCACCGTTAGAGCGTTAGAATTTGGGCCAAAATCGGGCGAACCGGCGCAGATCGGGCCGCTGGCGGCGTTACTTGACCGTTACTCCACGGGGAGGGTGCCTTTCCCCTGTGCCGCGAATTATGGGGAGAGCAAAATGACAAATCGCTCAAAACCCGGTCACCATGTCACATTGTTGAATTACAGGCGTTTTAGGGGCTTCGCAATCGAGCGGGGCCCCGTTTTTCAATGTGACACAAAAACGGATAATTATTTAACCAAAACAGACCAAAAAAATTTAAGCAATCCCGCTCCGATTACCGCCTTCGGCGGGCCCGCTTGTCTGCTTGTACTCGTCTTCGATATATGTCGAGTAGATCGAGCCTTTTTTCCCGGTCGCCTGTTCATAGAACATCGTGATAATGTCAACGGCACTTTTTCGATCGTGAGGGTTCAGCAAGCGGAGCATAGCGATTACGTCGCTCTCCATTTGCGACAGGGGGATACCGTCACAGGAGAACTGAGCCTGTTCACTATTTCCGGCAAGGAAGTCGATCGAGACATTTAGGTAATGAGCCACTTTCTGTACGCTGTCCAGGCTTGGGTTTTGCGTCGCCCATCGCCTGATTGTTGCGTTTGAAAGATTGCACTCTCGCTCGATTTTACTGATTGCAAGGTCTTTTTCCCTTGCAATGGCGCACACTCGGTCGTAAAGGTTCATAAAATAGCCTCCTCAAAATAATTAGTGTTTAGGCATAGATTTTTCTTGACATTTAGTGAATGAGCTAATATAATATCAGTAGGTCAAAAACTTATCCACAACCAAGCATAACACAAAAAACTGAGGCGCACAACAGGGAAAGGAGCAGCAGCATGAACAGTTACAAAGTCACCTACCTCCTCAACGGGGAAGAGCACTACGATCACATCACCGAGCGCACCGAGAAGGCCGCTCAGAAGCGGGTCAAGGGCATCTACAAGGACGCCGAGATCACCGACACCGAGCTCACCAGCACCGACGTCTCGGCCACGAAGGAGCAGGAGCGGGAGACCCTGGAGAAGATCAAGGAGATGATCGCCGAGCTGGGCCCGCAGAGCTACCTTGCTACCGCCTTCGAGGGATGCTTCGAGGATGCAGAGCAGAACATCGAGGATGATGCAGCCTATAGTATGAAGGCGCGGCTCGAAATCCAGGCACAGCGGGCAATCGAGCGCGGCCACGAAGTAGACCGGCTCAAAGCCGACATCGCCGCCGCCCAGTCTAAGATCGAGATCTTGCAGAGCCAATTTGACTTCGCCAGCCAGCACATCAAGAAGCTCGAACGGCAGCAGCTCCCGGAGGAGCTCCGGCGCGACCTCTGGGTGATGGTCACCAGCGAGGCCGAGGCAAGCCGGGCTCGGATGGCAGAGGCCGCTGACAAGATGGCGGCAGGGGCCGACAACCCAGGCTGCGTACTTTTCAAGGAGTCCGTCGCCCGCTACCGCGCCGAGAAGACCAGGGCCGAGGAGATGGAGCAGCGGGCCAACGCCCTGGACGCCCTGGAGCCCAAAAGCGAATAAGCCGAAACGCCCGCGAGGGCGTCGCCGGGGGGAGCCCTACCCGGCCTGACGATGGCAGGGCACACAGAAAGGAAGGACAAGCAGAATGAGAAAAATGAAAAAGATCAACGGTTATCTGGTCGTCCGGTTCAATGACCGGGAGAAGCGCGAGTACGAGGGCGCCGGCCTGGGCAACTTCGGCGTGATCGACGCCGAGCTCTACACCGGCATCCTGGACGTCGACCGGAGCGTCATGGAGTACGACGACATCGAGACCCTGGAGATCGCGCTGGAACAGGCCCGGGGCCTGGAGTCCGAGCTGGACGTGGTGGAGCCGGAGGTGAAGATCACCGTCATCATCGAGGGCGAGACCGAGGTCAGCGAGGAGGACGTGGAGCCCGAGAGCCTGTTCAAAGGGCACCGGGCCACGCTGGAGGCTCAGCTCAGGCATGGGCCGCACCTCGACCTCGACCCCCTCACCGCTGCCCATGAGCTCCACGGCTACGCCAGGGCCTTGGAAGACCTGGGAATGATCGACGGCCACGACGAGCGGTTCCTGGTGGAGCGGAACACCTTCGGCGCGACGGCCCCGCCGCCCGACCAGCAGGAGGAGGCCCTGGCGTACATCTGCGACGAGGTGTGCAAGTACCGAGAGGGGCGCACCCAGGAGGAGCTGGACGGGATCTGTGCGAAGTGCAAGGTGGACAGGTGGGCCGGGGCCCCGCCCACATTGACGCCCCAAGAGGTGCGGGAGCTGCGCCACCTCCGGAGGCTGCTGAAGGAGGTGAGCGACTACGTCAACGATGGCGGGCCAGCAACACCGGGGAGCAGTGCGCGGCGGCTGGAAGTGAAGCTGCCGGAGCGCATTACGCCCGAAACCCTCCAGAAGATCATGAACGCCGCCCAAAGCGGAGAGTCGCCCCGGGAGACTTTTGAGAACGCACCCTCGGGAATACGGAACGACTACAACACGAAGAAGGTCTACGCCCTGGGGCTCGCGCTCGTCGAGGAGTGCCCGGAGAACGATTGCAAGGTTTACCTTAACATCTTCAACATGGCCAGAGAGCTGGACGCCGCCCTGGGAATGATGGAGGGGAATACCTCACCGGCCTTGGCCCTGCGGTCGGCCCTCATGGACAGGCTCGGGGAGCTCTGGGAGATGTACAGTAAGAACCACGCCGTCCAACAGTACAAGGAGGGGATGCAGAAATGACCGGCCTGGAGATTATCAGAGCCCCCGGCACCACAGTGGAGCAGATCGCGGACATCGTTGCGGAGCACTGCCCGCCCGTCACCCCTGAACACTGCGACAAGCTCTCCTGCCGGGAGTGCTGGCTGGCATGGCTGGCCACCGGCGAGCCCCCGAAGGAAAATGGGCCGTCCGACAAGCAGACGGCCCCGGACGAGGAAGGTCTGCACCCCAACCTCGTCGAGATGTACGCCAAAGCACACCGCAGAGCTCAGCTTACGCTTCGCGCTTACGCAACTTGTAGCTCAGACACTACTTCTCACCCTTCTCCTGGGCAAAACGCTCAGCGACAGACACCTGCGCCTTGAAATGCCGACCCAAGAATGCTGAAAACTCTTTCTCATCAAGAATCCCCTTCTCGACCAGATAGTCAATCAGAGCCCAATACTCGGGCTGCATCGAAAGTCTGATCGTGTTAAGGTGATCGACGCCAGCGTTCCCGGTTGACATTTCATGAGAGCACTCATACAGAAAATCCTTCATTAGTATCCACCCCCTCCCTGGGCAGGAGCCCAGCTCTATTGTACCAGCCCGGGGAGGAAAAGGAAAGGAGCGCAGCATGGAAAAAACCCAGAAACTTGAGAACGCGTGGGCCTGGGCCCGGGACGCCCGGCTCACCGCCCTCCGGCAGAAGCGGGAACGCTTCGCCGCCCCGCGCAACCCCTTCGAGCCCCGGCCCGGCATGGAGGCCGACTTCGAGCGGGTCAACCGAGACATCACCGCCCTGAACACCATCCTGGGGGCGATCGAGGACGCCCACTCCAAGGCGCGGGGGGAGGCAGTGAAGCGCAAGGCCCTCCGGTTCCGCGACATGGCCCTGGTCTTCGGGCTGGCGTCGCTGGCCACGCTGGGCATCGCCGCCGTGTTTATCACAGTCGGAGCTCCAGACCCCATCACCCAGGCGTCGGCGGTCATCGGCACCAGCCTCTCGCTGGGCTGGGCACTCAAAATCGCCTGGAAGTAGTTCTAAGACCCACATCGCAGAAAGGAGGACGGCGATGAAGAGCAGCAACACCCTCACCCCCTTCGGCAAGCTGGTGGTCAAGGCCCTGGTTGACCAGGACATGACCAAGACGGAGCTGGCCGGTCAGATCGGCACATCGCCGCAGCACCTGAGCCGTATCCTACACGGGACGCGCCCCGGGGGAAAGCACATCCCGGCGATCGTCGCCGCCCTCGCCCTCGACCCCCGGAAGGTGGAGAAGGCGATGGCCGCATAACAGCAGAAGGGAGGGACGGCAGTGCAGGACGCATATATCACGCTGGAGGAGGCCGCAGCCTTTGAGGGCATCAAGTACAACACCCTCGTCCAGCGTATGAAGCGAGCCCCTAATCAGTACGACACCAAGACCCAGGCCCGCGAGGGCGGCGGCAAAGATCAGGTATTGATCTCCGTCGCCTCCCTGACGACCAAGGCGCGGAAGGCGTGGCGGGCCACCCAGAAAGTAGACGGGAGGGATGTAATCATAGACCGCAGAGCAACGGAGGCGGCTCCCTGGTATGTGACCGCCGACCTCAATCACTACATAGACGGCCACAAGAAGGCATACTACGAGGCCGTCGAAGCGGCCCGCGTGGTGCAGGAGTTCATCGACTACGCAGGGCCAGAGAAGCGCACCGACCTCGCTGCCCGGCTCGCCGTGGGGCTGGGCGTCAGCCCGCAGAGCTTCTACCGCTACCAGACACAGGTGCTGGAGGCCAACGCCTGGGCCCTGAAGCTGGAACGGGAAGACGGGCAGTGCCGGGACTACTTCCGGGCCCTGGCCCTCTGCCGGAAGCCGAAGGAGGCGGACACCTTCCCCAGCCTGACCCCGGAGCAGCGGGCAATCATCGAGAACATCTGGTTCGACAAGCAGTTCGCCTCCAACCTGGGCACCCGGGAGATGCTCTACGAGAAGTTTGAGGAGATCGCCCGGGAGCGCGGCTGGCAGGACTACCCCTCCACCAAGACCGTGGGACGGTATATCAACTACCTCATGAGTACCAGGGGCGCAGCCTCGGCCCATTTCCTCGCAGCCAACGGGACGCGAGAGTGGCGGAACAAGATGATGCTCAAGGGCAAGCGGGACGCCACCACCCTGGAGGTCATGGAGCTCCTGGTGGGCGACGAGCACACCTTCGACCTCTGGGTACAGTACACCGCCCCCAATGGCAAGGTCAAGGCCGTCCGCCCGGTATTGGTGGCCTGGATGGATATGCGGAGCCGGGACATCCTGGGCGACGTGATCTGCGTGAAGGCCAACGGCGACACCCTGAAGGAGTCCCTGGTGAAAACGATCTACACGGCGGGCGTCCCGAAGCGGCTGCTCATCGACAACGGCAAGGACTACACCAAGCAGGAGCTCACCGGCCAGAGCCGGAAGAAGCGGAACATCGACTTCGACTTCGACGCCGAGACCGTGGGCTTCTATCAGAGCATCGGCATCCTGGGCGTCGACCGGGCCCTCCCTTATCAGGCATGGGTCAAGGCAGTGGAGCGGTTATTCGGAACGGTCTGCTCCCGGTTCTCCAAGTGGTTCGCCTCATACACCGGTACCCTCACCGGCTCCAAGACCGACGCCAAGCGGCACAAGGACGTGGAGGGTATGCTGGAGCGCGGGGAGCTGCTGACCATGGAGGAGTTCTATGAGGTCTGGACGGAGTGGAAGGAGCTGCACTACCGCACCCGGAAGCACCGGGGCCTGACGGACGCCAAGGAGAAGTGGGTCACCCCGGGCGAGCTGTTCGCCCACGGCCCCCGCTATGAAAAGGCGGCACCGCCCAGGGAGTATGCGGCGATGCTGCTCATGAAGGCGGACACGGCCCGTGTGACCAACCAGGGCATCACCAAGTTCGGAGTCCTCTACACTGACTACGAGCTCTGCTTCTGGAAGGACAAGAAGGTCAAGATCAAGTGGGACATCGACGACGTTTCCAAGCTCTACGTCTACGACTTGGAGGGCCACAAGATAAGGAGGCCGACGCAGGTGACGTGCTGCGGCAGATGGAGCTGTTCGAGGAGATGGAGGAAAAAGACCCCCACCTGTTCAGCCAGCTCCAGACCCGGAAGAACGCCGTCACCGGCCTGGACTTCGAGATCATCCCGTTCAGCGACGACCCCCGGGACAAGGAGATCGCCGCCTTCATTGAGGAGCAGCTCGGCGGCATGGAGGGCTTCGAGGACGTGGAGAACGATCTGCTGGACGCGATCGGAAAGGGCTTCGCCGTCTCGGAGATCATGTGGGGCTATGACGAGGGGCACGTCGTCGTCACCCAGATCAAGTCCCGGCACCAGAAGCGGTTCTTCTGGGACAGCCTGGACGACTCATTCAAGGTACGCACCCAGGAGCACTCCGAGGGGCTGCTGCTCCCGGCGAACAAGTTCATCGTCCACAGGTACAAGGCCCGCAGCGGGCACAGCTCCCGGGCGGGTATCCTCCGGGTCGTGGCCTGGATGTACCTGTTCAAGAATTACGACCTGAAGGACTGGGTCAGCTTCGCCGAGGTCTACGGCCTCCCGCTCCGGCTGGGCAAGTATGCGCCCGGGGCGAGCGAGGCAGACAAGGTGGCCCTCATGCAAGCCCTCATCCAGATCGGTGCGGACGCGGCGGGCATCATCCCGGACGGCACCACCATCGACTTCATCACCACGGAAAAAACCAGCTCCACCGACCTCTATGAGCGGCTGGCCCGTTACTGCGACGAGCAGATCAGCAAGGCTATCCTGGGCCAGACCCTCACTTCGGACAGCGGCGGCGGCAGCTACGCCCAGAGCAAGACCCACAACGACGTCCGGCACGACCTGACCGTGGCTGACTGCAAGGCCCTGGCCTCCACCCTCCGGCGTGACCTCATCCGGCCCCTGTGCATCTTCAACTTCGGTGAGGACAAGCGCATCCCCAAGATACAGTTTGACTGCGAGGAAGGGGAAGACCTGGAGCAGACCGCCAACATCCTGGACGTGCTCATCGGGAAGATCGGGCTGCGGGTACCCACCAGTTACATCTACAAGAAGTTCAGCATCCCGGAGCCGGAGGCCGACGAGGAGGTCGCCGCACCCCGGGCCGCAGCGGGGCCGAGCGTCCTCCCGTTCAAACAGGAACCGCCCGCG
>Ga0224748_10392_pt1 | contig 13416 bp, 13 predicted proteins | sample LIM_F_Water_Neg_FD_182074 | JGI IMG/M metagenome (GOLD analysis project Ga0224748, IMG submission 182074) | Enriched cells from gastrointestinal tract of the lab mouse from Pacific Northwest National Laboratory (PNNL), Richland, Washington... | ecosystem: Host-associated > Mammals > Digestive...
TGTATGCCAGCTTTCAGATCCTTTACCAGATCCATGTCCTTCTTTTTTTCCGCGGCATCATATCTGTCTGACGAACGCAGATATTCATAAACTGCACAGCAATTCTTGCAGTCCGCAAGATGCCTTTTGATCCAATTCATATGCCTTTGCCTTATATATCCAAAAAAATGAGATTTCGTTACAAAAAAAATTCGATTAGATAAAATAAATCAATCAAAAGCATCAGTTATCAGGTAACTGATATCAAACTAAAACCTGCCGATGACAAACCAAAATGGGGGCTATCTATTTCCGACAGCCCCCGTCAAAGAATCCTGCTCTGAATCTGTTTTTCTCCCCCGCTTAAAGCTCCTTCTTCTGAAAAATACGCACCGTCAGCAGAAATGACAGGAAGAATGCGAGCAGTGCGCACACCAGGATAGCCGCCCCTGCCGTCATGATCTGAAAGGCAGTCATGTGGGGGCCGAACCAGCGGTTCATCAGTGAACTGGCTCCCATAATCACCCCAATGCCGCCAAGCAGGCTGACCCCGATGAGCATCTCGCTGCGTTCCTCTCCTCCGAGATAAAACAGCGGGAAAAAGATGGCTCCCATAAACAGGCTGAGCCCGATCCCCACAACATACACCATAAAAATGTCCGTGTCTTTGTCAAAAGGGAATCCATAAAACAGGATGGACAGTGCCGCCGCGGTTCCCGCAAGCAGCATTCCTATGCAAAGCCAGGCCATTTGACTTAGAAAATAGCTTTTCACAATATCCGTACGCCTGATCGGAGCCGTCAGCTTGTATTTACTCCACTTTGACACGCTTTCCCTGCGCAGGCTTGCCGCAGCTATGACAGAAAATCCCGTCATGCACAGCAGCATATAGCCGATAATAAAAATCTGCGCATCGTGATCTATCCCAACGACAAAAATCCCAAGCACCAGCATCATGGCCGAAAACAGCTTCGCATTGGACAGCACCGCATAAACATTATTTTTCAGAAGTCCCTTCATATCCGTTCCCCCTTTACCAAAAGCAGCATGATCTCATCCAGCGAAGCATGGTCTAAAACTGTGTCCCTGTACTTTTTTTCCGCTTCTTTGCCGTCTGACACTAGCACGTCAATCTGAAAATCCCGTTTCCGATAGGCTATGATATCCCCCCGGTCCAGCGCGTCAAACTGGCTCTCCTTACAGCGCATGACCGCGTAATGATAGGCCAGGTCATTTTTGGAAGCGGTCAGGAGCACGTTTCCCTCATGGATAAAGGTAATGTAATCCGCAATCTTCTCCAGGTCGCTCGTAATGTGGGAGGACAGCAGGATGGAATGATCCTCTTCCTGCACAAAATCCAGAAATACGTCCAGGATCTCATCCCGCATAACAGGATCCAAACCGCCGGTGGGTTCATCCAGGATCAAAAGCTTCGGGTGATGTGAAAGCGCCGCAAAAAGCGCCAGCTTCATCGTCATCCCTCTGGAATAGGTCCTAATCTTCTGTCCGGCAGGAAGGTGAAAATCCTGCAGATATTTTTGAAACATTGCAGGGTCCCACGCCTGATACAGTCCGCCCATGATCTCCGACAACTGCGCCGCCGTCAGGTATCCGGGAAAATTATCTCCGTCATAGACCACACCGATCTTTTCCCTTATGGCCGTGTCCTGATCCCCCATCTCCTGTCCAAACAGCCGGATCGTTCCGCCGTCCCTGGAGGACGTATTCAGGATGCAGCCGATGGCGGTCGTCTTTCCCGCACCGTTTTGTCCGACCAGTCCCATAACCGCGCCGTAAGGCAGAGAAAATGATACCCTGTCCAGTACAAAACCGTCTTTCGGAAATCTTTTCGATACCTGATCCAGTTCTAAAATATAGTCCATATCAATCATCCTCCTCGTAGAATAATGCCAGAAGCTCCGTCAGCTTTTCCAGGGAAATGCCGCTCATCCGGCCAATCTCTGCGGCGGCCTGTAAGTGCTCCTCCGCGATCCGCTGCTGCTCCTCCTGGTAAAATTCCTTGTTCTGTGCCGATACAAAACTTCCCCGGCCGACAGTGGTTTCGATAAATCCATCCCTCTGCAGATCCTCATACGCTTTCTGAACCGTGATCACGCTGACATGGATCGACTTCGCCAGAGCCCGCATGGAAGGGATCGCGTCCCCGGCCTGCAGCTCTCCGCTCATGATCATGGCTTTGATCTGGGATGTAATCTGTTCATAGATCGGCTTATTGGCATTATTGCTGATAATGATCTCCATGCTCCACCGCCTTTTCTTTTTTATATGTAAAGTGTACTTATTGTACAAGTACATTATATCATCCTGAATCTTTTTGTCAACCACTTGCTTCTGTATTTCATATCTGATAAAATATTTATCGAAAAACCATATTTCCGGATGCACCGTGGTTTTCCTGCCTGTCCATCCATTCATCAATAACATGCCGGCGCAATCCTGCGTCCGCTGAAAAAGTTTCTGAAAATACAAAAAAAGCTTCCGAAAATACAAATGAGGTGTATGATGCATATAACAACAATATTTATCTGGTTTATTTTATACAGTATTCTGGGATGGATCTATGAAACGATCTTCTGCAGTGTAAAGACTCTGAAATGGGACAATCGGGGCATGCTCATCGGGCCCTACTGCCCGATCTACGGCGTAGGCGCGGTACTGGACGTGCTGGTCTGCAGCGGGCTCCCCAATTACGGCGCGGTATTTCTGACCTGTATGCTCGGCTCCGCGGTCCTGGAATATACCACCTCGTATACTACGGAAAAGCTGTTTCACGCGGTATGGTGGGATTACAGCGATCTCCCCCTGAACATCAAGGGCCGGATCTGCCTGCCCTGTTCCCTGGGCTTCGGCGCGGCCGGACTGATCGTACTGTACGGCATCCACCCTTATATGGCGCGTGTCACCGACTCCCTTTCGCTTTCCTGGCAGGAGCCTGCCTCATTGCTTCTGATGGCGGTTTTCTCTGCGGACTGCGCACTGACGGCAGACTCCCTGATCGCGCTGAACGTCAAACTGGAGACCACCATGAAGGCCATCGACTCACAGATTTCGGAGCGGTACGACGCATTAATTGAAAACACAAGGCAGAACCTTTCCGAAGGGCTGGAAACCCTGAAAGAAAAAATTTCCCTGGAAGAATTTCGCGAACGCAGGATGATGGAGGAATTAAAGCATACGCTTTCCACCATGAACTGGAACCAGACCCGGGCGCTCCGCTCCTCCGTATCCTTCCGCCATGCGCGGTACCGCGAGCTTGGAAGCAGGATGAAGCATGCGCTCTCCTTCCGCAGGAAAGAGACAGAAAGGCAGGATCTGAAATGAGATTGACGAAAAAAGAACTTTCCGAAATCAAAAAACATCTTCGTGGGCTGAATCTGACGGAGGAGGCCCAGCTTATGAAGCGTTTTATCCAGCATGGGCGCATTTCCACCTATGAACATGTACTCAGCGTAACCCGGCTCAGTTTTTATCTGAACCGCCGCCTGCACCTCGGCGCGTCGGATTCCGAACTGGTGCGGGGCGCGTTTCTTCATGACTTTTATCTGTACGACTGGCATATAAGCGATTCCCACGAGCGGCTGCACGGATTCCATCATCCGTCAGTCGCCCTGAAAAATGCCATGCGGCTGTATACGCTCTCTCCGGTGGAACAGAATATCATCCAAAGCCACATGTGGCCCCTGACGCTGTTCTCGCTTCCGAGGTGCAGGGCCGCGGTGATCGTCTGTCTTGCGGATAAGATCTGCTCCACTTATGAGACGCTTGTACGAAGCAATCCTTTTCCTTGCTGAATTGCAGAATATCATCTTATAGATATCCAGAAAAAATGCAGCGCAGTTAAAGATTATTTGACTAAGTGCCGTTTTGCCCTTACATACCCAAACAATTATTTTGTAACTTTCCAATGTCCACTTCTATGAGAGCCTATATTCTCAACCATTCCTTTATTTACCAATTTTTTCATTGTTCTTTGTACTTTACTTCTGGAAAAGGGCTTACAATTCTTTCCAGCAGCCTGTTTACATCTCTGTCGGAGCTGGTGACGTTGTTTTCAGTTATCCTCTCCCCGATAAGCGCTCCGCCTTCCTCTTCGTGTTCCGCACTATCCCTCCGGCGGCAGCCACTGCCACAGCAATGTTTTGTGCTTTCTTTTCTCTCGGTTTTGGTAACATTCATTTACTCTCACCTCCTAAGGTTCAGCCCTTTCCCAGCCCGTCGACTGGCCGGGTATTGTAATATGGCTGATGCTGACTTCTCACGACAAATCTTGTTTCAACCGTGGTTCGAAAAAAAACTTCCCACGTCCGTGAGACCTCCCCGGGTACTCACACATTCTTTCCCTCTTATGTCCGCCATATTTACTGCAAATGATTCCGTGTAGTTATTGGGCTTTGACTTGTCTGGCAGTCTTACCCTCATTTACAGCCTGATATGATTTCTATTCGTCAGACCAGAGGTTTGCCTCCAGTTTCCTTCAGATTCGCAATCGCATGGCGGCATCCTCCCATTGCCGCCGATGGGCATAGAAAACGGCGGCTTTCGATTTCTCAAAAGCCGCCGTTCGGGGCGTAGCGATTTTCCTGCTTGTACGACGGCTTTTTTCTTTTGCCGTCGTGTGGCAGACATTAGGAGTATGTATATGTAGCGTGCTGACGCCTATATGTGTCATTGTCCTTTTGGCTCAATTCTTTTTCTATCTGTGCCAATTTTGCTTTCAAATCCTCTGTTTTGCTTTCATCTGTTTCCCTGTTGATTTGCTGCTCCAGCTCTTGTTTCTGCTTTTTTAGTTTTTCAATCTCACGGTCAACCTTGTCGGTATTGCAGGTGCAACTTTGCCCATCTTTGTCAGAGCCGCTTTTTTCCGGCCCTTCCGCACTCTTGTCCCGATCAGAAGTATCTGGGGCATCCTCTGTCCGCTCCGGGTCATCGAAATAGAATTTAGGCTTGCCGTCCTCGTCTTTGCCAAGCCAGTAACGCCCTGATGGTTCCGTTTTTTCCTCCGGAACATATTCATCCATCACAGGTTTTTGGTAGCGCGATTGGGTTTCATCTTCGGGCCGCTGGACTTTTTTCGGTTCCTCCACACCAGCAAGCGGCACAGACGGCTGCACTGCGCCAAAGTTTATTCCAGAAATAGACTGCATAATATATTCCTCCAATCCACAAGATAGGCAACTGATATTGCTACTATCAGTTTACCCCGTAAAAAAAGAATTTCAAGGCTTTTGTATTGAAATGCTCTCTGGATGTATTGAAATGTTCAGCAACACGTTCAAAGAGAACCTCCGTTCAATTTTCTCTGTCAACATCGCACCGTGATATTTCTCTGCTACAGCTCTGATATTGGAAAGGCCGGTTCCCGTTGGCGGCAGCGGATTATCTGAACAGGTATTTTCAAATGCCAGCATATAGAAGTCGCCCTGCCGCTCTCCGCTGATGCGAATTGACCTTACTCCCTCAATGGATTGACACGCACTGATCGCGTTATCCAAAGCATTGGCAAAAATCACACATAAATCAAAATCATCTATTCCGCAAGGGGTTGGAAGGAACAATGAAACCTCAGCTGTAATCCCATCTGCTTTTGCCATCTTTAACTTTTCTCCCAGCAAAATATCCACCACTGAATTACCCGTCTGACAAGGAAATGACAACGTGGTTGAGACTGTTTCCAGCTTTTGCAGATAGGCTTTGCTCTCTTCCAATTTGTTATTGTTAAGCAGGGCGCTCAATACAGACAGATGATTTTTAATATCGTGGCGGAATGCTTTTGTCTGTTCATAGCGAGTTTGTGCCTCGGCAATATATATTTTCTGTGCCTGGACTGCTTGAGACAAAGATTGCATTTCTGCTTTGGTCTGTAAACTGCGGCATAGGTGACGATAGGCATACAAGGTACAGAGTAAAGCTCCCAGCCCTAGGGCTTGCAAAAACAGCAGCGCAGTATGTTCCAACAGAAGGGCAGGAGACAACACATCATAGTAAATCTGTGTATATGAGGTCTGCATGATATACAATTCTGCGGTAAAGAAAAACAGAACAGGGAACAATAAGCAGCCCATATTTGTCATGTGTCCAATTTCTTCTGGCGATATGGATTTTACTACGCTTGTATAGCAGGCAATACTTATGGCCAGGGAGACCGCTGTTGCCGCTGTGACCATTGAGTACAAAAGCAGGGTGTTCGTCACACGGGGAAATATCACCGCCTCCACCGAGTTGATAAGCCCAAAGGAAAACTGGGAGATGTAATTGGCGAGGATTGCCGCAACCCAGGACGCAGAGGGACGATTGCCCAGAATAAAACGGTTTACCCCATACAAAATAAGCAGTTCTATCCCAATCACTATAATCCATGGGAAAGAAAACTTACTTGCAATCCAGTCCAAAATGAAGAAAATGAAAATGTATATGGCAAAATGATATGCCTTCTGTTTTTTCCCGGTGAGGCTGGCACAAAAGTAAACGTGCATAATGCCTTGGGCTATCAGGCAAAAAATATTAAGCCCTATACTAAAATAATCCATAACAGCTATTCCTCTCTTTCATGTAGCGCAAGAGGGCCTGTGGCAAATCTCGTTCACGCAGTCTGGAAACAGGTGTTTCTCCGAGCAATTCTGATATTATCAACTTTATTTCCCTTTCTTGAGTTGGTCAGGCAACGTCTGATTTTTAAACAAACAGACAAAATCTAGACCTCTTAAATACAATAGCTGCTTTACCGTTTTACCGTAAAGCAGCTATCATCCCTTCCAGCCATTCTTCGATTGCAAAATGCCTGCCCTTACTGAAATGTGTTTAACCCTCGTCTCTTATACCTTCTTCGTACAAGTCACTGCCATGGCTCCTGCCCCGATATGGCAGGCGATGCTCAGTGAAAGCGGGTTTTCCATGATCTCATACTCCGGGAAATGGCTGTGGATCTCTTCCTTCCACTCTGCCGCCTCTTCCTTCCCACAGGTATACGCCATTCCCAAAATCAATTGAGACTCCTTCCCCGCAAACCGTTCCTTGATATCCTTCTCAATTGCCTGCAGCATGGTCCGCTTTGCCGCCTTCCAGCCCCGTACCTTTGCAAAGGCATCCAGCTTTTCTCCCTGGATCTGCAGCACCGGTTTTAAGTTCAGCACGGTTCCCAGAGCCGCGGCCGCAGGGGTGATCCTGCCGCCTTTTTTCAGATATTTCAACGTATCCACGGTGATGTAGATGGTGGATTCAAATTTTTCTCTTTCTAAGATTTCCCGGATCTCCGCCGCCGACTTTCCTGCGTCGCGCAGCTCCATGGCGTCTATGACGGACCGCTCCTGGGTCACGGAAATCCTCTGGTTATTCACCACCTGCACCCGCCCGTTGTAGTCCTCTGCCAGTGAAACGGCGGTCTCGCAGGAACTGCTCAGGCCGCTGGACATAGGGATATGCACCAGCTCGTCGTATTCTTCCAGAGCCCTGTCCCACAGATCCATGACATCCCCCGGCGACGGCTGGGACGTGGAAATATCCGCATCCTCCCCAAGCCGTTTGTAAAATTCCTCCTGGGTCAGGGTAATGTCTTCCAGAAAGAGTTCCCCATTGATATAGAACGGCATCGGGAGGACATAGATCCCCATCTCCTTTCCCTTTGCCTGTGTAATCCCGCTGTTGCTGTCTGTTACAATCGCTATCCTGCTCATTTTATCATCTCTTGCTCCTTTAATATTCCTGCAGTCCCAAAAACGTTCCGCCGGCCTATTTTCCGAACTGTTCCCGGCGACTGCATCAATTCTTAAAACTATGGATCGGCGCCGGAATCCGTCCTTTCCGGCTGATGAATGTGTCGCATCCAAATTCATTCACCGGAATAATGGGCGCATAGCCCAGAAGCCCTCCAAATTCCGCCGTCTCGCCCACATCTTTTCCGATCACCGGGATCAGCCTTACCGCCGTGGTCTTCTGGTTCACCATGCCGATGGCCATTTCGTCCGCAATGATCCCGGCAATGGTGCTGGCCTTCGTCTTGCCCGGAATGGCGATCATATCCAGGCCCACAGAACAGACGCAGGTCATGGCTTCCAGCTTCTCCAGCGTCAGGGAACCGACGTTCACCGCGTCGATCATTCCCTGATCCTCGCTCACCGGGATAAATGCGCCGCTTAAGCCCCCCACATAGGAGGAGGCCATCACACCGCCCTTTTTCACCTGGTCATTGAGCATGGCCAGGGCTGCCGTAGTCCCCGGAGCGCCGACCCGCTCCAGGCCGATCTCTTCCAGGATCTCCGCCACGCTGTCCCCGATGGCCGGAGTGGGCGCCAGGGACAGATCCACGATTCCGAAAGGGATTCCCATCCGCTTCGATGCCTCTCCTGCCACAAGCTGGCCTACCCGGGTCACCTTGAAGGCGGTCTTCTTGATGGTCTCGCAGAGTTCCTCGAATCCCTTGCCCCGAACCTTTTCCAATGCCTTCTTCACGACGCCCGGCCCACTGACTCCCACGTTGATGACCGCATCCGCCTCCGTCACGCCCAGAAACGCCCCTGCCATAAACGGATTGTCGTCCGGCGCGTTGCAGAATACCACCAGCTTTGCGCAGCCCAGGGAATCCCGGTCCTTGGTGGCCTCGGCTGTGGCCTTTACGATCTCCCCGCAGAGTCGGACCGCATCCATATTGATCCCGGTCCTGGTGGAGCCTACATTGACGGAGCTGCAGATCCGCTCCGTCTCCGCCAGCGCCTGGGGGATCGACCGGATCAGGTATTCCTCGCTTTTCGTCATTCCCTTGGACACCAATGCGGAATATCCGCCGATAAAGTTTACACCTACGGTCTGCGCCGCCCGGTCCAGCGTCCGGGCGATGGTCACAAAATCCTCCGGGCATCTGCACGCCGCAGACCCCACCAGGGAAACGGGCGTAATGGAGATCCGCTTGTTGACGATCGGAATGCCGAACTCCTTTTCAATGTCCCGGCCTGTGCTGACCAGATCCTTCGCCACCCTGGTGATCTTCTCATAGATCTTTTCATTCAGCGCTTCCAGATCCGAGTCAATGCAGTCCAGCAGGCTGATCCCCAGCGTGATCGTACGCACGTCCAGGTTCTCATGCTCAATCATTTCATTTGTCTCTGAAACTTCATACATATTAATCATATCTGTTTTCCTCACCTTTTGCGGCTGATTCTGTCTGTCGCAGCATTCTTTGTTACAGCCTGTGCATTTTCTCAAAAATTTCTTCTCTCTGGCAGCGGATATTGACCCCGATCTCCTTGCCCAGCTTTTCCAGATCATCACAGATCTTTGTAAACTGGGTATCCTTCTCCGTCACATCCACAATCATCATCATATTAAAGTATCCCTGCACGATAGTCTGGGAAATGTCCAGAATGTTGATCCCATTTTCCGCAAGGTAGGTGCATACCTTCGCGATGATCCCCACGGTATCCTTCCCCAGCACGGTTACGATGCATTTCTTCATGTCCTGTTCCTCCTGTAATATGTAATCAATTTGCACAGCAAATCGATTGCCTTCTGAATGCAGCCACTTGCGCAGCAAGTGATTGTTTGCCGGCCATCCGGCCCTTTCAAAAAGAGTATATCTCCGATACCTCGTCCCGTTTCGCGACGGTCATATCCAGATCTTCCCCTTTATAAGCGTTATCGCCCAGCGTCACTTCCAGCTTCACGGTTTCATACGCCAGCTTCACATAATTATTTTCCTTACTCAGATGCCCCAGGACGATATGCTTCAAATTATCATGTAGTATATCACAAAGAAGCCGTCCTGACAATTCATTTGACAAATGTCCTTTCTCCCCCAGAATCCGCTGCTTCAGATAATAAGGGTAAGCCCCTACCTCCAGCATATGTATGTCATGGTTTGCCTCTAAGAGCACCGCGTCCAGATTTTTCAGCTTGCCCACCACGTAATCCGTATACATCCCCAGATCCGTGGCCACGGCCGCCGCTTTTCCTGCGCACTCCATCCGGTAGCCGGTGGGCTCGTTGGCATCATGGGAAATGGCGAAGGGGTCGATGGTGATATCCCCAAGGGAAAATTTCTCGTCGATCCGGATGGGATGAAACAGCCCCTCCGGCATCTTTCCCAGGCTGGAATAGCCTTTGATCCCCTCAATGGTTCCCGGCGATGCATAGATGGGAATCCCGTATTTCCTGCTGAATACGCCCAGACCCTGGATATGATCCGAATGCTCGTGGGTCACCAGGATTCCCGTCAATTCCTCCCCTTTGATGTCCAGTTCCTTCAGACCCGCTTCGATGCGCTTTTTGCTGATCCCCGTATCCACCAGAAGATGGGTATGGTCGCTGCCGACGTAAATGCAGTTCCCGCTGCTCCCGCTGGCAATGCTGCACAATCTCATAATAATTCTCCTATCTGTTTCTTTGTATTTTCAAATGCACCGCTGTTGTCAATGACCGCCGTGCAGATTTTTCGAAATGCCGCTTCAGAAGGCTGGGACCGGATCATCCCCCGGGTCCGCTCCTCTGTATATCCCCGGGAGCGCGCCAGACGCAGGCAGCGAACCGATTCCTCCGCGTAGACATACCACATTTCCCCGCAGAGATCGCCGTAATCCACATCGGGAAACAGCGCCGACTCCAGCACATACAGTTCCTCGCCGTCCCTCTCTTTTTGGGAAATGTCCTGCTCCACCCACCGCCGCACTTCCGGGTGGACGATGGAATTTAGAAGGGCCAGTTTTTGGGGGCTGGAAAACACGGTTTCGGCCAGCTTTCCCCGATCCAGCTCTCCGTCTGCCCCCAGGATGTCCCGGCCGAATGCCTCCACGATCCGTTCATAGCAGGGCTGCCCCTTTTGCTGGAGACGCCTTGCCGCGTCGTCCAGCGGGGAGACCACCGCCCCGTACGCTTCCTGCAGAAATTGGAGGACTTCACTTTTCCCGGAACCGACCCCTCCGGTAATTCCCAGTATTTTCATCATTTTCCGCCTGCCTTACTTCGCCTCATACCAGTTCTTTCCGGTATGCATATCCACAATCAGCGGCACCTGCAGATCTGCCGCCTGCTCCATCTGCTCCTGCAGGATTGCTTTTACCTGCTCCAGTTCTTCCTCATATGCCTCGATGAGCAGTTCGTCATGCACCTGCAGAATCAATTTTGACTTCAAGCCTTTTTCCTTCAATTCCCGGGCTACCCCGATCATCGCAATCTTGATCACGTCCGCCGCCGTCCCCTGAATAGGCGCGTTCATAGCCACCCGCTCCCCGAAGCTGCGCTGCATGAAGTTGCTGGATTTCAGCTCCGGCACCGGCCTGCGCCGCCCAAACAATGTCACCACATAGCCGTTTTTCTTGGCATGGGCCACCTGCTTGTCCAGAAACTGCTTGACTCCCGGATAGGTATCAAAGTAATTCTCGATATACTGGGCCGCTTCTTTTCTCGTAATACTCAGATCCTGGCTCAGCCCGAAGGAACTGATCCCGTACACGATCCCGAAGTTTACCGCCTTGGCATTGCGCCGCTGCAGGTTCGTCACTTCCTCAAAGGGCACGTGGAATACCTGGGACGCCGTGGTTCTGTGGATGTCCTGGGCCTCCCGGTATGCCTGGATGAGCTGGGCGTCCCCAGAGCAGTGGGCCAAAATCCGCAGCTCGATCTGGGAATAATCCGCGTCCACGAACACACAGCCCTCCTTCGGAACAAAGACCTTCCGGATCAGCCGTCCCAATTCCATCCGAATGGGAATGTTCTGGAGATTCGGGTCCGTGCTGCTGAGACGCCCGGTCGCCGTGATGGTCTGGTGGAATTTTCCGTGAATCCTTCCGTCCGATCCGATAAAATTGGCCAGCCCGTCCGCATAAGTGGACTTCAGCTTCGCAAGCTGGCGGTACTCCAGAATCTTCGCCACCACCGGGTAATCCGGCGCCAGCTTTTCCAGTACATCCGCCGCCGTGGAAAATCCGGTCTTTGTCTTTTTGCCGCCTGTAAGCCCCATATGCTCAAACAGAACCACTCCGAGTTGCTTGGGCGAATTGATGTTAAAGGTCTCCCCCGCCAGCTCATAGATTTCCTTTTCCAGTTCCAGTATCCTTGCGCCCAACTGGTCTCCGTATACTTTCAGCGCCTCCCCTTCGATCTTCACCCCTGCCAGCTCCATCTCATAGAGGGTAAACAAAAGGGGCATCTCAATCTCCGTAAACAGGTCATACATGCCCGCCGCTTTTAACTTCTCTGTCAAAGGCTCCGCCGCCTTGTAAGCCGTATAAGCTTCGTAGCAGGCACGCATGGAGGCGTCTGCCTTTTCGTTGATGAGCAGGTGAAGCTGCTCTCTGGCCACGTCCTCGTAGCCGTAATCATTTTTCAGCGGATTCAGCAGATACGCCGCCACCGTGGCGTCAAAGCAATGCTCCCTGCGGGTGATGGGCAGCTCCGGCAGATATTTTTTCAGGTCAAACATCACGAACCGCTCCACTGCGTCCGCCACTTCGCACAGCTTTCCGAACAGGTATCCCATATCCATGTCCATATCGCAGGGTATGGAATAGATCTGCTCCTCCCCATAGCAGACGGCGATCCTGCCGTATCCCGACGCATGGGCAAACAGAGGCAGCACATTTCCCCCGTCCTCGGAAACCGCGATCCCCACCGCAGCCGACTTCTTTGCCTCCTCAAAAATTCGTTCCAGCAGGCCGGTATCCGTCACTTCCTGAAAATGATCCTCCACCGCATTGGTATCGGCATCCACATCAAACCGGCTGAGCAGATTTTTGAACTGCAGCCGCTGGAAATAGTCGTGGGCCTCCTTTGTGTAAGGATTACCGAACCTGGCCTGCTCCAGGTCAAAACCGATCTCTGCCCGGGTATCGATGGTGGCCAGCGTCTTGCTCATACACGCCTGATCCCAGTACTCCTGCAGGTTCTTGCTGGCCCTGGGTGGCTTGATCTCCGCCGCATGGGCATAGGCATTTTCAATGGAGCCGTATTCCTGGATGATCTTGGTGGCGGTCTTTTCCCCCACTCCCGGCACCCCCGGGATATTATCCGAAGCATCTCCCATGAGCGCCTTCACGTCAATAAATTCCGTGGGAGTTACCCCGTAAGCTTCCTTCACATCCGCGGCATAGTAATCCGTCACCTCGGTTCTGCCCTGCTTTGTCCTGGGAATCCGGATCTTCACATGCTCCGTGGCAAGCTGCAGCGTATCCCGGTCCCCGGAAATAATTGACACCTCCATCCCCTTTTCCTCGCAGGTCCGGGAAATGGTCCCCAGCAGGTCGTCCGCCTCCAGCCCGGCCTGCTCCACGATCTCGATCTGCATAGCCTCCAGCACTTCCTTGATCACCGGAACCTGCTGCCGCAGTTCTTCCGCCATGGGCTTTCTCGTCCCTTTGTAGTCCGCGTACATCTCATGCCGAAAGGTTGGCGCGTGGACGTCAAAGGTGACCGTCAGATATTCCGGTTTTTCCT
>Ga0224748_10393_pt1 | contig 13410 bp, 12 predicted proteins | sample LIM_F_Water_Neg_FD_182074 | JGI IMG/M metagenome (GOLD analysis project Ga0224748, IMG submission 182074) | Enriched cells from gastrointestinal tract of the lab mouse from Pacific Northwest National Laboratory (PNNL), Richland, Washington... | ecosystem: Host-associated > Mammals > Digestive...
GAGGGTGAGTTAAACCGTATTTTATTAGTGGCCTTGCAGACAAGGGAGTGTCAGCAGATTATCTCTAAAATTAAAGCGGAAAGCCGAGAAACCACTCCCTCACAATCCACTCTCCCCAATGCGGAAAACGAAAGCGAGGGCGGTACAGAATGACGAGAGCAACGGAACTGAAAAGCCGAGGTAACGTATTCACCCCGTTTACGGGGTGCGCACAGATATACCACCAGAGGTGGTATGTGCGCCCTTCGGGGAGCAAGTTTCACTTGCATGGACTCCTGCGGAGGGCGTTGTCTGCCTTGCGGCAGCCAAAAGGGGAAACGACAATTCCCCTTCGCAAGCTGCGCTTGCTACCCTTTAGTGAACTTTGCGTTCAGACAAAAGCCAAAGTACGGCTTTTATCTGCCCACAAAGTCTATGAGTGCGCCCCTCTACCCTATTGGCAGAATGTAGGTGTTGCGTATGGCTAATGTCACAAAACAGGCAAGCACACGTTTCTCCATAGTCAAGCGGAGCAAGGGGCAGTCAGCGGTTGAAAAAGCATCCTACATCAGCAGGAGTATTCTTGTGAGCGAGTATGATGGGCAGACCTACCGCCCGAAATACCATGAGGATTTAGTGCATAGCGAAATCACTCTCCCACCCAATGCGCCCAAAGAATATGCAGACCGAGCCACCTTATGGAACGCTGTTGAACTGTCAGAGAAAGGACAGAAATCACAGCTTGCGAGAATGTTGAAAGCGTCACTCCCCAACGAATGGAGTTACGAACTTGCGGAGGAAGTCGTGAGGGATTATGTGCAGAGGAATTTTGTTGGCTACACGCTGTTGCGCCTGTTTCAATGCCTGCAATGCCTTTTCTAAGTTTTTGCTTGTGTCATTTTTGCTCTCAATCATTTCTGATACCTCATTCTTTCTATGCTGTGTTGGTGGTTGCTGAAAATAAAAAAGGTAGCGGATTGTCTGTTAAGATAATCGCTACCTAAAGGTAAACAATATTCAATTTCTTATTGTTTTTTCACATAGAGAAAGGGAAAGTATTTATTCTAATAATTTTCTTTTTAGCATATCAATTTCATTTTGCAAAATCCCTTTCTTTAACAGGTAATTTTCTATTGTTGCATACTTTTCACGCAAATATAATAAAATAGCCTCCATATATTCTGACTTGATATATAACAAAAAATCGGGAATGCCCTGTGGAATGGTTTTCGCTATTTTTGTCATTTCATATAGATAGGCATTTGATATTTCATAATCGGCAATAATATCAATATCTGCCACATCTCCTAACAATAATAACAAAGCTGAAATTACGCCCGTCCTGTCTTTCCCCTCTTGGCAATGAAAAAGTATACCGCCCGTTGCATTAGCCATTGTGTGAAAAATATGAAATATACTTTCATCATTTTCAATCATTCTGTAATAGTTTTCTATAACATCTTCTTCTGATTTAGGTGGTTTGGGATTGATAGATAGAGGAAAGTTATATGTTGTAAATCTTATATCTTCCTCAAAGGCAATAGGGTTGATTTTAATGATATTTTCATTCCGCAAATCAATGATTGTCCTGATGTCCTTTTCCACTAAAAAATCCTTAACATTATCTTTGATTTTGCATGGAGCGTCACTACGGATAAACCTCTGAAATTTAATGTATTTGCCAACAGTTGTTGGCGTAAGCCCTAAATCCCTTGCATTAAGTGTATTTTCCCAATTATATCTCTGCATAATATCCCTCCTAAATCCCTGTTATCTTCAATGGTAAACCATTCCGCAACGGGATAGTCAATGTGTTTTCTCTAAAATTTCAATATCTATATTCTATCACACATATTCCCATAATTCTATTGAATGTCATTTAACAAATTTCCTTTGTTCTTTGCAATCATCATCTGCCTTGCCCGTTCCCTCTGCTCGGTGCTGACCGCCCTCGGCTTACGGTAGCTGACGTATGATTTTGGAAAGGAATAGGTCTTAGATACTTCGTCCTGTCCTGTCAGCTTGTATGTGTCGGGGAAGTCGGCAACAAGCATGTCAAGTTTCCGCATGACCGCCTTATCCCTTGTGTAGAGGGTGGCGGTCTGTTCTCCTACATTATAATTGAGAATACTTTCCTGCTCGTATCGTGAAAGTTTCATAATCCCATATCCCCCTTTCCCTTGCTGTGGGTTCTGTGCTGTTTTCCCTCGGCAACTGTCGGCTGTTTTGCCTGTTCCTTTGCTCTGGCTAACCTTGCCATTATGGAATGGTCACGCTCGGTCAGTTTCCGTCTTTTGGTGGTGGCGGTCAGTTCTGCACACGTTTCCTCTGACAAAGCATTTAATTTCTTTAATGTATCGCTTACCGTCTGCTTTGTGTCGCTGTCTTTTACCTGCGGAAGAATAGCGGATAAATGAGCGCACGTTTCCGATTTGCTCTGTTCCCCAAACTGATAGATTAAATTGATTTCATCAGCGTTGAAAGGTATCTGAAAATTTGCACCCTCACATAAACGCTCCACGCCCACACACTTAGGGAGATTTCTTGTCAGTTCGTAATTATCCCTCGCTGTGATTGTTCCATGATTGTCGGTCTGCCTTACCTCGACTTCACACTGGCTTTTCTGCTCCAACACAAGCCACTGGTATTTGTCGCTTTCTTTGGTGAATACGGTCTGATGCGCATTGGAGTGTGTCTTGCTATGGATATATTTGTCTGTGGTGCTGTAATAATCTAAAATCTGCTGTTCCTGCTTTTTGTTCATGGTCTTTGCCCTCCTGTGATATGGATTGATATGATTGATTGGTTTCGGTGCTGATATATGGTTTTCTTCCGTTAATTATCGGGAGATTGGATTGCGGAATACTGTTGTTGGGCATTTCTCCGCTTGGGGGAACAGGAGTTCATTCCATACGGTAATTACCGCATGAAAAAAGACTATAACCGTTACTGTCATAGCCTTTTCATTAAGGAAATCCCTTTTCTCTGTTAATTTGCTTTTTCAGCAAGTTCTTTTTCCCGTTCCCTGCGTATTTCCTCCCGTTTCCTCGCCATATACTTCCTGTTGCACGCCCGTTTCTTCTCCAAACGTATGCGCTCTTTTTCCTGCTGTGCCTTTTCTTCCTCGGTCAGTTCGGTTTCCTCACGGGGTATCTCGATTTTGCCGATATAATTTAAGAATATCTCCACTTCCTGCGTCCGTCCTGCGCCTATGCCCTCGGCTTTATGGACTACGATTTTTGAAACAAACTCGTTAATCATGGCGGGGGTGAGTTCTTCAAAATCGGTATACTTTTTTGCAAGTTCCATAAACAGGTCTGCGTTCTCCCTGTCGGCGTTGATTTCTTCCAATTCCGCATTGTCTGTTTCAAGGCTCTTTTCCAGTCCCGCAAGTTCGCTCTCATAGTCATTCAGCATTGCGTCAAAACGCTTGTCGCTTAATTTTCCGCTGATGTTGTCCTCATAAAGTTTCTTTATCAGACGATTCACTTCGTCATAACGCTTTTCATTCTTCTTTATCCGCTGTCTGACGGTTTTTCCTGCGTCCGCTTTTCTGTCAGAGGACAGCTTGCAGATAATCCCCTTAAACTCGCCCTCGTTGGCTACCGCATAATTGCACGTTTCCTTTATTGTTTCAAGGACAAGCGCATTGACCGCCTTTGTCTGTATCCCGTGTGAGGAACACTGCTGTCTGTATTTCTGCCTGCCTAAGTTGTAGTTGGAGCAGTTGTAATCATCTTCGGGGGCAATCCAGCGTCCTTTGCCTTTGGTATAGATGTCTTTCCTGTACCTTGCCGTCCTGTGGCGGTGGTTATACATCTTCGCCCCGCAGTCAGCACAGAACATCTTGCCTGTCAGTGGGTTTGCCTCGCCTAAAATATCAGGTCTGCGGACTGTCCTGCGGAGTTCCTGCACCATGTTCCATGTTTCCCCGTCAACAATCGGCTCTTGGGTGTTCCTGAAGATTACAAGTTCTTCCTTTGGGGTTTTCTTTGCCCTCTTGTCCTTGTAGCTTTCCTTATAGGTGCGGAAGTTTACCGTATGCCCCATGTATTCGGGTTTGGAGAGGATAGCGGCAACCGTACTTCCCCGCCACATATAAGGGTTTTCGGTGTCATAGGTGGTGCAGTGTGTGCCTAATCCCCGTTGCCCCATGTAGTAGGACGGTCTTTCGATTTTTTCATCATGGAGTATCCTCGCTATGTCATATGGTCCTTTTCCTGCAATACACAGGCGGAATATCCTGCGGACAACCTCGGCGGCGGGTTCGTCAATTATCCATTTGGTGCTGTCATTCACGTCTTTTTTGTAACCGTAAGGGCAGTGGTTTGATGTGTGGGCGTTCCCCGTCATTCCCCTTGCCCGTAAGACGGTGGTAATCTTCCTGCTTGTGTCACGCACATACCATTCGTTCATGATGTTAAGGAATGGCGCAAACTCCGCACTTTCCCTTTTCTCGCTGTCTACTCCGTTTGAGATTGCTATAAAATGCACTCCCTTTTCTCGGAACAGTACCTCGGTATAAAATCCTACCTGTAAGTAGTCACGCCCCACTCGGCTCATATCCTTTACAATCACTGTGCCGATTTTTCCCTGTTCCACATCTTCAATCAGACGTTTCCAGTTCGGGCGGTCAAAACTCGCCCCGCTCCAACCGTCATCAGTATAGTGGGAGAGGTGGGCGTAACCGTTTTTTTCCGCATAGTCCTCTAATATCTTCTTTTGGTTTGTGATGCTGTTGCTTTCCCCGCTCTGCTCATCGTCTTTTGACAATCTCTCGTAAAGTGAGGTAATCTTTAAGCTGTCCTTGTTCTTCATTTTATCCTGCTCCTTTCTTTCGGGGTGTTTTCCACGCCCCACACTGACAGCTTATCACTTCCGTAAAATGCTTCGGCGGCTGCGTGAAATGCTCCGTTACATTCGTCTGCACTCCTTCAAAAACTATCCCTTTCGAAAGCTCCGGCAGCTTCTTTTCCTCTTTTTCCTTATCTTCCGTGGTTTTATAAGAACGCTTCAGTGCGGCTTCAAAATCTTTCCACCCATTCTTTATTACGGATTTCCCAGAAACAGTAAAAACAGCGCTGTTACAGTCAAACTCTGCCCTGACCGTTTCATACTCATGCTTTTGTCCTGTGGCGCAGAGCAGGCGGTTGGCGGCAAGGGAGAGGATTTTCATCTCCCCCTCCGGCACGGCGGAAAGGTCAGCCTTTGCAATCTCCATTGTAGGAATGATTGCATGGTGGTCTGTCACTTTTTTGCTGTCCATTACCCTCTTTATATCCGGCTCTGCCCCGGAGAGTTCTTCAAAGAGAATCGCCTTGTAAACCGCCCCGATCACTGCCCTTGCCGTATCTTCCATATCGTCCGATAAATACTGGCTGTCCGTCCGGGGATATGTGACCAGCTTTTTCTCATAAAGACTCTGCGTATATTCTAAGGTCTGCTTTGCGGTAAAGCCGAATAAGCGGTTCGCATCCCTCTGTAACGAGGTCAGGTCATAGAGTTTCGGCGGCTGTACGGTTTTCTTCTCTTTTGTGACGGAAACAACCGTGGCGGTTTTGCTTTCACACGCTGCAGCGATGCCCTCTGCCTGCGCCTTTTCAGCTATCTTCTCCGTTGCCGCATCCATGCCGCCCGTCAGGATATGCGCTGTATAATACGGTTCTTTTTTGAAATTCCTGATTTTTTCCTCACGCTCCACCAGCATCGCAAGCGTTGGTGTCTGCACCCTGCCGACCTTTAATACCTTGCCGCCATACAGGACTGTAAAAAGCCTCGTGCCGTTCAGCCCCACCAGCCAGTCCGCCCTCTGCCTGCACAGTGCGGAGTGGTAGAGGTTATCATAATCGCTTCACGGACGTAGGTTTGCAAAGCCTTCACGGATTGCGCTTTCCTCCATAGAGGAAATCCAGAGCCGCTTTATGGGTTTCCTGCACCCTGCCTGGTCATACACAAGGCGGAAGATCAGTTCTCCCTCCCGCCCTGCGTCAGTGGCACAGATCGCAGCCGCCACATCTTCCCTGTGCATCAACTGGCAAAGCACGTCATACTGCACTTTCGTGTCCGGCTTGACCTCATACTGCCATTTTTCCGGATTTACGGGTAAACTCTCATACGTCCATTTCTTCCACTGTTCCCCATAGCTTTCCGGCTGTGCCAGCTCCACCAGATGCCCCACGCACCAGCTCACAACATAACCGTTCCCTTCCATATACCCGTCACAGACCTTTGTTGCGCCGATTACTTCTGAAATACTTCTCGCAACGCTCGGTTTTTCCGCTATCACTAACTGCATTTATTCGTCCTCCCCTTCTTTATCCTCAAAAAAATCATCCTCATTGTCCTCGTTTTCCCCGTCATCTTCGTATTCTTCTTCCTCGTCATCCTCATCATCGTCTTCGTCAAGAAATTCCTCTTTCTTTTTCCTGACTACTTTGAAATAGTAACCGCCGCCAATGGCTGCAACCGCCACAATCCCAAGAATGATATAGGTTGCCATCGGGTTCTCCCCTGTTTTCTCCGGCTCCGGTTCGGGTTCTTCGGTATTTTCTTCCCCATCCTCTGTTGGTTCTTCCGTAGGTTCTTCTTCCTTCTCCGTTTCCCCGTTGTTATTGGGAAGTGCGCCTTCCGTCACAGGGATTGCGGATTCCAGCGCAGCGGAATTTTTCGGTAAGGTTTCGCTGTTGTCCGCTGTCACATTCAACAGGTCATTTTCCGTAACTTCCGTCAGGAAATATACCATTTCTTCCTCCCCGTCCCGGTCAATAATAAGGTAGAACACTTTTTCCGATGCGGTCTGGATTGTGTAAAATTCCTTCCCCGTTTCGCTTTTTTCCTTCTCCCCGGATTCTTCCGCTTTCTCCGATGCAGACGCTTCCGCCATCGCCTGTTTTTTCTGCTCCGCAAGGCTGTTCTCCGATACGGTGTTCCCGTCACTGTCCGTCTTAGTATGCTCCGTCACCTGTGCGGTTGCAGAGGAAGGCTTGGTTGCCTGTGCGTTTACCGGGAGCTGCTCTGCCGGGTTCTTCTCGTTTCCGTCCTCTTTTTCCGGATCGGTGTAATAAGGGTTGGCTGTTTTGTAAACCTCTGACATATTCCCGGCATTGTCCATAGCGGAAATGGTAAAATACTGGTAGCCTGCGTCAAACTGTTGCAGACGGATATTCAAGACACCGTTTGTCAGTTCCGTAAACTCATACCCGTTCACATATACCGCCTTAATGCCGGAATCCGTATCATGCGCCTGTATGGAAAGCAGACCATCGCTGACCGCAGCATTTAAAGTAGGCTTCGTAAAATCAAAACACTTGATATAGCGGTTCTTCTCATAGGTTTTTCCCTTCTGGTCTGTCACAAGCACATATACGGTGGTATTCTCCGAAATCTCCACATACATATCCTCTGTGATGTCCGTCCAGCTCCCATTCTGTGCGACTTTCGCCTGAACCGTCTTTATGGTAAAGTTGCCGGAATGTGCCACATCCTCTATGGAGATATGTACCTTTGTGGTGTCATTGTGCCACCCGGACGGAGTGGAGATTGTGATTTTTACATTCGGGTTCACATACTCGCATAAGCTGTAATCCCCCTTGCACACTTCACAGTCTTTATCAATGGAATACTGTGTGCATTTTTCTGTACAGGTACATTCCGGCTCAGGTACTTCATTCCCGGATACCGTCCCGCTTTCTGTTTCTTCCTCATTACTGCCGGACTCTGATTCTTTTTCCCCGGTTTCATCTTCCCCATTTTCGGAATTTTCCCCAGTTTCAGCGTTTTCCTCTGTTTCCCCTTCGATACTGCCTTCCGCTGATGCTTCGCCGCTTTCCTCCGTAAGCGCACCTTCCGCATAGGCATCTACGGTATTCCCGCTGTTCGCCATAAACGCCCCTACGGGCATACAGAACAGCAATGCCGATAAAAGCAGCGACACTGCCGCCCTAACTGATAACTTTTTCTTCATTTCCTGCCATCTCCTTTGCGTTTTCTTTTTCTTCCAATAACTTCAAAATCTCGTCCTCGCTGAATTTGATAAGTAATTGCAGCTTCTCGGACGAGATTTTATGCTTTTCGATAATATCCATTTTTTCGGCTCTTTCCGCCATGCGTTTCTGTTCTTCCAAGTCCTTCTGCTTCGCCTGCAAAGTTTCAAGCTGCGCCCGCACTTTGGTAAGTTCCTTCTCAATGCGTTCCTTTGTCATAAATGCCTTGTCCCTTTACAATTATTATTGATAAAAAATCATGCAAAAGTTACAATTATATTTGATAATTACCGTGCTGTCACAATCAATGGCATCACCTCCTTAGTTTTTATGCATGAAAAAGGACGCATCCGCCATACTCAGCTTTTGCATCCTGTAATCATTGAATAGATTAAATTTTTTATGTAATTAGCCCTTCTACGCCCCCTATTCTGTGAAAAGAAAATAGTTTTAAAGTTGCATATCTTTTACAAATGTTTGAATATCATCGTAAATCGAATCCTCTAAATCTGGATATGACTCAAGCACTGCATTAACCCAATTAGAACCATGCCCACCAATAGTAGGAATAAATGATTCAAGTTCTCCCACTGGCACTACATAAACTCCGTTTTGTATCAGTAGTTCATTTATCCTCTGAAATGCCAAAGTCGCATCTCCATGTGGGATACCTCGCTTTCCAGATTTTTTTAATTCATCCCATATACTTTTCTTTTTTACTATATTTTGTATTTCCTTACTTTCTTTGTTAGATAGAGAAAATTCCTTACTCCGGTTTAATATTTCTTCAATAGCAGCTTTGGCATCGGCTCTTTTCACAACATTTCCATTGCTTAGGTTTGAGATAAGAATCTTATAATCCTTTTCTAGTTTCTCCCATGAGATTCCAAAAGCATCCGTTATTGTTTTAAATACCGTTTCGTCATTGAGTACATCCAAATCAGGGATCAGCCTAACATCAACATTCAGTTCTTTTAATGAAGAAACTATTTTTGCCATACGCTGTTTTCCCCCGCAATGAATAAACAATGTCTCCGAAAAATATCCTTCTTTTTGTTTCAAATGTCCATCAATGATTGAATATAGCCTACAATCAGAATCACTCTCACAAAGTACCACTATCTTATGAAAAAGGCTTGCCATTATATTGGAATGCCTCAATAAAGGATCTCCCCATATTTTTTTGAAATTATCATTTCCCAAAATAGAAAAATCATTTACATCATCTGTCCGAGTAATACGAACCATCTTCACACGTTCAGGACATACCTCAAGCAACCCTTTTACCACATCTTCTGAATGTGTCGAAATAAACGCCTGTTGATGTTCTGATAAAGATTGTCCTATGATTTCTCCCATGATTTTCGCCTGTGGTGGATGCAGAAAAGATTCGGGTTCATCAATTAAAAAAATTCTATAATGGTCAATCATTAAATACAAAATAATTCCAACAAAACTCTTTATCCCATCTCCTTGGTTTTGAACTTGTGGGTATGACGCCAATATATCTCCATATGAATATATCATTGAGGCTCCTGATATTTCACCGCCTACCATTTTAACATCTTCTCCTATTACAAGCGGAATCACAGAGCCAAATAATTGATTAGGGATTATATGATTTCCAAATGCCCGGTGAAAATCATCTGACAGCCTTTTCTGATATTGTTCTTTAAACGCTGCGTAATGTATCGGACTTTGATAAGGTTCATCACGTCGTATACTTTGTGCTGGTTCACATATTGTCAAACGATTTAGTGTGGTCAAATATCCAACCAAGAACTCTCGAAATTGTCCAAATGTTTTCTCCGAGATCCACGACGATATATTACCACCATATATAGAAAAACCAAGACCATTGTAGTATTTATTGCTACTATCGCCACTTATATTTAAATATTTTTCTAAGTACGGTTTTATAGATGTATGTTCTTTTGTAATATTTAACTCCGAAACAACTATACTATCATTACTTAATCCGCCACATAATTGATAAATATCTTTTAACGTCTGGCTTTTCCCTGCATTATTGGGACCAACAAATACTACTATATCAGATGATGATGTAGTAAGGCTTTTACCATTATTAAATATAATCTGACTGACATATCCCCCAAAATTTTCAGAAATATTATAATCGCACCCTGATTTATCTCTATTCTTTTCGTCCATGCTTCCTCCTTGTATTAGTTAAGCTTTTTAAATGGCTTTTCTTATGTTATTCTTGTTTACTTTCTGTAAATAGAGCACCATTCAATTCTATAATCAGAGACTCTATCAATTTCCTGTTTCTTTCATAAGAACCTCTCCTGATCTGGACTTTCCGCTTTACGTCACTATAAGTGAACTCTTTTCCTCCGGCTTTTTTCTTTTCGTATGCAACTTCTGTGTACCTCCGCCGGATCCATTCTTCCTGCGTTTCGCAGACTTCATCAAAAAACTCCTGCATTTCCGGCAGATACCGTAGCCTGCCATATATATCGTCCCTGTTTATCCCGGCTGCCCTTGCCAGCCAGCTGATATTCATGCGTTTGCGTTTATCCCCGGATGACTGGATTTCTGCATATGCCGCCTTTAATTCCACAAGGGCGGCTTCTCCCCATTCATTCCATTTGGGCTTATCAAATTCGCAGATCAGCCTGGTATGAATCCATTCTGGTTCTTTGCGGATCAGCCATTCATAAGCCCCTGGGATACGTTCCTTCAAATCCTTGCCGGACATCACAGGTGTCTTTTGTAACTCCTCCTGGACACGCCGACGATAGTAAGCCGTTTTGTCCTCATTATTATCAGCATCACGGGAATAATAGCTCGCTTTACGCCTTTTCTTTACATCAATCCCGCTCTTTTTTGCATACTGGCCAATCGTACTGGCACCAACACCCAACAAGTCGGCAACTGCGTTCAGTGACAGCTTAGGATCGGAAAGGCATTCTTTCAGACGCTTCTCAAATATAAAACCCCTGTCTGAAATACATGGTTTTTTAAGATACTCTTCAAAACTCTGTTCCGGGTCTGAACGGCGGTAGCGCATCCCGCAATACGGGCATTCAAACCATGCCCACACTTCATCCCATTTCTTGCAGATTTCCACCCGCCTCGCCCCATCTTTCCGGTAATGGCTGCACAGCTTATTCGCGCAGGGCCAAGGTCCATTCCCATATGGCAGTTCCGCTTTTACTTCTATATTAAGGAAGCTTTCTACTGAACCGGCGAAAAATCTCATTAATAGGATGTGGTGGATTGGGCGGAGGTTGAATCCAATACTTTCCTGCAGGTATCTCAGCCAGTATAAGGGATCCCCATCATATGGGAGCAGTTCCGTAATAAATTCCTCGTCATACCTTTTTACAAAATCATGCCGCAGGGCTTCCTTATTAACGGCCGTCCCATGAAAGTCTGTATAGCCTTGTTCTCTCATGATCTCCCTGTATTTACTGCTGATTGGCTGATGTCCGCCGAACTGCCTCCCGTTTCCCAGCAGCCACTCTGTCTCCTTCGCAACAGAAAGGTATTCTTCCTTATATAACAGGCCCTGGCCTTCTGTTTCGTTATCCATATTACGGAGAACATAAGAAGCGGGATATATCCGCACCCGCATTCTTTCAAAAGGGGCGCTGCTGTTTTTAATGCCGCAGCCATGTTTCGGGCAGAGCCTCACACCTGGGAGCTGCGGCAGCCTGTGCCAGTAAGCCTCCCCATATTTCTTTATGTCCTCCCTGGCACATGCGGGGCAGTAGCGGAGATACTGCCCCGCAGAAACATATTTACTTTTGCTTATCATCCTGCGCACCAGGCTGGCTATGCCTCCTTCCGGGATGCCGTCCCGGATCACATTCTCCATCTGTTGGTACACATCTTTGGTATGTGAGATGGAGTGGTAAGGGTAGGCCGTATGTTCGCAGATTAGCTTCTTTCCGGTAATACTGCTGTCCGGGCTGACCCAGTATCCCAGCCGTTCCAGCTTTCTTGGAAAATAAACGGTAGATGCAAGCAATGATCTGTCACATCCGAAAAATATCTCTGTCGCTACCTTCGGGGAGCTTATCCCGCTCCGGACATAGTAACGGCAGAAAATACTGTAAAAGCATTCGTCGGGATATGGTGTTGGGAAAAAACTCAGCCTGCGCATCCTTACCACTCCGTTTCGTCTACAAGCCCTTTCTTTTTCATATCTTCATAGCCGCCACTTTTCCGCAAATCCTCCTCTGATGCCTCTGTTTCCGTTTTATCCGGCACCTCTGAAATATACAGGCGGTATGCTTCCTTAAAAGCCTCGCCGACACTAACCGGATTTTTATGGGATGCGATTACTTTCCCGGCAAGACACTTAGCCATGGGCGGCTCCACATCCACCTCCAGCAGTTTTACTACCGTCTGCTCAAGCACGGTAAGTTTCTTTTCTGTTGATTTTTCACTGATTTCCGGCTTTACAGCCTGGTATGCGGACAGGTAATCCTCAATGCTCACCGGCGTGATATCCTCATACCGCAGTATCTTTTTCCTATCGCCGCTTCGCAGGGCATCCAGCATCGGCTTTACGAGGCTGAGCTTTTTCTCTGCCACCTTATGTATGTCTGCGGCACTGAAACTTTCCTTCCCGCTTGTGATCGCTTCGATCTGCACGATAGCGTACAGCTTCACGGCGATATCAATGATTCCCTGGCTTTCATCATAAAGCGTATTGACCATCTCATCTGTATAAGGGACGCTCTTCCCAGTCCACTGGTAACGCCACATAGATTTTACAAATACCTGCCATGCTGCGTCATTTTTCATTCTGTCCCAGATTAAATCTCCCTGGCCGCTTCCCCTCCTTGCCTGCCGGAACTCCCCCTGGAGGATCGACATTGCTTTCGTTGTCCCTATCATGACAACTGGCAATCCTATGGTATTCACCAGTGTGACAAAGAAGTTCAGCATTTTATCAGAACCGCCGCCTTTTGCTTCACTTAAATGCTGTATCTCGTCAATCACGAGAATACCTATCTGGAACTGCCTTACAAGCTGTGTCATAATGATCAGCAGCATATCCAGGGAATACCTGCCCTTTGCATATTGTTGGAAATAATCCGTCCCGGCAGCCAGATCCAACGCATAGAAAAACTGGTAGCACAGCTGCTTCAGTGACCCATCATGCGGGCAGTCCAGCTTCAGCCATACCAGCTGCGTGGATGCAAATGGCATTTCCCGGTATCTTGTATGGATGATCCGTTGCGGGTACAGGGAAAGGATTTTTTCTACTGCAGTGCTTTTCCCGACCCCGGACACGCCAATGATTGTGAATCCGGATGCTGCTGACTTCGTGCCACGCAGCATATGGTAGCCGGACTTATCCTTCATGGCTGCGAACCCCTCGGCAAGCCCTGATGCATATTCTGGCGTTAACGGGTTCCTGTACAAGTAGCCCTGACGGATGCTCCTGGATATACGCTGTTCAATATCAATG
>Ga0224748_10395_pt1 | contig 13397 bp, 9 predicted proteins | sample LIM_F_Water_Neg_FD_182074 | JGI IMG/M metagenome (GOLD analysis project Ga0224748, IMG submission 182074) | Enriched cells from gastrointestinal tract of the lab mouse from Pacific Northwest National Laboratory (PNNL), Richland, Washington... | ecosystem: Host-associated > Mammals > Digestive...
GAATATGTATCTGCCTTTTCTTGTCCGTCGCGATTTACATACGATTGATAGAGCTGTGCTTGGTATTCATAGGAGCGATAGCCGCTAAGCATTTGAATACTGTATCCGGCCATTCCGGCGCCAACCTGTAAATCCATTAATGCACTATACGCTGTATTGTCCATGCCACCAAAGTCTTTGGGCACCGGGTGGTTTTTATTGACAAGCAAAATTCCATTTACATAGGTTGGTTGCACAGTTTGATTGACAGGCGATTCTTTTGCTTTTACAATGATTTTTACGCTTTTCTTTGTTTCGTTGCCATTTCTATCTTTTGCCTTTATGCTGCATTCATATTCACCGACAGTGCCTGTATCTACATTATGCCGTAGGATATACACACCATTCTTCAATTCTTTTGATTCCTTTAATTTTCCATCAACTGGATCACTCACAGAAATCTGAAGCTGATCAGGCGTAAAATCATCACCCACCTGTATTTCATATGTGTCTTGCGCAAATGTAATTTCCGCTCCCTTTGTATCTTTTACTTCCACTGTATATTTGAATTCTTTGCTAAATCCTTCTTTTTCCACAACAAATGTCAATTCTTGTTTTCCAATTGTTTTTGTATCAATATTAGGATATTGTTTTATCGTACCGTTCATATCGTTTATCAAATCTTTTGCTTCTTTTTTTTCACCATATTCAAGAATCGCTTCATCAGTTTTAAATGTTACATTTATGGAGTTCCTTATCTCATCATCTTTATGAAGCGTCCACCAAATCGCAGCGATACCAGCCACCACAATCAAGATGATGCAAACTAACCAAATCCATATGTTTCTTCGTTTCATGTGCGACCTTCTTTCTAACGGAATTGTATCATGAACATATGCAAAAAAGCAATGGAATCTTTCTAGGATTGTGATTACAGTCTCGTCCAATAGAAAAGCCAGTGCTGTTAAACACTGACTTCATTTGATACTTTTATTTTGTTTCTGTATTTTCTTTTTGCTTATACACCATGTATCCGACACCGCCAATAAATGCGACGACGATGATTCCAAGGATGGAATACACAAGTGTGTTATTTTGGGATCCAGCAAAACCATAAGCTCCCGTTTCACTGTTATATTGGATCGGTTTTTTGCCAAATGCATTTGAGATAGCATCCGTTTTTTCCTTAGAGGTATCCGCAAGCGCACTGTCTTTCACATTTGTGCCACCATTCCCATCAATGCCATCATTGATTGAACCGTTATTAACATCAGGATTGCTTGGCTGATTATCATCCGGTTGATTGGCATCTTCCAATTCGAATGTAAAATCATTGGTTTTGTCATTTACAATTTCTTTGGCACTTCTTGTTTCGTAATCCATATTGGTAACCGACATCTGATTCATTTCTACATTGAAATTTGCTTCAGGAGCCTGTGATGTTACCTTAATTACACCAATCGTAATATTTCCATCTTTATCGGCAAGATTCTTTGTTACATCACCTGTTGCGATAAAGAAGCGAATCGTTTTGGTTGCTTCATCATACGTATACTCTTTCACATATTCAGGAGCCAAAGATTCATCCCATTCAATCGTATCCAACGTTACTTCACCGCTCAGTTTCATTGTCGTATCCAAAGCGCCTACATAACCATCGTCTGCTTTTATCGTTAATTTTACTGCGCCGTTCCCGCTACTTGTACGATAGAGGGTAGCCGCAGAAGCACCCATTGTACAAGCAAAGAATACTCCTACAGCAATCAAAGCCACTAATAACTTTTTCATATTTACTCACCCTTTGTACTATCAACTATATCCATACCTGGCAATGCATCATATGCCGGTAGATTGCTTACAGACAGAGAAGTACTTGTCAGTCGCTGACCTTCGTTTGTTTCAGCATCATTGACACGATACAATTCTGCTCGCACACTCTTACCTTGCATGCTTGCGTATTGTTCAGGAGTGACCACATAGAACCAAATACCGTTTGCGATTTCAGCAACGCCTCCTTCGCTGTTCAACTGTGCAAACAAGAAGTTTTCACCTTCATAGAATACATCACTGTCGTTTGCGTCAACAAGCAACATTACATTGAATGCAGGATGTCCACGGTAATCACCTTTGAACACAACGGAACCTGCCGGTATTGTTTGTTCTTCATTGTTAGAATCCATATATTTATATGGCGCATTCAGTTTTCCAATCGTACTGTTGGACATATCAACATTGTCTCCAGGAGGAGCGATAACATCGATTTCTGCTCCACTGATTCCATCATTTCCGACTGCTTCTATTTTTACATAGCTCATATCTGCATATGTCCACAGTTGATTGCCGCCGGTTGTACCTTCTTTATCGAAGTATACGATATCCGTGTAATCATTGGATCCGTTGGTTAAGAAGTTTCCACTCTTCGCCAGTGTCCAAGATGATCCATCTTGACTTACATAGATATTGTATTTGGTGATCGTGTTATCCATAACTGTACTTCCATTCATGGCAGCACGATATTTCACACCTACGATATCCATTTTCGTATTCATATTGATGATCACATATGGGTTCGTCTTATCTTTTGCATTTTCTCTAGTGATACCGTTGAAAGCTGTATCAGTATCACCGTCGATCAGATTGTTTACCTGTAATGTGCTTGCATCAAAATCTGGATTTTCATGATCGATTGTTTCATTTTCTGCGAGGAAGTTAGATGTGATTGTAAAGTTGTCTTTATTGACACTTCCATCATGAGAAAGTTTTACTTCATCCAATTTTACTGTCGCAGTCGCATTCAAATATTTGTCATAAGCTGTTACTTCGTATACCAACGCACGGTTGTTCATGGAACCAATTGCATCAACGAATTCATTTTCCATCGTAAATCCGATAACTTCTCCATTGCGCTTGATTTCATATCCTAAGATTGCATCCGCATTCGCGTTTCCATTCACTCCCAATGTGATTGTGAAACGTTTTGTTTGATTGTCAGCACTAGACAATACTGCATTTACGGTCGTACCTTCGGACATTCTTGCGCCATTTTTCAAACGATAGCGTCTTGCATCATCGTTCAAGTACCAAATCTTACGTTCTTCTTTGGCAAGGCCTTTTTCTTTCAAGGTTGCTTTTACTTGATCGGTAATCACGATACCCCATTTTTCAAAGTGCTCGCTCAAATCTTTTTCTGCTGCCATTGACGCATAAACAACAAGCATTTCATCAGAAGAATATCCTGCAAAGTTTTCCCTTCTCATCAATCGGTTCATCTTCGCATAAATAGAATTTGTATCTGTCGCTGTTGCAGTATCGTCATATGCCAAGTGCAGCTGCCAATACATTGCCAATGTTGTAAATACATCTGTACTTTTACCGATTGTATTGGAAGTTACTTTTTTATAAATCTTAGATTCATATCTTGGTTCGATTCGAGCCGCAGCTTTATCATCACATGTTTGCGCCAACAATGCAAAGATATTATTAGTTACTTCGGCATATGCTGTTTTTCCTTGATTGATCTGGTGACCAATTTCATGACTAATTCCCCAACCGAAGAATCCGGTTGTTTTCAATTCGCCATCTTCTATCGTGTTTGGTCTACCTTGCATGAGTCCTGCGACAGAACCATGTCCTACTCCAACATGATCGCCACCGGCATACATGAACGCACCGTCAAACATACGCATTGCACGAATATTCACTCTAGAAGCAGGTGTTAAATCTTTTGGATCGTCTGCATCCGGAGATAATCCTTTGTTGTTATAGAACAGCGTCATCATTTCTTCAAACGCAACCAAAGAATTATATAGACGATCGACTTGAGCATCCAATGTACCGGCACCTGTCGCAATACCTGCATATGCATTTGTTGCGCCAACTGAGAACAACGCATTTCTTGACATGATTTCTGTCGTATTCAAAACGCTTGTAGATGGATCAAAAGTCAGACCTTCATCCGTATACATTTGTTGCAAACTATCCTTGTATGTTGTTAACTCAGTAATATATGCACGAATCTTTGCTTTTATCTCAGCTTCATCCGTAATTCCTGTAATGTTCAAATAAGGAATTTTCGTTCCGCCGCTGACACGAACTTTAATTTGTCCGCTCTCTTTTGCATTAGGATAACGTACATATACGGATCCACCATGTTCTATATCTAAAGAACCGATCTGTGGTGCAGTAAGAACGTTCAATCCTTTTTTCAAATTTGTCACACTTTGTTTCCATACATTGGCTTCTGCATAGAACTGCGTAAATACAACTTGCGGCATCACTGTTCCGGTACTACCAACATATACGTTAATTGTTTCACCGGCTTTTACTGAAACTCCAAGAGGTTGAAGATCACTTAAACTTGAGAATCCCAAGTGACCATTTCTGGACGTCGTGATTTTCTGATCAACAACGATAACATCTTGAATTGCTGTATCATTTAAAATCTGTCTAGCGTATTCAATATCTCTTAACATTGCGTCACGATATGGATGATACTCGTCACTTCTCGTATCTTTCGTATTCACGCGATCTTCCAACGCTTTAATGCTTGCCTCGTTAACACCATCTTGCAATTCTACATGTAAATCATCTTTAAACAATGCAGAAACATCATCTTGTAATGAATTATATTCATAGAATTTGATTTCTCTAACTGCATTATCCCCGCCATTTACCGAATTTGCCAAACAAATTTGAATTTTGTTTGTATGAACAGGTTTGCTTAACTGCAGTTTATAATAAGGCTGTTTGTTTGGACTCATCAATTTCTGCAGACTTTCTGAAGAATAAGGTCCGCTGTATGGAGATACTGCCTGCATAGTTCCATTTTCATCCCAATAATAAACTTTTGCATACGTAAATCCTGCATTTCCTTCTTTTGGAACCAAGAACATGTAATCAATATCATAGAAATCATCGAATTCAATGATTGGACCAGCTTTACCTCCTGTGTTGAATCCACCAGTATCCCAAGTATCTGCCAACCAATAACTTTCATAATTGTTGTCGACCAGTGCAAATTCTCCGCCAACATTATTTCCGGCTTTCAATGTAACAGATTTGATATGCTCTGTTTTTTCACCTTCTGTTGGCCAGTTGATCAAACCGTAATTATAGGTATCCGGCATAACATAATTCATTGTCGTTCCTTTTACATGAATGGATGCTTTACCTTCACCAAGATCATTGTTTCCGGTCACGTATACTTCATATTCTTTTTCGACTTCCAAATCAGTCAAACGATATGAGGTTCCATCAATTTTTTCTATTTTAGTATATTGCTGATTTCCGACTTTTCGATAATAGATATTATAAGTCAGCGTATCTTTCATATCTTTCCAGCCGATATTGAATCCGGCGTAAACAGGATTCAATGTCACCATATCCGGTGCTGGCGGCAGACGAGTTGGTTTAGGCTCAAATTTGATTGGATCGGAATATGGGCTTCTCCATTCTCCGTTAACGGCTCTTACGCTTGCCTGATAAGTGGTGTAATTATCCAACCCGGCAAATTCATAAGTCGTATAGGTCGTTTGAAGAATTTCATTTTCAATGATCTGTCCATCTTTTGAGAACGTCTGCAACAAAATCTCAAACCCTGTAACATTTGGCATATCGTTGTATGTCAATGTTGCAGATTCATTTCCTTCTACTACGTTCAAATTCTTAGGCACTTCAATTACAGGCACCGGTACTTCTTCATATACGTTATTCAAGAATTCCACTTCTGCAATTTCTGCCAAGTTCTTTCCGGCAGATTTTACGATTTTGATTGTTACTTTCTTTACGGCAATCTGTCCGCCAAGATCAATCACGATCGTATCCTCACTGGCTTTGTCTGTGAAGTAGTGAATGGATTTTGCACGGCTCAAGCCGGCTTGCACCTGCGTTACTTTTCCATTTTCGTCTTCAACTTCCACAATCATTTCTTCTGGCTGATTGTCTAAACCTGTTTCTACACGAATCTGACTCATGGTAAATGCTTTTTCCATGCTCATTGTCAATATTGCAGGATTTGTCTGTGAAATGTCTTCGCTTTCCTTTGCAGGTTTGATACCGACTTTTCCTTCTTCCTTGAACAGATTTACCGCATCTCCATCTAAGATTGCTTCCACTTTCATGGCTGCGCTGTCAATCATGGAACTTGTGTCATACATACTCACATCTTGTTTTGCACCATTTAAAGTCGTTGCAATGATTGCCACATCCGCAATGTCGATTTTACCATCACGGTTCAAATCGAATTTGGCAAGACTTGCGGCATCACTTTTATCGACGTTTGCAATCAGTTGATCAACGTCTGCACCATTTACCGTGCCGTCCATGTTCACATCTCCGACTTCAAACAACCCTTTCTCGTTTGAAATCGCTACACGTTTTGCGTAGTCATCCAGCTCGATATTGTCAACCGTATATGTTTTATACGCATTACCGGATAATACCGCGCCGTATGTTCCTTTCTTCAGATTGTAAAGTGTAACTGCATAGTATCGTACTTTTCCACCGTCTACACCATTAAGCACTTCACCTGTCTGATCCATTTTTCGTATGGATACTTCACCTGTTTGATCACCAAGCTTATAATCCATTCGCTTCATTTCTGTGATACCGTTAAAGTCAATTTTCTGTGTATTTCCTTTATCGTCGTTCACTTCCAAAGCGATGTTTGGATTGGCAATGTTGCTGATCGGTAAAATAAACTTAACATCAATTTCTAAATTACCGGTTGCTTCAAGGCCGTCCAACAGATAAGTATCGGGTGTCAATTCATCTTGGCTATTTTTGCCCTCAGGTTGTGTCCCCTGTCCATCGACATTTTGAGGTTCATCAACGGTATTGGCACCATTTGAGTTTTCTTCTGTTGGAGTGGACACAGGCTGATCTACAGCATCTTTGTCCGGTTGTGAGGTTTCATCTTCTTGTGTTCCCTCAGTGTTTGTTGTTTTCAAATTCCCTCCATCATTTTCATTATTTGGAGTTTCTTCGTTTTCCATTGTTTCATCATTGCCTTGTGCAGACATAGTTCCGCCAAAAGATCCCATCGCCATAAAAATCGATGATATTGCGAAACTGATTACGAATGTGAAGGCAAGAAACAATTTCAACCAACGTTTCATAGTCAATTACTCCTTTCATGGTCTCATTCTTATTATAATACTTCGTCTTTTTTCAAGTCAATATTTTTTTAATAAAAAAATCCCTTTTGAGCCCATAGCCACGGTCTTAATCACACTTTTGTTTTTTTCTTTTTTTTAGAAAATGTCATACTCTTTACAGAAAATGCGGACATGTAGTTTTGGATGCTCTAAATTTCTTGATTTTTATACTAATTTTCGTAAAAATTCATATTGTACACACCGGATTGGAAAGGTTGAAACTATGATTGATTGTAATCATCTCCATCAAAAAAAGCAAAGGGATTCATAATTGAAAATCTCTTTGCTTGTAAAGCATAATCCCAATACACCATAAAACAATCAAACAAATAAAAAAGCCACTGAACCATAAGCGAGTTGTCATTGTCCATTTTATCGCATTCTTATAGGAAAATAATGTAAACGGACTAAACCACGACAGCCAAGTTCCGCCTGTTCCTAACAATTTGGATAGATAACCCAAAACATAAGACACCATCATTATAAAAATGCCGATCGTAACAGTGCCTTTGCGTTTGGAAACAGCCGCTATTTGAAAGGACAAGGTTAAAAACAATAATGGCGTCATTGAGGATATGAGGATAATTTTTATATAATCTGCAAATACAAACGTCGCTTCATTGCTAAACAAACCGCTACATATACCAGCTGTCGCTGCCGAAAAAATCACAAGCAAACAGGATAATAACGCTGTCGCATATTTGGCAATGTAGATTTCACTTCGACTGATACATGTAGCATACAAGAATTCCATCGTTTGATCACGTTCTTCTTCCGCTAGAATACGCGTAGCAAAAGATATGGAGAATACGCTGATCGCAATCAATATCATACCGTAAATCATACCAAAATAAGTAATATAGTTCCCCATGTTTGAGAATTCCCCCATGCCGATCAACTCAAGCAGTTCTTTGGGCATGGTTTCCATTTCCATTTGTGCCATATCTTTGATGGATGGAAAAAGTATCGTGTAAAGCAGAACAATACCAAAGATTGCCGCACACCATCCAACAATTTCTTTTTTTCTTATCTGAAACGTAAAAGCGATCAATGTTTTGATCTTGCTTAGTTCTACTTGTCTCACTCCTCATCACCTCCAAAATATTTGATGAATTCGTCTTCTATGGATTTCTGTTTGATTTCCAGCTGTTTCAATGACTTTGTTGAGAGTTCTTTCATCAATTCAGATAATTCACCTTGATGCGTAAATGTTTTGTGTATTCCTTCCTTGGTTTGATATGAGACAATATGCGCTTGCCGATTTTTGTACTGATGCAAGTCAATATCTTCTGCCAGTGTGCCGTCTTTGATGATAAGGGCTCGGTCGCAGTATTTTTCCACATCGCTTAAATTGTGACTGGATAAGAAAATGGTTTTTCCTTCTGCTTTATATTTTGACAAAAGATCGAAAAAGCGATTCTGCATATAGGGATCTAAGCCATTGGTTGGTTCATCAAGAATAAATACTTGCTTTTCTTTGGTCAGTGATTGCGCAATGGAAAGTTTCTTTTTGTTTCCAAGACTGAGTTCGGATATGCTTTTATGGACATCCAGTTCAAAATGCGCCGCTAATTCCAAATAGGATTCGATTGGTTCATGCGAGATTCTGGAACAAAACCTCAATACATCGATTACTTTGATTTTTTCATAAAAACAACTGTCGGAACTCATGTATCCTAGCTGTGTTCTGATTTCTTTGGCATGGGTTTGGCTGTCTTTTCCGCAGATTTTGATTGTACCTTCACTTGGTTTGATCATATTCATCATGGCACGAATCGTCGTTGTTTTGCCTGCGCCATTTTTACCGACAAAGCCGGTGATACTTCCTTTCTGAATGGTAAATGATATATTATTAACCGCTTTGTATCTATGATATGTTTTTGTAAGATGTGATACTTCAATTATGTTATCCATTGATTTTCCTCCTTGTTATACATTAGAAAAAGCAATAACACTTTCCATAAATTATTTGCGCCACAGTTTTATTCAGTCACGGGTGCACTTCTTGTAGCTGCCGCCTGTTCCTGCCACGTCATGCGTTGTTAGCCGCAAAGCTTATGACGGTCTTGCAAAAGCCGTGGAACGTATACATGATATGTTCTTTGTATGCTTCTGTGTAAGGCATAAAAAATTTCTTCCTTTCCTTCCAAAAGGGAAATAATGTTTATAGGTGACATCTTGACGGATATGACAAAAATTCAACCATCTGTTCACTGATTACTTGGCATTGCAGTGAACTTCTTTTCCTCGCAGTCCCCATTGCCTGCCTTAACAGCTTTTCTGTTTCGCTCTTGCTTTCCGTATCCGTAAACTCTTTCTGTACCAAGTTGCCGCTTGCGTCCTCCACATAGAAGCGGTAGTTTCATTTCTTCTTTTTTTCCTTACAGAACCTTTTGCCATAATCCGCTCTCCTTTCGAAAACGGGAAATCAAAATTGATGAAATGCTTACATGTAAGTATATCATACTTTCGGTTGCCTAACTATACCGATTCGGATTCTTCTCTGGATACCATTGTTGATTTACAATAGATATGTTACAAAAAGCAAGAGATACGCTATACTTAAATTACCACATAAAAGAAAGGAGACCTCTTGAATGTATAGTATAGCTCAAGACATGCGATTTTGTCTATCTGTTGTGAAATCTTATTATCGTATCGGTGCTACGAAAACTGCCATTCGCTATAAAACCACCAGACAATTTAAACAGTCTACTTATTCTTCTACACGCTTTCTTGAGAATTGCATTCGATTCTTTCCTTGCCGGATACAATGCATCCTGCTACTCCAAGACTTAATGGAAAGGTAGAAAGAAGTCATAGAGAAGATCAGAAAAGATTGTATAACAAGACAACTTTTTATTCTCTTGATGATGCTCATAAACAACTCAAAAAATATCTTAAAAAATCGAATCGTCGTCCTATGCGTCCTCTTGGTTTTTTATCTCCCATACAAGTTGTTTACAACTTACTTAATGTGTAACCTATCATTGTCAAAACTACACATAGTTATAATATATGTTCATATTTATCTACTTGATACAGTTCATTCAAGCGTCTATACTATATACAGTACGCAATAAGAGGTCAAAAATGTTTGAAAATATAACAGCACAGCAAGCCGCAGAAAAATGGAACGTATCGCTTAGATGAGTGCATCGGTTATGCAAAGAAAATCGTATTGAGGGAGCAATGAACATCAACCGTGTTTGGCTTATACCGATTACTGCCAAGAAGCCTATTGACAGAAAAAAGAAGAGATCCTAAGTGAGTATCAAAGTTTCAAAATGAATAAGGCAAACATAGATAGGAAAGTTCAAAGTAGAGAACAAAAAGAAGACGAAAAGAACGACAATACGTTATGCGACAAGAAAAGAAAAAACTAAACATAGAGGGAGGTAACATCTATGAATAAAATATATTGGGACAAAGATAAAATCTCAATCATAACAGACCAAATTGCCTCTGTCCCACATAAGCATTGGACAATGCAGTTATTTTTAAGCATAAAAAAAAATATAGAGATAGGTGTAGAAGATAATAAAATTTCATGTAGATGTATTGTTATAAACCGTAACATATTACATAGTTTTTCAACAGGCAACAACATGTATTTTACTATGATAATTGAGCCAACTTCAAGTTTAGCCATGGAATTGGCGGAACGAATGGGAGGAATGAAGTATTATATTTTTAATAATCAAGATATTGAATACATCCAAAATTTATTATTTTGCCTTATTGATAGCGATGGACGGAGAGAATATAGAGAGTTTATGATACAACTATATAAGTTCTTAGGGGTAAAGGAGCAAGCTAAAATATATGATGATAGAGTTAAGAATTTGTTATACGAAATAGAACGGTGCAATTGCGATACACATTCGATTGCTTCTTTTGCTGATAAAGTGGCGTTGTCAGAAAGCCGACTGTCGCACTTATTTAAGGAACAGGTCGGAATGCCCTTAAAAAGCTATATTCAGTTTCATCGCATGAAAAGAGCCTTTTTAGCATTATTGAATGGTAAAAGTATTACGGAATCGGCAATGACATTTGGTTTTGATACACCCTCACATTTTGCAACGGTTACAAAAAAGATGATGGGAATGTCTGCGAGTATTTCTGTGAAGAATAGCGTTTTTTTGAAAGTTACAGAAGAAGCGGACTGATATAATTAAACCAAACAGATAGGAGGTTTAATTATGGATATGCAATTTCTTGAAGAAACCAATATGCTGAATTATCAGTCCGTTGGCATACAGAAACTCATCAACGAAAAGCGATGGGGAGAGTTGAGTGAATATGAATAAATCAAAGCTGTTTATGGATTTGTGCAAAATGAAATACCTTTGGGCTATAACCGTAACGATACATTAACTGCAGAACAGGTATTAACGGACGGATACGGACAGTGCAATACAAGAGCAACATTGTTAATGGCATTGCTAAGAGGTGTAAATATTCCGTGCCATATACATGGCTTTGAAGTATCAAAAGATTTTCAGCATGGAGCAACCACAGGTATCATTGCGGCGCTTGCACCTGATAAAATTGTATATATTTGGGCAGAAGTTTATTATAAAGGTCAATGGCTTGCTTTAGAAGGAGTTATTACAGACAATCAATATCTTGAAGCCGTTAAAGCAAAATACTCTCATGTTCAAGACGAATTTATGAAATTTGCCATTGCGACAAAAGACTTTCAAAAAATTTCCGTTGATTGGAATGAAAACAACACTTATATTCAGAGTGCTGCTATTGTGTCCGATTTGGGCGTTTCCCCAAATCCCGATAAGTTTTTTGAACATTATACACAACATTGGTGTAAAATGAAAGACTTTATGTATGTTCATTTCGGAAGAAAAATTACGAATTACAATGTTGGTAAAATGAGGAAATGCCATATAAAATCAACGGATACATTGTCCTGTCTGCAAAAATAAGACAAGATTACAGAATCTTTGTCGTATCTTTTGATAAAGTTTTTGAATATGGGAGGGACAAACATCCATAAAGAGAATGCAGGCGATAAAAGAAATGCTTTTATTCATTCAGTGTGCAGTGTATTGTTACCTTTTTACATTCTTAATTCTACTGGCACAATATAAAGAACATATCAATATAATTATATCTTATCCGCCTAAGATTAGACAAAGAGTGGAAGAAGTACCACAACACAAAGGAATGATTAAGCAAAGAAAAAAGCTCATGCAGTCAAAAAAAATATTCGGGTTAATATTTTTTGTTGTGAATATCTATGGTTTGATTGTTTTAGATTGCGGGTTTTCTGTCATAGTAAGAAGTTGAGAATATCTGGACAGAAGATATGGAAACAGAATATAAAGATTATATGTTCCATGCGAGAGGTACTTATATTTGAATTGTTTTAGGGTTGGTAACAGCATTGTTATCGGGATGCATAATACATTTTAGTTTTGCAGTATAAAATTACCATTTGTCGGGATGTTGCATAAAGTGAAAAATCTGATTTTCATAAGGAGAGGATTAGGATAATGGTTAAAGAAGTAAAATGGACAAAATATTTATGGCTGAGTTTACTTTCATTTGGAGCATTTATGCTTGAATATCTGTCAATATTTGCATTTGAAGTTATAATTCTGCATGTAGACATACAGAATTATACAATGCAGCAAAGAAGTATTCATTGTATGATAATGGCTATTATGTGGGCGTTTTTCATTGGTATTCTCCTGCTTTTTTCAAGGAAGCATTATCATTTTCCAGAAAGGGGAAGCAAAAGGGATAAGATTTCCTTTAAAAGTTGGATCGTAACGCTTGCTTGTTTCATTGGCTGCAAAATTATGACTTTCATTGATTGGCATACATTAAAGATTGTCGGAGAAGCACAGGGTAAAACCGTATTCCAATTTTGTGCGCAGTATTTATACTATATATTTGAGGTAATGCTTGTTCTTCTAATCATAATATACGGGCAAAAAGCGATTGAAGCTCTGTTGAAAAAAGAAAGTTCAATTCCTTTTGGCGGTATTATATTGGCTATGACATGGGGAGCGTTTCATTTTGTATCAAGAGGGGTAGGTCTTGAAATATGGAATGGAATATCTACTATGATGTTTTCTGTTCTTAGCGGTATAATGTATCTAAGATTAAATAGGAAATGCTTGTATAGCTATCTTTTTATTGCTTTAGGTTATTTATTATAACCCTCATTTATCGAGGAACAGGAGTGTGAAGTATGAAAAATTATTCAGAAAATAAATCTTTTGCGTTTTTTATAATATT
>Ga0224748_10397_pt1 | contig 13385 bp, 14 predicted proteins | sample LIM_F_Water_Neg_FD_182074 | JGI IMG/M metagenome (GOLD analysis project Ga0224748, IMG submission 182074) | Enriched cells from gastrointestinal tract of the lab mouse from Pacific Northwest National Laboratory (PNNL), Richland, Washington... | ecosystem: Host-associated > Mammals > Digestive...
TGCAACCTGCGCAAGATACTGTGCTACGGTCTGCTTTCCGTCCTCTGCCTTCACATATACCTGCTCGAGCAGACACACCTCTTTCAGTTCCTTGTTCAGACGTCCGATGACAGCGCCCTCAATCACCTTCTCAGGCTTTCCGGCCATCTTGGGATCCTGCGCAATCTGCGCGGAGATAATTTCCTTCTCGTGTGCCTTAAACTCCTCGGACACGTCAGAGGTAGCCACATACTTGGGATACAGAGCCGCAACCTGCATTGCAAGATTTGTCAGCGCCTCCTTCACGGCATCGTTCACCACATCGGTCTTCGCGTCAAGAATCACGCCGATACGGCCGCCGCCGTGTACATAGGTCACGACACAACCTTCCTTCTCTTCTACCTTCTCAAATCTTCTGATGCTCAGCTTTTCTCCGATCACAGCGATCTTATCCACCAGAGCCTCCTGTACGGTCTTGGAGGTATCTTCCACCCAGCTCTCCGCCAGGAAAGCATCCAGATCTGCCGCCTCGGACGAAACAGCCTGCTTTGCCACTGCCTCCACAAACTGCTGGAAGGTCTCATTCTTGGCAACAAAGTCTGTCTCGGAATTTACTTCCACCACAGCTGCAATCTGATCTCCCACGGAAGCGATGCGGCAGATTCCTTCCGCCGCGATCCTGCTGGCCTTCTTCTCAGCCTTAGCCTGACCGTTCTTTCTCAGATACTCAACTGCCTCGTCCATATTTCCGCCCGTCTCATTCAGGGCCTTCTTACAATCCATCATACCTGCGCCGGTAATCTCGCGCAGCTCCTTTACCATAGATGCGGTAATTTCTGCCATTTTTCTATCCTCCTGTCACCTGATTTACTCTGCCTGCTCCGCCACTTCCTCGATGTCTGCAGCCTCCTCAACTGTCACGGCCTCCTCGGTGTAGACAGCCTCTCCCTGGTTTGCCTCGATCACGGCATCAGCCATCTTGGCAACGATCAGTTTAACGGCTCTGATTGCATCGTCATTTCCGGGAATGATATAGTCAAGCTCCTCCGGATCACAGTTGGTATCACCGATACCGATGAGAGTGATGCCCAGAGAGTGTGCTTCCTGTACACAGATTCTCTCCTTCTTGGGATCAACCACAAAGATTGCGTCTGGAATTCTGGTCATATCCTTGATACCGCCCAGATTCTTTTCCAGCTTCTCCCATTCCTTTCTGAGTGCGATCACTTCCTTCTTGGGAAGTACGTCGAAGGTTCCGTCCTCGGACATCTTTTCAATCGCGCGAAGTCTGGCAATGCGGGACTGAATGGTCTTAAAATTGGTAAGCATACCGCCCAGCCATCTCTCGTTTACATAGTACATACCGCAGCGCTCTGCCTCAGTCTTCACGGCATCCTGCGCCTGCTTCTTCGTTCCCACAAACAGGATAGTACCGCCCTGTGCAGCGATCTCGGAAACGGCTCTGTATGCCTCGTCAACCTTTCCTACGGACTTCTGCAGGTCGATGATGTGGATACCGTTTCTCTCTGTGAAGATATAAGGAGCCATCTTGGGGTTCCATCTTCTGGTCTGGTGTCCGAAGTGAACACCTGCTTCAAGTAACTGCTTCATGGAAATAACGCTCATTTTTCTACCTCCGTCTGGTTACATTCTTCCGCTCTTCCTTTTCCGCCACAGCCGCGTTAAAGCTGCGGTTTTCTCCTCCGGCTATCTCCGAATCCCAGAGACACCACCGTCAAATCGGAACGCGTGTTTTTTATCACAACATTCAGATTATAACATAAGAAAGCCCCTGTGACAAGGGGCTTTCCGGAGATTTATGATGTTCTCGAAATAATTTTTGCTATTTCCTCCCAATCCGCACCCACCGGGATCTCGTAGGTGCCCGCACAGATTCTCTTGGAGTATCCCTCGCGAATCAGATATCTGTCATACTCTCTGGCTTCCTCTATGAGCCCGGCCTCCTCAAGCTGCCTGCAGACCGTACCGGAACCGGAACCTGATATGATCGTAACCGTAACCGTCTCTTCCGAAACAGAAGAATCCGATGTCTCCGCTTCCCCGGAAGACTCGTCCTCATCCTGTGACTCTGATCCATCGGAGGACTCTTCTTCCCGTGACTCCGTTTCTTTCTCGGGCTCCCCTTCCTCCTGAGATCCCGTCCCGTGAGAGGATTCCTCTTCGTCCTGCGACTCCGTTCTTCCCTCGGATTCCTCTCCCTCCGAAGACTCCGTTTCTCCGAAAGATTCTCCTTCCGACGACTCCGTTCCTCTGTCAGATCCGTCCTCGCGCTGTGTTTCCGAACCCTCTGCAGATTCGTCCTGTCCCTGTACTCCCGGATTCGGATCGGGTTGAATATCCGTCAGCTTCAATGCGTCGCTCTCTACCATTCCCAGCTCCCGGGCGGCGGCCCTGATCTCCGCATCTGTCAGGGGACGGCCTTCCTTGCCGATGATCCCCATAATCAGGGCTGTCACCACAATGCCGATGCCAAGCCCTCTCAAATAATATCGCAGTTTCACATATGCCTCATTTCCGCTGATTTCTGTACAGGTCGATCACAAGCTTGACCTCGCCCACTCCGAGCCCAAGCTCTTTGGCGATTTCCACTTTTGATTTTCCCTGTGCATAAAGCTCCAAAATCCGCTCATTGCTGTTACGTCCCCCGGATTCTTCCTCCGAAAAACCGGCACTGTCCGGAGTCTCCCACTCCCCGACAGTATTTTCCTCCTGTCCGTCAGCCGCAGAACCATACATCTGCTGCAGGCCCGGTTCAAAAACAGGATCGCCTGTCTCCCGGGAACCCTCCCCGAAAGCAACCGCATCTTTGCCCAAAAACCGTTCCTGCTGTGTCTTTTCTGCCGCTTCCTCCGGCTCGTTTCTCCTGAGCCTGTCCAAGGCAGACATAGCAGGCGGCTCCTGCGTCACAGACACATCGGGCACAGACTGCCCTTCCTGTTTTACCACATCCGGTGTCAGCTTTTTGAAGCTGGTTACTGTCTCCTCCGCCTCCTTCACCGTGCGGTTCACTTCGGAGACCGTATTCTTCAGATTGACATGCTTATTGTTGAGCATGTCATAGAGAAACATTGCTTCCTCATGATTTTTATGAATCTCCGACAGAACCGTATCGGAGTACTCGCTTACAGCCATGATTTTTTCATTGGAAAGCCTCTCCAGTGCACGCTCCGTTTTTTCCATGGCATAGGTAACGGATTCCTCCACCACATCATCCACATGGCTCCGGACGCTCTGAAGCTCCTTGCTGACCAGCTCCGAAATCTCCTCCTTCGCCACAGCTTTCGTCTGTCCCGCCGTTTCCCGCTTCTTATCAGGTATGAAAAAACTCAGTATAAAAATAATTCCGCCCGCAAACAGCAGGACGATCTCCAGCATTTCCATCTCAAATCTGCCTCAGCCTTCCTAAATCTTAATGTCGAAGCCGCCCTTGCCCTTCGCAACCACTCGATCCTTCGCCTGGCTCTTACGGCGTTTCCCGCCGTCCCCATAATATTGACCTTTCCCCTTTTCCCGGGCGTCAGGCTTACTCTCCTGCCACTGCGTATCGTCGCTGCTGTGTACTTCGCGGGTCTTCTGCTCCTCGTTTTTCTGCACCTGAAATTGGCCGTTGGTCTGATCCACTACGGCTTTGTTGTCCTCATTCTGTTTGATGGGCGAATAGTCCTGCGCCCTTGAAATGGTCGTAAGCTCTATGGAACCGAACGCCATACCTGTATACCCCCTGCCCGCTTATTTCATCGCCGCCATACGGATCTCGCCCATTTCCTTCACAAATCTGCAATAATTGTAGCTTGTGTGAATGGTCTTGGATGCCTCCCCGATAATGATTGTGGTTCCGGGGAAAATTTCCTGGCTTACCAAAATTTCCGCCTGGCTCTGCGTCTCCATCATCTCCCGCAGCTTTTCCATCCGATTGTTCAGCTGTTCCAGCTCCGCATTTTTTTCCTCTACCAGCTTTGCCACGCTCTTCACATACTTGATCTGGCTTTCGTTGTACTTAAAACCTCTTTTCAGCTTCTCTCTGAAGTTGAGCAGAATGACTTCCGCGTTTTTCACTGTCTTTCCGTGATCCGCTATGGCCTTTTGCATACGGCTGTACTGCATCTTGATCAGAGGATTCACTCCCACCTCCAGAATGGTGGAGGCGCCCATACTGGCGCCGATGTACCTTGCGGACACTTTGGAGCCCGCCTGCACATAGCCGCCCACGATGGTTCCTCGTTTTCCTTCCACCCTGACATCGGTTCCCGCCGAAATGCGGCTGTGCATAATGGCCTCCGCCTGCACATAGCCCCCTGCCGCCACCCGGGTGTTTTCCAGGAATTTTACTATAATATCGCCGCCGGCCTTGAGAAATCCTTTTCCCATGCCGTTCATCCCCTTGGTAATCACAATATTGCCGCCGGCGATGATTTTCGCGCCTTCCACAATACCGTTTACTATGACATTGCCGCCGGCCTTTATCTCAAAGTTTTCCGCCACATCGCCGTTTACCTCAATACTGCCGTCATACTCCAGATTACCGGTGGAAACATCAACCCCCTTCACCTCGTAGACTTCGGAGACAATTACTTTTCCGTCCACCAGCATCACATGTCCTTTTACCATTGAGGTAATGGTTCTCCTGTCCTCAGAGAGCTCAATATTCTTGCCGAACTTCAATGTCTCCCGCTTCACTTCTTTGGCCTTAAGCGCTGTCCCATAGACATCACAGCCGGCCTTCCCGGGTACCTCAGGGATGATTCTCGCAAGCACATCCCCCTCGCTGCACTGGTTGATGGTAGTCAAATGAAAATAATCGGTGCTCCCGTCCTCCCTGATCTGGGGGTGCCTGTGATTATCCGTGTTGAAATTGTATTCTATTCTGGCGTCGGTGCCCTCCGTAGCTTCGACTCCCTTGGCCACCAGAATATCCGTGCACCAGATACCGGCTCCAAAAAAATGATCGTGCAGCGCCTCCACCCGAATACCATACTCTACCTTTCGGGAATTCAGTTCATCCAGAAAATCATCCAGCGAAAGCCGCCTTCCGCCTGTGGAGGGCGGATAAAACCTCACGGTAGCCGACATATTATCATCACTTACACTCAGGTGAAAACGCTCCGGCACCGGTTCCGTGGACTCAAACTCCAGCGGATAAAAACAATCCCCTCCCAGTATGCCCAGCCTTTCCATTTTTTTTCTGTCATATTTAATATTCAGACCATCCAGATACTCTGTCAACTCGTCAATGTTAATTCTGTCTCCGTCACCCTGGGGTTCATACAGACCGATACCATATCCCCCGCCCTCGGGACGGTTCTCCAGCCGAAAATAACCATTTTGCATTGTCGTATCTCCATGAATGTAATATTAATTGTCCCTCAAAATCCCCATATAACTTCCGAGCTTCCCTTTCATTTTTTGCAGCGCCCTTGTATGAAGCTGCGAAATTCTGGATTCCGAAACTTCCAGAATATTGCTGATCTCTTTTAGCGTCAATTCCTCGTAATAATATAAAGTAATTACCTTTTGTTCTTTCTCGGTAAGAAGCTTTAACGCATCACCCAAAACACGCGCCAACTCTTCCTTTTCGATCTTCTCCTCCGGAGCCTCAAACCGCGATGTGGTATGTCGGCTGTAGTCCTGAGCAACATCACTGCCTTGCTCCATATACTCATTCAGGGATACAATCCCTGTAATCTTCATTTGTGACTGCCACTCCAGATATTCATCGCCGGAAATCCCCAGCTTTTCCGCAATTTCCTCATCCGATGCACTGTGGCCCGTGTTCTGTTCGATCTCCCGGATGACATTCTCGATCTTTTTCTGCTTTTGTCGTATGGTTCTGGGAATCCAGTCCATCTTGCGGATCTGATCCAGAATCGCCCCTCTGATCCTGAGACTTGCATAAGTCTCAAATTTCACTTCCTTCAGGCAGTCAAATTTGTCAATGGCATCAATGAGCCCGAATATTCCATAGCTCACCAGATCCTCATATTCCACATTATAGCCAAGATACATGCTCAGACGCCCGGCAACCACTTTTACAAGAGGAGCGTATTCCAATATGATTTTTTCTCTGGCTTCCGGTGTTCTTGACCTGGCGTATTCTTCCAGCAGCTTCTTCTTGCCCGCTTCATCCATGAACTCCTTCGCTCCCTTCGATTATACTCTAAGCGTCCTTGCCCTCGGAGACATCCTGGGCGCCCTCCCGCGTCGGGTTCTCCTCATCCGTCTCCTTCTCTATGACCTCTCCTTCTTCCTGAAGCTTTTTTTCGATCTGCGTCTCAAAACGGTCAAGCGTCCATTTTAATATATAGCCCAACAGACAAAACAGCAGCATGACCCCCAGCAGCAGAGACAGCCTTTCCAGCATCGTATACTGCCTGATCAAGGTAATGACACAGGTAACTGCACCCGCAATGAGCATCAGAAGCAGCGGCAAATTTTTCCTCTTCATTCCTATACCCCTTATACCCCGTCAGATGATCGACTCCGGTTTTCCTACCGCGCGGATATGAAAATCTCCGCTCTCGGGATAAAAAATTACGGTTCTGCCATAGTTTGCGCCGGTGTCAGACGCCAAAATGGGAATCTTCAGCTCCCTCAGTTTTGCCTTCACGGCATCTACATTCCGGTCTCCCACCTGGCCCACATTGGTTCCGCTCCCCTGAAAAGAAAACATGGTAGCGCCGCCGGCAATTTTTGCCACCATACGGCTGCGCTTTGCCCCCAGCTTCTCCATCTGCTTCACCAGCTCCTCCACTCCCGTATCGGCAAATTTGGCCAGATTCTGCTGCGCATTTTTCATCGCCTTGCTGTCCGGCAGCATGATATGCGCCAGACCGCCTATTTTATTCGAAGTATCCCTGATCGCAATTCCGACACAGGAACCAAGCCCCAGAGTCGTAACTCCATTGGGGCTTACACATGTCTTTAAGTCCGCCATTCCAACCTTAATTATTTCACTCATTCATCTGTTCCCGTTCCTCTTATACTTCACTATACAGACAGGAATCCTGACGGTTCCTCTCTGCCTGACTCCCACTCGCGCCGCTTTCGTGCAGTACGAACCGGAAACTCAGATCACCGGCAACCCCAGAGATGTCAAAATCTTCGCATAGGATTCTATGTCCGGAATCAGAATAAAATATCCGTCCAGTTCAATCTCGTCATAAAATTGAGACTGAATCAACAGAATCTTATCACCGAATATACCGAACTGGATCGCAGGAACACTCAGAATGGCTCCCGCCATATCCACCGTCAGAGCCGGCGGCGTGGGGAAAATTTTCAGATTCGTCAGGGTAGACAGCGAATTCAAATAGGCTCCCGTGATAATGTTGCCCAATTCCTTCATTGCCGAAAGACCCATATCTTCAAATTCGCTTCCGGGAGGGAGCATCCCCATGGTAATCTTCTGGATCAGATGCTTGGCACTCTCTTCCTGCACCATAAACATCATGCTTCCGGTAATATCCCCCTCCACACCGAGGAATACCCCCACCATGATCTGCTCCTCGCCGCCCATCATGTCGCCCACTTCATGAAACTCCAGCAGCCGTACCTGCGGAACCTTCATATCCACCTTGCACTGAAGCATCTGTGACAACGCTGTCATGGCGTTTCCCGCCCCGATATTTCCGATCTCCTTGAGGACATCGTAATAATTTTCTGTGACCTGCTCTAAGCTCATGTCTCCCATGGAACATTTCTCCTTTATCAAAACTAATTGCCTTCCAGACTGATCGCACTTAAGTCAAACAGGGAAATCAGTTCGCCGTTATGCTTACCCACTGCATTGATCAGATTTGCCTTCTCATCCTTCGCATTATAGGCGATTTTTTCGATCTCGTTGGTGAAAAGTGTCACTACCTCCTTCACCTCGTCCACGATCAGCCCCACCATGCCTTCCTGTTCCAGCTTCAGAACAATAATCCTGGTGCTTTTTGTGATCTCGTCTGCAGGAAGCCCCATCTTCAGCCTGATACTTATGACAGGGATCACATCTCCCCGCATGTTGATCACACCCTTCAGATAAGCGGGCATTTTGGGGATTCTGGTGATTGCCTGCATTTTTGTAATATTATCAATCATGCGGATATCAATCCCGTACTGCTCATCCCCCAGTCTGATGACAATAAACTGAATAGACTCCACCGCGTTCTTGTTTTCCTCCTCGTCCGCCAGATTTCTAACAGCATTTGTACCAAGTTCCATATCTGTTCGTTCCCCCTTTTCTAAATCAAGACATTGGCATCCAGGATCAGCGCGATCTCGCCGTCGCCAAGAATGGTTGCACCGCTGATAAACTTACACTGTCTGATATATCTGCCCAGAGACTTGATGACGATCTCCTGCTGGCCGATGAGCTCATCGATCACCAGTCCGGCCATCTTGTCTCCCTTCTTTACGATCACCACGATCAGATTCTCATCCGGAGATTTCTTGCTCTCTACGCCCAGCACCTCGTTCAGCCGGATCAGCGGAGTGACAGCCCCCCTCAGATAGATAACCTCCTTATTCTGCACCAGCTTGATATCACTGGGAGAAATATCCTCCAGAGTCTGGATGGAGCCCAGGGAAATGGCGTATTTTTCGTTTCCTACCACCACCATCAGCGCCTGAATGATCGCCAGAGTCAGAGGCAGTCTGATGGTCCAGGTGCTTCCCTCTCCCAGCTTGGATTTTACTTCCACCTCGCCGCTTAAGGACTCTATCTTGGACTTCACCACATCAAGGCCCACGCCGCGGCCCGACACATCTGTAACCTGCTTTGCCGTGGAAAAGCTGGGCAGGAAGAGCAGATTATTGATCTCCTTATCCGTCATGCTTGCAGCCTGCTCAGGTGTGATGGTTCCTCTCTCAATCGCTTTATTTTTGACCGCCTCGCTGTCGATTCCGTTTCCGTCGTCCCTCACCTCTATCACAACGGTGTTGCCGTCCTGATAAGCATCCAGGAAAATAGAACCTACCGCCGACTTGCCTCTCTCCGCGCGAACCTCCGCGGACTCCAGGCCGTGATCCGCCGCATTGCGCAGCAGGTGCATCAGGGGATCCCCGATCTCATCCACCACGGTACGATCCAACTCGGTCTCCTCACCGCTCATATACAGTTCCATCTTCTTACCCAGCTTTTTGGAGAGATCTCGAATCATTCTGGGGAACTTATTCACAACGTTCTCGATGGGCACCATTCTCACCTTCATGACAGACTCATGAAGGCTGGTTGTCACCTGCTCCAGATATTCCACATGCTCGTTGAACGCACTGCTGGTATTGGTCTGCTCCTGGCTGGAAGCGGACACAAGGGAATTCTTTGCAATAATCAGCTCGCTGACCAGATTCATCAGAGAATCCAGCTTCTCAATATCCACACGCACGGTACGGTTTACCACCGGCTTTGCTGGAGCCTGCTTCTTCGCATCCGCCTTGGCGGGCTCTGCCGCAGCCGCGGGAGCAGCCGTCGCCGCGGAAACAGGCGCTGCCGCATTCGCCACAGGCGCAGGCGTCTCCGCGGCCTTCTCTTCAGGCTCTGCCTTTGCAGCGGCTTCCGTCTTTCTGCTGTCGATATTTTCCAACTCAATGGGCGCACCGTTGACCTTCTCGATCTCGGACACACTCTCGGATGCGGTAATCAGATCCTCCAACTCCGCATCGGTAAGAACAATCAGGGTGAAGTCCCTGTCAAATTTCTCATCCTCCACATTCTGAGCGCTGGGTTCGGAGACAATGATCTCACCCATCTCCTCCACAGCCTTGAACACAAGAAAGGCACGGGCCGCCTTCAGAATACAGTTTTCCTGGATCACCACATTGATCCCGTATACCTTCTTTCCCTGCTTCTGTGCCTCCTTGATGACGTTGATCTGGGATTCATCCAACGCAATGCTGTCCCACTTCGCCGCATCAGAGCTGACGACAGCAGAAGCCGCAGGCGCAGACTCCTCTTTTGCCCCGTCTGCCCCGGACCCGTTCATAATATCGTTAAGCTGCCTGATCAGTCCCTCGTTATCGTTGGTTCCCTCATCGGCGGTATTCTGAATATTATCAGTATATTCCTCCAGCGCATCAAGGCACTGGAACAAAACATCTATCATCTCGGGCTGAACCTTGATATTGCCGTTGCGAACCTCGGAAAATACATTCTCCATATCATGAGTCAGGTTCTGCATTCTCTTGTAACCCATGGTTCCTGCCATACCCTTCAGGGAATGAGCCGCACGGAAGATTTCATTGACCGTGTCCTCCCCTTCGGGATCCGCCTCCAGCTCCAGAATCCGCGTATTCAGATTTTGCAAATGCTCCTTGGTCTCATCAAGGAAAATTTCGAGATACTGACTTACATCCATACTGCTTATCCATCCCTTTCTTTCTGTTGTTAAGCTTTGACTCCAACATTCAAAATTATTTCCTGAGCAATCTGATCCAGAGGAATCACCTGATTTGAAAGCCCCGCCACGGCTACCGATTTAGGCATGCCGTACACCGTACAGGTCTCCTGATCCTGTGATATCACATGTATCTTTTTTCTGGTTTTCAGATTTTTGATTCCCTCCGTTCCGTCCGCTCCCATTCCTGTCAGGACAACACAGACAATCCTGTCAAAACGACTGTCGGAGAGAGATTCATACATATAATTGGCGCAGGGCTTAACACCTTCTCTTGTAGGCTCATCCGTATAGTGGATCACATATTTCCCACATGTATATTTCACATTCATGTGTTTGCCGCCCATGGCAACATAAACCACTCCGCTCTGCAGCTCGTCGCCCTCCTGAGCCTCCTTCACCTTAATGGCGCTCAGATCGTTCAGACGCTCCGCCAGCGACGCCGTAAATCCCTTCGGCATATGCTGCACCAGAAGCACCGGAGCATCCAGCTCCGCAGGAAGCCTTGGAATCACGGACTGCAGGGCCTTGGGGCCTCCCGTAGAGCTTGCGATAGCCACAATCTTCGTGCCCGGCGTCCTGCCGGAAAACTTCCTGGCAATATCCACCATCTTGGAGGTAGTCTGCCGGCTTTCCTGAATCCTGTCTTTGGATTCAAAGACAGGCATCCGGCTGCCCGCCACCACCTCCAGCGTGCGGAGCAGTTCGCTCTTAAACGCATCCACCCTGCAGTCCACCGCGCTGTCCGGCTTATGTACGAAATCGAGGGCTCCAAGCTCCAGGGCGTCCATGGTGGTCTTCGCGCCTTCCTTTGTGTCGGTGCTCGCCATCATGACTCTCGCGGGAATCTTGTACTTTCTCAGTTCCTCCAGAAGCCGCAAACCGTTCATCTTCGGCATATTGACATCCAGAACCACTGCGTCATACTGATTCCGGCTGAGCAGGTCAAAAGCCTCCAGCCCGTTTGTCGCCCTTGCGGCAACCTGAAACCTCTCATCGGAATCAATTATATCACACAGTACTCTTCTCATGAGTGCAGAGTCATCAACAACCAGAATTTTTTTTGCCATTATACAAATTTCTCCTTTCTGCGACTCTTTCTCTCTTCTTCAAATATAAATCGGATGATTTCCTCCCTGGTTTCCTTTTCCATCCCATAATATTCCACGCGGTGCTCCCAGGTTCCCTCCCGTTTTTCCAGTTCCCGGGAACTCAGCACCTTACCCACCACCTCATATCTTTTCTGCACCTCCCCCCAGGGCAGATAAAAGCCGAGGTAAAGCAGGCTTTCCGGCTCGTATTTATGCTTTGAAAGAAATCTCATGCCTCCCCCGCTGATATCCACGATCACGTTCTTCTTCAGCGGAAGTCCCTGGGTCAGCGCATAGGGCATTTTATTCTCCACCGCCCAGATCTCCTCCTCCTCCAGATGCCTTGACACCATATCCAGGGAACAGCTGTAACGATAGTATTCACGCCTCTGGTACTTCTTCAGATTGCTGGTCAGCTCCATGGCAAGAATATACACATTATCACTCTTATATCTGTCCGTGATCCGGGCCGTACATTCATAAAGCCCCGACTCCCCGTAAAAGAGCAGATTATACTCACACTCCACGGGAAGCAGGATCAGCTTATTCTTTTCAATCGGCATGGTGATCTCCAGCGTATCCGACGACAGGATATCATGCACCGAGCTGTAGTATGTCCGCTTCTTCTCGTCAGCCTTTGCCGCGGAGGATTTGTACACGGCACACAGATCGATTTTATCCCCAGGAGTAATAAATTTTGAAAGCATCCTATCTCACCGTCCTATCCTTCCATCTATTTCTTCCCTGTCACAATATGAGAGAAAAAAGCTGCCATCCCTCTCTTGGGCTGCCTCTCCTCTTCCTCCCTGCCCAAAAGCCTCCGGGCAATCCTCTCATAGGCAGCCGTGGATCTGGCTCCCGGATTCTGAAGAGAAACCGGAACCTGCTGCATCACCGCCCTGGATAGATGCGCATCCTCCGGAACACATCCCAGATAAGTCATGGGAACCTTCAGATACCGCGTCACCACGGCGTTGAGCTTACTGAAAAGAACCTCGCCCTCTTCTTCCTTCTCCACCCGGTTTGCAATCATTTTCACCTTGGTGGTCTCCTGCGTAAAGCGGGGATGCCGGTACAGCGCTTTCAAAAGCGAATAGGAATCCGTGATGGACGTGGGTTCCGGCGTCGTCACCAGAAGAATCTCTCCGCTTGCCACCAAAAACTCCAGCACCGCGTCGGAAATACCTGCTCCCGTATCTACGATGATAATATCCGCAATGGTATCCAGCTGTACCAGATTCTGTATGATATAGGAAAGGTAATCCCGGCTCAGGTTTGACATGCCGGCAATCCCGCTGCCCCCGGAGATAAACCCTACCTCCATGGGCCCCCATGTAATGATCTCCCTGATATTTTTCCCCTGATAAATCAGGTCGCAGAGATTATGCTTCGGCACTGCTCCGAACATGATCTCTATATTGGCAAGGCCAAAATCCGCATCCAGAATAATGACTCTCTTCTCCATCTTGCGAAACTGAATGGCAAGATTGATGGCCGTGTTTGATTTTCCGACACCGCCCTTACCGCTTGTCACCGTGATGACCCGCGCCAGAGGTCTGGAATGCTGACTCGCCTTGATGATTCTCAGCCGTTCCGCCTGATCCATGACGTCCCTCCTCTCTCTAGTGCTTTGTGCTCAGCAGCTGCTTCACCGTTTTCTGAGGGTTAAACTGCTCAATATCCTCCGGCACATTCTGTCCGCAGGTTACAAATGCGATTTCCGACTCCGTAAACAGCGTCAGATTCAACAGATTGCCAAGACTGGCAGTCTCATCCAGCTTTGTAAAGATCAGCTGATAATCCGTTATCTCCCGATAACTGGACGCAATCTTCAGCAAATCCCGGTATTTTGTAGTCGCTGACAGCACCAGAAAGGTCTGATACACCCCTGTTTCCTTCACCGTCTCCAGAAGCTCCTTCA
>Ga0224748_10399_pt1 | contig 13368 bp, 12 predicted proteins | sample LIM_F_Water_Neg_FD_182074 | JGI IMG/M metagenome (GOLD analysis project Ga0224748, IMG submission 182074) | Enriched cells from gastrointestinal tract of the lab mouse from Pacific Northwest National Laboratory (PNNL), Richland, Washington... | ecosystem: Host-associated > Mammals > Digestive...
GCAGTTGAGTCATCTAATTTGAACAAAAAAACTCTACACCCTTTGGTAACTTCTGAAGGCATTGGAGTTCTTAAACCGCACGAAGTTAGCAATGCAATTATTCTTGCAGCAGGACTCTCGACGCGTTTTGCACCCATTTCCTATGAAAAGCCTAAAGGTCTTCTCCAAGTGCGAGAGGAAATTCTCATCGAACGTCAAATTGAACAACTTAAAGAAGCAGGCATCGACGATATTACGGTTGTTGTAGGCTATAAAAAGGAACAGTACTTCTACCTCGAAGACAAATATGGAATCTCTATCGCAATTAATGAAGAATACGCAGAGCGCAACAATCACTCTTCTTTGATGACGATTAAAAATAGGCTCGCAAACACTTATATCTGCTCATCCGATGTCTACTATGAAACAAACCCCTTCAAGCAACATGAATGGAAAGCATTCTATGCGGCTCAATATTCAGAAGACCCGACTGAAGAGTGGTACCTTTCTACGGGATCGGGAAAACGAATTACAGATGTAAAAATTGGCGGGTCAGATGCATGGTATATGATCGGACATGCGTATTTTGATAGAGATTTTTCCAATAAGTTCATAGAAATTCTTGCTGACGAATACAACCGCCCCGAAACCAAAGACAAGCTTTGGGAGCAACTCTATCTCGATCACATTAAAGAATTCGACATGGTTCTGAAGCCTTACGATGGCGGGATCCATGAATTCGATTCGCTCGATGAGCTCAAAGAGTTCGACCCGGATTTTCTGGAGAACGTCGACTCGGAAGTGTTCACCAATATAGAAAATACTTTGGAATGCAATCGCTCTGAAATCTCTGATATCTATCCCCTCAAACAAGGAATCACCAACCTTTCATGCCATTTCGCGGTTGGAGACAATGAGTACGTTTATCGCCATCCGGGTGTGGGAACCGATCAACTTGTGAATCGAGACAGTGAAGCAGAGATCCAAGAAATCGCACGCAAACTCGGCCTCGATGATACATTTATCCACGAGGATGCCGAAAAAGGTTGGAAGATATCTCGATTCGTTGCCGATTGCGAACCTCCCGACGTTAAAGACGACGATCAGTTGATTCGCATGATGCAGCTAATTCGCACGCTGCACGATTCCGGACATGAGGTCGGTGCAACCTTTGACTTTTACGATGAAAGCTGCAGATATGAAGAACTCCTCGGCGGTCGGAATGCGATCGAAATACCCGGATATAAGTCTATTGCTGAACGAATCGATCTGCTCCACCAATACACATCTCAAGATGAGACAAAGATATGCCTCTCCCATAACGATTTCTGGCCCATGAACATCTTGAAGGATGCGAATGGGTCGATGTCGTTGATCGATTGGGAATATGCCGGCATGGCAGACTACGCCAACGATTTCGGAACTTTTGTTGTGGAAGCGCAACTGAACGAAAAGGATGCGACTCGCGCACTTCATTTCTATTTCGGAAGAGAACCTAGCTTAGAAGAACTTAGGCACAATTTCGCATACGTGGCGTTTGCGGGATGGTGCTGGTATGTTTGGTCGCTCTATAAAGAGTCTCAAGGCGATATGGTTGGAAAATGGCTTCATATCTATTATCGCTTCGGAAAAGATTACTTGGAGAAAGCGTTAAAACTCTATCAGGATGAATAAGTATACAAATCTGACGAAAGCAAGAATCAATTTGCAAATATAGCGAGAAATACTGACACAAAGGGGATATGGAATGAAATTCGGATTGACGAGTGGCATACTTTGGGGACTAGATACAGTGATTCTTGGTATCGGTCTCGCTATGGCGCCTTTCATTGGCACTGCTGAGGCGATTGCACTTGGAGCTATCGTCGGCGCTGCACTGCATGATATCTTCTGCGCCATCTGGTTGTTCATCTACATGGGGATTCGCGGACGCCTGAAAGACACACTTGCTGCACTCAAGACACGCAGCGGCCGCGTTGTAATCTTAGGCGCGCTTCTGGGTGGCCCTATCGGCATGACTGGCTACGTTATCGCAATCAACAATATCGGTGCAGGATACACCGCGATCATCTCGTCATTTTACCCAGCATTCGGTACGGTTATGGCGGTTCTTTTTCTTAAAGAGAAGATGCAGATCAAGCAAGTGATCGCATTGTTAGTAGCTTTAGCCGGAATTATCATGATGGGCTATCTTACCTCAGATACGGAAGTGGTAGGCAACCCAGTCATCGGTCTTTTAGGTGCCTTTGCTGCAGTCATAGGCTGGGGATCCGAAGCAGTTATCAGCGCATGGGGAATGCGCGATGACCATGTTGATAATGAAACAGCTCTCCAGATTCGTGAAACAACATCGGCACTTGTATATTGCATCGTCATTCTCCCTGCATTTGGAGCATGGATCTTCACCGCATCAGTGATTCCGTCGCTTGCAACCGGCGTTGTCGCTCTGGCAGCCCTCGCTGGCACGGTATCCTATCTGTTCTACTACAAAGGCATCTCGGTCATTGGGGCGGCAAAAGGCATGGCGCTCAATATCTCGTACTCAGCATGGGCGGTGGTATTTGGATTAATTCTCCTACAAACAATACCTGGTCCAATTGAGATCACTTGCTGCATTGCTATCTTGTGTGGCACGATTCTTGCTGCCAGCGACTGGGAAGAACTGTTCAGCAGGAGGAAGGCTACTTAGGGGCAACGATGCAAACTGAGCAATTCGCTAATATGAAAGAAATATAGATGATCGAGCAAGTTTTTTCCTTTCTTAATTCTTCTGGATTTGGAGTCATCTTAGGCGCCACCATAAGCATTTTGACAACTTCTTTAGCGCACAGATATTCCTCTAATGATCAACGCAAGATGCGCGCTTTAGAGGTAACCTATGATTTAAACGTCAGACAGCTAAATCTACTCATTGATCTGCAGAAAGCCATGCAAAAATATGGACGTTTGAACGTTCAATACCAACTAAATTTAATCAATGACGAACTTTATGCTGAAAACGGAAATAGGCCTGCAGACCCGGAGATTGACGAGCAAATTCGGCTTATTGGAGTTGAGGTCAATCTTCTCAATAGCCAAATACAATCTGACCACATTCGGCAAAAGGTGATTGAGGCGATGCCGACAGACTCTTGGTCGAATGATCCGATGGTGATTAATAAATTCATGCATGATAATGTTTCAAAAATCAATATCGCAATCGAAGCCGTTGGTAAGGAGGTAAGAGCTATCGAACGATCTTTGGCTAAAGTTTTTTCTCAAAAGTAAAACAATATAGCAAATTGCGATTGATACTATCAGCTAACTTCTATTCGACTTTTCGAATGTGCCATAATTTCATTTCGTAAAACAAAACTTTCTCATGAAGTATAATTTTCTTCACAAACGAAAGGTGATTTGTGGCCACTAACCTTAGTAACAATCCACACGTACTGCTCATTGTTCCTGCATACAACGAGGGGGAATCCATCCTCAAGGTTGCGGAGACAATCCGACAGGCTGGATACGAATTTGTTGTGATCAATGATGGGTCGACCGACGATACGCTTCAAGTTTGTAAACTGAACGACATCCCGGTGATCAATTTGGGTACCAATCTTGGTATCGGTGGGGCCGTGCAAACAGGACACTTGTATGCACTTGAGCGCGGCTATGATATTGACATCCAGTTCGATGGCGACGGACAACACGATATCTCTTCTGTTCCCGAAATCGTCGCAGCAGTTCAAAACGGCGCTAATCTTGTGATCGGATCGCGCTTTATCTCAAAAGACAATACCAACTTTCAATCTACTGGACTTCGTCGACTCGGGATCAAGTGGCTCTCGGCGGTTATCAAATTTGTCACAGGAAAACGCATCTATGATGTGACTTCAGGCTTTCGCGCCTGTGACCGAAGCACCATCGAGCTCTTCAGTAAAGAATACCCAACCGACTATCCCGAACCTGAATCAATTGTTAGCGCCATTAAGCATCATCTAACGGTTGCAGAAGTGCCTGCAAAGATGAATGAGCGCCAAGGTGGCACTTCTTCAATCCGTGCTTTTTCGAGCATGTATTACATGATAAAGGTGTCCTTGGCTATTCTTATCCAAGGCGTAACTCGGTACGGACGCATTAAGGAGTAATGATGGATAGCTTCCTTCAGGGCAACTGGATACTGAGCGCTGTCATGATCGTTTTTGCGCTGCTCTTTCTGCTTTTCACGGTATATCAGATCAAGCGCGGAAAGCTTCTTTTGCGTTACAGCCTCATGTGGATGCTGCTAAGTATCTTGATCTTGGTTGTAGCGATCTTTCCGCAACCCGTATTCCACCTTGCCTTACTATTGGGTTTCAACGTAAGTTCCAATTTCATTTTTGCCGCTGCGATCTTCTTCCTTCTCATGCTTTGCATGACGCAATCGCGTGCAATAAGCCAGCAGGTCGTGAAGAATAAAGTCGCTATCCAGAAGGCCGCATTGCTCGAAAAACGATTGGATGATATGGAAGGGAGATGAAGTCCGGGTTTTGTACTCATTGGATTATGGGTTTCATATATTCTTATCATTGATCTCAAATATGATCATTTACATCTTTGAGATCAACACCCTGTCTTCATGATTCAAATACGGATCCCACTCCGATGCGGGTTCAATCGAGTATTTTTCAATCTTATTATATTGAGTAACTCGACCGTTTTTCAAAGAACGATTAATCGCTGAACACCATTCTTCGTAATCTTCTTCCTTAGATATTGACGATTCCTCTACTGGAGCCTCTTGTGACCAATTTTTACTTGAAGATCCATCTTTGCTGCTCTTAAGAGCTTTAAGCTCCAAATCTGTTTCTTCAAGCAATCTTTCATTTACGTTTACTACAGGAATACTGTTCCTTGTCCTTTCCTTAACTGCCTCAATTGACACCACCTTTGGAAAATTACTAAACCAAAGACGATTCATTCGCTTTCTTTGTTTAAGGCTAAACCCTTCTTTAGCCTTAATAGGACAATGATATGAAGCGAATACATAATCTGTAAGAATGTCTTGGATCTTGATGTAGCAACTCTTATCGACATATTCACCAGAATCTGTTTCGCCTTGAATGAGGAGCTGTATTTTTGCAGACGGATGATCTTCTGAACCTAAAGCATCCCGAAGCTTTTTCGAATTATCAGAACCCATAGGAAGACTGATATCCCAAACACCTCTGAGCATTGTGTAAGATTCCTTCTGTATAAGCAATGGATTCTCTTCACCGGCTTTGCCGCTGAATTGAAGAATGCTTGAGCGATAGCTTCTATCATATGCAAACCTCAAAGAAACAGTAACATTATGCAGAAATTTACCTGAAGGATAACAGACCCAAAATCGCATCGATAAACTTTCGGGACTCAGTATGGCGAAAGGTGCCACCTTAATTGGATTGATAGGTCGCAGAAATACCGCAGCAAAAGCGCCGGAAAACAGCATTCCTATAAAAGCTACCACAAAAGCTTCAAGTATGATAAGAGAGAATATCCACCAATCAAAATGGGTAAGAACTCCACTATCAGGGTCCCTCTTTGTATCATCGCCTAATCCAGCCGAATCCTCGGCAACAACATTATCCTTGATTCCTGTATTTGCGTGAACGCCCTCATTATTAATATCTATAGGACTTGCCAATCCGGTTGCTGACGATATCGCGCTCTTAAATGCATTCATAGGATTATCCTCTCCAGGAACAACAAATAACAACCCAGCGATAACCCCTGCAACTAAAGTAATGATTAGAGCATAGAGCGCTAAATATTTAGCTGCACCACAAAAACGTTTCCGATACTCTTGGCTATTCAGCCTAAAAGCAGTCCACGCTCCTACATATGAATCTTTGTTTCTATTCTCTAGCCATTTGATAAACATTAAAGCCTCTTATTTTGCTTTGTTAAATAATTTACATATCAGGATTGCACAAAGTGCGTAAAAAGCTTTCATAAGCCAAACGGATTATTCGGAAGATTCGGGCTTGCTTAATGAACAGTTTAACTGTTACGCTGACTATATCAATACCGCATACAAGCTGTAAATGAAACACTTGCCGCTATCTCCACAATTGCCGCTTTATTGCGGCTGAAAATAGGTGTTCTTTGTCAGGCCGCAAGAAAATTGGTAGACAAAATTTGGAGGAATGAAATACAAATTGAATTGGATATAGGGATATATCTTATCTAAGCGCGCAAAAATAATTCTTCATTTCATAACTATTTGCAACCCGTAACAATAAAGTCAGAAAATATCGTTGTGCTTTGCTTAACCAAAGGCGCAGTATCCTATTCATGCAAGCCACTCGGTCTGATAATTAAACATTCCACTTCTCAAAATATTCTATTTCTGTACATGAAAATGCAACGAAGCGGCCTAATCCCAATGTCGCAAATAGCAAAAAGGCAAATTCGATATACGGACGAATCCACCATCGAAATCATAAGAACCTTCTTCGCTTCCTTTTGCGACAATACCTATGACGTCTCCTCTTGAATTGAATACCGGACCACCACTCATGCCGGAAATGAAGGGACGATCTACAAAAACATTGGAGCCGGACACATCAACAACTCTTGCCTCAATCCTTCTCAATCTGCTGTCTCCGCCTGCATAACCGTATGCAGTTACCATTTCATCGCATTGCACAGCGTATTTTGCATCACAAGAAAGACCTGGACAATTTTTGATACTTATCGCTTTTTCGCATGATGCCCAATCCAACTCAATGTTGTCGTTAAATTCTGCATATTTCACATGGGTACGTATTTCCCAATGGTTAACTAATTCACAAGTTGAACCATCATCATAAACCACATCCAACTCGCTAGGCTTTTGACTTTTTATACAATGTCTAGCTGTAACAATAAATCCCGTATTAAGCAAAAATGCCGTTCCACTACTGACATATACACCTTTTGATTCGTCTCCCGGAAAAGCGAAATCAACAGCAACCTCAGTCTTAAATATTGATCGCTCAGGAAGCATTTCCAGAACGGGATGTTTTGTCAGATCATAAAAGCTTGACCATAAACTCTGAAGCGGCCTCGAATGTCTGCCGTTTACGACAGCGATCATAGAAAAATAATCGAGCATTCCTTTTATGTGATTGATGAATTTCTCTTCCGAAAAGACATTATCTTCGGAAAAGAAACGAGATTTATAACGTTTTCCTTGTGCGTACTGAACATATCTTCTAGCCGCGCTTTCTGCATCATTCTCTCTCAAACTGTGAATTGAAAGAATAAATGCAATTAGTGTTACTGCTACCCCCTTAGGTAACACTCCCAAGATAAAACGTCTTTCGTTGACCGGCGAAAGGCGTTTTTTAGTTCCCTTTTCTTCGCCTCGCTGTAAGCCATCAGGAAGAGCGGTGATCCTCCTTTCCGCTCTTCCAAAAAACTTACAGTAGGTTAGGAACGCGTCATTTCGCTAAAGCAAATTAATTAGCGGCGAAAGGAATGACGTGAAACATAATCCGATTCTTGTAGCAGATCTTTACGTTGATAATGTTTATCATCGCATCGAGCCTGATTTCTGGAGTGCTCCACTTTCTGGTTCAGCTAAGGGTCTCTATCTTCTGATTATCTCTCTCGGCAATTCGCAAAAAAATACAATCAACACTCTCCTCTCTCTTGGATGTGGATCTAGGGATGAGGTTCTTCGTGGTTTGGCGGAGCTAGATCGTGCAGGCTTTGAGACATCGAATCTTGTAAGAGCGTAGCGTGATCTAATGAAAAACGAAAACTACTTAGAGCTTGATGAAGTCATGGCTGATGGATACGGAATCGTATCCAGAAAGGTCATGCGTGCTGATTTCATCTCTACAAAAGCAAAAGCGCTCTACTCGTATCTATGCTCATTCGCAGGCTCAGGAGATACCGCTTTCCCTTCAACTGAAACCATGCGTCGTGAGCTTCAGCTGGCAAAGGATACGTTCTATTCAGCTCGCAAAGAGCTTCAGGCATTTGGGATTATTGAGGTTAAAACTTTCAGAACGCGTAATGGTGCTAAAACCATCTACAAGTTGCTGAGCAATGCCCATCTCACTGATGATGCTTCTGCTTTAGTTGAAGCAAAAACTCAAGCAAAAGCTAACAAGGTTAATAACCTTCCAAACTCAACAGATCCTCGCAAATCTACCAGCAAAGCAAAGACAAAAGAGACTAAAGAGGTTATTTGTGACACCCCTGAAGGTTTCAAACGTCTTGAGAAGCTTTCACTCAAGAAGGTTCATGCATCTGAATATCAAGAGACGATTGATGCGTATAACGATGCGGTCTTGCGCGGATACACTCCAAAAGAGATCGAGGATGCGTATTCGCTCTATGTAGAGCGCTACAAGAATGAGCACCCAGAAACCATTCGATACTCAAAACGTCTTAAGAATTACCTTAGCGATTCCGACGGTCTTCTCTTTGATGCCGGAAAACCACGTAGCTGCAAGCACTCCATTATCAAACGCACTCCCGAAACTATCGAGGCAGACAAGCGTCGCAAGGCTGAAGAAGAGGCTCGCATAGCGCTTGAGACCTCAGACGCGGAGTTCCAAGAGCACTCGCTGGAGCTGATACAGCTTGCTCGCGAATCCCTTAAGAAGGACATCACTGAAGAGAGGTCTGTGGAGATCAAATCTCGTATGGATGAGTTGTCGAGGATCAACAAGAAGAAGGTTGATCGATATATCGAAGAAAACCAATCAAGGGCGTAGAGAGGAAAGAAGAGATGGCGGAGCAAGAAGACATCATTAGGGCGGCTGAGTTCTATCTGAACACTAAAGTTACATGGGAAGAGAGTGCAGAGCAAAAGGACAAGTTTACTTCGGATCACGTTATATATGATGTGTGGGTAACGCATGCTGGTTACGCGTTTAAGGCTAATTATCAGTGCAATCCGCAATTCGTTGAGCCTGAAAAGTATGACATTCTTCAGTCGATAATTCGAGATGCTGCAATCGCAACAGATTACGGCTCCGGTGGTTTTCCAGACTTTGTTGAAGATTTTGGAACTCCAGATTCTATTCACAAGGCGTTTATTGCATTTCAGAAGATGCAAGAGGCTAGGGATTTCTTCAGTAATTGCGAAATCGATAACAATACAATTCGTACTTTAGATCGAGTGTTTGATGAAAAACAAGAAAATATCCTTGAGGTTGTGGAAACGCTTGAAATGAAGCGTGAGCTTGAGCATCCAACGCTTCCAGAGGGGTACCACTACATTGAAGACCTCAAGAAAAGGATTCCTCTTTCTGATGTAGATCAGTGCGCTGTTGACTCTATCAGCTTTGACGGCGATATGGATGATCTTGTCAGTGAAGCAGCCGATAGTGCGGTTGACGTTTATACCGCTAACTTGCTTGAGTGGTACAAGGTTCCTGTTAATCAAGGCTATGTCCAACAGGCAATCGATGATGGCCTTTGTGAAGGTGTCCAAGATATCGATAAGCTCATTCAGGCGGGTCAGATCCTTGCCTATAGCGAAGAGATAAACGATCACATCAAAGAGATCGTTCAGGTATGTCTCTATAACGAATTGATTGATGAAGGATATACAGCAATTAGTGATGAGCTTAATAGTAGAGTAAAGAGCATTGCACAAGACTTCACTATCGGGGCGGATAACAACCTAGCTATGGCTTGGGATGAAGTCATGTGTGCGATCGATGAGATATCTGAAGGGAGTGACTTGTGTCCACCGAAGTTGACCATCGAAGAGGTGCGTTCCAGCTTTGGTCCCTCTTATTCCTCCTCTGTAAAGGATCTGGGTGAGGTCTCAAAGCAGGCCAGTCAAGAACTCATGAATCATCAAGCAGTTAATCCGCCTTCAAAAACCGTACAAGCTAGATAGGTGATCTGTATGACGCACGGATCGAAGACTCAGGATGAGTTTGTAGCTCGAATGCGTGATGCGGGTTATGAGGATTGGGAAATCCAAGAAGAGCTTGCTGAGCAAAAAGAAGTAAAAAGCCTGATTGATTCATTTCAAAACGGTCGAAACACCTCTCTTCATTGTGAGGCTAAGTTTGCCTGTAAAGCATCCGAGCAGCTAAGCAAAGAGAGCGGCATCCAGTCAGTAAAGAAAGATATGGAGGCAAGATAATGTCAACCAATCCATCATATATTCCTTTTGCAGAACTCTCTGTCGAGGATAAGTGGAAGATCGCAAATGAGGGCATTCCAGAGAAGCTTCAGGCAATTAAAGATGGCAAAGGAATCGATTTCCTCTACCTATCAGGAAGCCCAAGTATATTGCAGGCGATCACAGATCATGGGTATCAACCGGATGAGAAGATCATAGATGCGTATAGCAAACGTACTAGGCTGATGAAGCAAGCTGATGGTATATATGAACAGCTTCGCCATCATGAACTTTGGTTAGCGGGAGATCTCTCCGGCAAGCGACTTGAGATAACTGATGAGCTGCAAGGATGCGATCTTGATGGTATGCATTTTAACCTCTCGCATGCAAAGTTTCATGGAAACACTCGTGTCGTGAACTTTGGCGACACTCTCCTTTATGGAGCGAGTTTTGATGGCGACGTTCGAGCCTCTGTTTTTAAGAACGGTGACCTTACTCAGGCGGATTTTACCGAAGCCAAGACCGACTGGATTATCGTCAAGGATTGTTCATGCGTTTATTCCAAAGGTCTTCCTGCTGATGGAGAAAACCATTGCGTTATTGAGAATGTATATTCGACAGATGATTACCTCAGCGATCTTAAGACCAAGCCTTCGCGTGGAGTATCTCTTAAAGAGATTGGTGAGATGTCCAAAATGGCATCCTCTGTCCTTAAAACCCAAACAATGTCTGAGCCTGCTGTGGCTCAAATGGAGAGATAGGAGCAGCCATGGCAGAAGATCTTGGGCAAGATATTGGTGAGTGGTTGCTCAACAATAAAAGCGAAATTTGGAAGTACATGAAGGTCTTTGGAAAGAAAGCTAAGGACTATATCGAAGCGCATCCTAAAGACGAAATCGTAAAGCTTGATTTTGAGAGCAATGAAGAAGCAGAGAAGATCTGCGATGCGATCAGTGGCATGAATCTTGAGTGTCAGCGAATCGAATCAAGTGTGGTTATGACGCGCAAAACTGCTGAAAAGGCAGCGGAGTGGATGGATTTCGTTGAGGACAAAATGCCTTCTCAAGAGGTATCGGTGCAGCCTCACGAGCAGCCACAGGACTCTATTGAAAGCTCAGATGACAAGCCCGAACCCCTCCGTGAGGATCCTGTAAAAGAGCAGGAATTCACACCATGCACGGAAAAGCAGCGTGAGTATATGGAAAACCTTAAGGCGGATGGTTTTATTAAGCCTGCGGAACTTCCTGATGACCTCAACAAATTCAGCACTCGTGATGCCGACAAGCTCATTAAGACAGCGCGATCACGCGCCGATGAAGCCAAAGGGATTGTTCGTGTAAAGGATGAGGGTGAGGCTTGCAAGGCGGCTTCAAAGAAGCTTGCGCAAGAAAAATCTTCTCAGGTCAAAGACAAAGTTATCGACAAAACTATCACGAGGTAAGGGTTATTTATAAATGGACATTAAGTTAGCAATAACAGGAGTATTTTGCATCATTGCTGGGGCAATGGGTACTCGCTTTGCACAACTTTTCGTTCAGAAAAAAGATCCTCTGAGCGGTTTTGGTTATGCTGTTGATAATTTCGCAAATCTGCAAATAACACCACCTCTGCAATACACCTCATCAGAAATGATGATTATCTTTGCAATCGTCATGGCTTTCGCTCTTGTTCCGCTGCTTGTCTATACATTGCTCTTCGTCATGCCCCGTCCTGAACGAGTCAATGAAGAGCATGGTAGCGCTCGCTGGTCAACTAAACACGAGATCGAGCAGTTCGCGAACAAGAAAGAAGAGCGCAACAATATATTGCTCACCCAAAAAGCAAAGCTTGCGACAAAGCGAGATAAGTTTTCGCTGAAATATGATCGAAACCTCAATGTGATGGTTGTCGGCGGATCAGGATCTGGCAAAACCCGTTATTTCGTGAAACCAAACCTAATGCAGTTGATGGGTAATTATGTGTTAACGGATCCGAAGGGAACCACAATTTTTGAGACGGGACATCTCTTCGAGCAAGCTGGCTATGACATCAAGTCCTTTAATACGATCGATATGAGCGCATCAAACTATTGGAACCCACTGCGTTATGTGAAGACCGACTCTGACATTCTGTCGTTTGTGAATTGTCTTATTGCGAACACTAATGGTGAAGGCAAATCAAGTGACCCGTTTTGGGAGAACTCAGAGAGGCTTTTATATACGGCTCTTATTGCTTTTCTGCGCGATTGGTTTCCGCCTGAAGAGTATACGATTCCAAACCTTATTTATTTGCTAACACTGGCAAAAGTCGAGGAAGATAATGAGAATTTTCAAAGCCCACTTGATCTACTTTTCAAGCAAATCGAAACAGGCCGCTCTTACAAGCCTAAGACCTCCTCAGTAGAAGAGGAGCAGCAAATCTATGATGAGTGGAATCGCGGTCTTAGATCAAGCGAGACTATCGCTGAGTGGGCATGGGAGCCATCAAGGTTCGTGAGGCAAACAGACGGATATTGCCCCTATACTGAAGGAGGACTTAGCCCTTCTGAGGACTACGCTCTTTTGCACTATCACAATTTCAAGCAAGCAGCAGGAAAAACACTTAAGTCAATCATCATCTCCTGCAATGTCCGTTTGGAGCCTCTCTCGATCAGTGAAGTATCGAAAATTATGTCTGGTCCTCTTGATAAGTATGGCAATCCAACAGGTAAATGTGAGCTTGAGCTAGATAAACTTGGCGATCCTGAAACCAAAATAATTCTGTATGGAATTATCTCTGATACCGATAAGACATTTGCCTTCTTGCTTGCAATTTTGATGTGGCAAACAATCAATTCTTTGTGCAATGTTGCGCTTGATAAATATTCAGGTAAATTGCCTACACTCGTGAATTTCATTATTGATGAGTTCGCAAATATCGGAATATTGCCAGATATTGAGCGGATGATTGCGGTTACAAGATCAAGAAATATAGCACTCACGATTATTCTGCAATCGATCGCTCAGCTTTCCAACAATTATTCGGAAGACGCTTCAAAGATCATTAGAGGCAACTGCGATACACAGCTCTTTCTAGGAGGCACTGATCTTGAAACCAACAAGGAGATCTCCGAGCTTTTAGGCCAACAGACCATTCACACCAGATCTTACAGTGTGACTAAAGGCCAAATGCCCGGCACATCTATCTCGAATCAGACACAAGAAAGATCCCTACTTGATGCTGCTGAGGTGGGTCTTGTTGACAGACAAGATGCGCTACTTGTGATTAAAGGCGCTCGACCTTACAAGGATCACAAGTACATCCTAGAGGATCATCCTCGTTATGAATATATC
>Ga0224748_10401_pt1 | contig 13350 bp, 11 predicted proteins | sample LIM_F_Water_Neg_FD_182074 | JGI IMG/M metagenome (GOLD analysis project Ga0224748, IMG submission 182074) | Enriched cells from gastrointestinal tract of the lab mouse from Pacific Northwest National Laboratory (PNNL), Richland, Washington... | ecosystem: Host-associated > Mammals > Digestive...
TGTCAGCAATGTAAGAAACAAAGCCTTGACCATTAATATTGGGTTCACTTTAATGAACGCCATCTTAGGTCTGCCAGTGCTAATCTTTTTTGGATATTTACAGCAGGCAGAATTTTAACAATGAATTTCTCACATTCTTCCATTATTTCACGGAATGAAATAACCTGTTTTCCTCTTACTGGATCATTTATCAGATAACCTGTTTTTATTTTATCTGCCACGATAAAATAGTGGTTATTTTTTGTTTCCATTATCAGCGGAAGATTGTTTATTATATTTTCTTCATCGACATAATCTTCGTAAGCCGTAAATTGAAAGCCAAACGTTTCTGAAACCTTTTTCATATCCATAAGGGATAATCCATCTCGCCCTGTATCCAGTTTTCGTTTGATATCGTTGATATTTACCTTGCATCCATAATACTGAAATATCATTGTCAGACACGCAGCACCGCAGTCAGTTATTCCCAACTGTCTGACTAATGGGACTTTTCTTCCAATCTTCATGATAATATTACCTCAAATCCAGTGCCATTATACAAGGCAGTTCCTTATTCAGCTCTCTCATAATGGAATACCCTATATCTGCCAGACCGTTCATGAAACCAAGAGATTGAAAACCATAGAAAGGCTTTATTCCTAAATTCTCATCTTGAGAAATCTTTTTTCATATAAACCCAAATTCACATTAAAATAAGGCAGGACACAACTATTTGTTATGTCCTGCCTATCTTTTTTCAGTTTTCTCCTGCTATTAAATTATTTAGTGTTAGTGAAATTCTGTGTTGGTTCGCACATTTCTGGCAATTACAAACATCGGAATACCAGTCTATGTATGTAGCGCAAACACACTTATTGACTAACACCTTATATTTATACTCTACATCTCCCTCTGCTGATTTTTAGTATTTTCATCACACCCCTGTCCTGCCACCTGTGCCTTTTTCTCAGCAAGACGGGCTTTTAAGGACATTTTTTCGGTAGGCTTATCTTGTATTTTTTTATTTTTCTCCTTTTGTGCTTTCTCCCCTGCACCATTATTCAGGACATTATCCATCATGTTATAATTCTGTTCTTCCATGCCATTTATGGCATTGTCCTCAATCTTCGCAAGCGGCTTGTATTCTGCAAGCTTTTCAAGCAGCTCATTTGCCAACAGTAATTCCTCTGGTGAATTTTCCGTAGCAATGACCTCATTCAGCCATTCCGTCAGATGTTCCACATCTCCCTGCCCGATCATTTCTGAAATTTCCGATACATTTTCGGTCATGGTCTGATTATTGTCATGATAGACATTCATATCATAATTATAAATAAAACGGTCTATCTCCACCGCAAGCTGTTCTGCAGGTGTCAGATTCGGCATACGCTTTTCCCATAGTTTAGCCTCCAAAGCCTCACTTATATCGCCCTCTATCTTCATATCGGGCAGCTTTGCCATCAGTTCTGCAATCACTTCCATTGCCTGCGGATTTCCTTTTATTTCGGGGATATAATCCAAAACATCAAGTTCGAACCTGTTTCCGGTTAAAATATCAGTAACGACATCCTCATATGATTCTGTCCCCGGCGTATGGATATTGATACTGATTGCAGGAATACCATTCATGCGCTCCGGCGGTATCTGTTTCCATATCGCAATGGCTTCCTCCACTGTCGCAATCTTCTCATGGAATTCCCCGAAATTATGAAACTCTCCGCACTCTGCCACGGTCAGCGTTACTTCCGTTTTCGGCTCTGTTTTCTGCGGGAACAGTGTTTCCATCAGTCCTTTCGTTTCAAAATGCTCCCCGTCCGATATGATAATCTCATCCTTATCCGCGTCAAATTCCAAGGAAAACGACAGCCTATCCCCCTGCTGAATGTACGCATAATCCGCCTCTGATATCGGTTTTCCATACTGCCCCATTTCCACAAAAGGTTTATCGCATTCCGCATAGGCTTTACAAAGTGCCTCCGCATCAAGACCACTAGTATTCTCATAAAAGCGCTGTTCATCGTACATCTTCATATAGAAAATGCTTTTTGGCTCCTGCTCTCTTGCTTCACGCACACCTGCAAGGTATTCCTCCACCTGCGGGAGATAGCTTTCCAAAGTTCCTGTCTGTTGCAGCGTAATCGGATTGATGTCAACTTTAACATCTCCTATATACATTCCGTCATCATTATTAAAAGCGTTAAACAAATCGTCCTCCCGCTAATTCGTGGAAAGCTCCACTACCACGTCAAGGTCTGAACCGTTCCTTTCAAGTCCCCTGCATCTGCTCCCTGATATGGCAACATCCACGACTGTCGCAGCAATGGCATAATCATCAATCTTTGCCTGCACATGGCATTTCACGGTATCCTCAATCTCCGACGGGTTCATAAAAAGTTCAGCTCCTGCTGAACTTATGCATATTTCATGAAAAAATTCGTTTGTCTTTTCCTTAAAATTTTCCACGATATTCCCCTGCAAAATATCCGGCACGATACGGTTCACTTCCTCAACTTTTTCCATTAATCCGTCATAATCAATCGGTATTAATTCATCATTATCTCCAATGTTGCCCCTTGCGCCGTTGTCAAATGGGTTTTCTCTCAAATCCTCGATAATATTATTAAGCGCATCACGAATATTTATATCAAATCCAACTTCGTTGGATTTATTATCATATACGCCGCCGTCGATTTCCTTATAGTCCATGCCCATAATGGAATAATCATAGTCGCCCTCTGTTTCCTGTATGCTGATATAGCGGTCTGCAATCTGAAACGCAAGCTCTGTTTCCTCCGCTTTCTCTGGTTCTGACTGCTCCTGCTTTTGGTCACTGTGTCCTAAAGTGTCGCTGCTGTCCTCTAAGAACTTTTTCATATCTGCAAGAACCTGTTCCGTTTCATCTCCGAGGTCAATGATTTCGTCGCCGTCGTCAATATCCGTTAATTCCTGTGTTTCTGTTGATTTTTCCGACTCGTCCTGTTGTGCCTGTGCTTCCGGCTGCTCCGCTTCTAACTTTAAATCATTCTGTAACATTTCTGCCCCTGCCTGCAAATCCTTCTGTGTCGCAGAAGGATTTGCATCGTGTCCTGAAGTATCCGTTTCAGTTTCTATTTCTGCCTTTTGGTCAGTATGTCCTAAAGCTCCTGTTTCAATTTCCATTCCTGCCCTTTGGTCACTCTGTCCTAAAGTATCTGTTTCCATCTCCTGCGGTTCTTTCTGAATGGAAATATCTGCTTCCTTTTCACGCGCCAAAACATCCCTGCGGAATACATTAATAAAACCGTCCAAGACTGTCAGGTGGCTGCTTACAATTAACTCACTGTTCCTGTCCCTGCCATGCACCATATCTTCGGGAATACGGAACTCTGCCGCCCATGCTTTGTTATCCCTTGAAAACCGTCCATCCCACGGCAACTGTTGTAATGTATTTGCAAGGACAAAGGCAAGGCGTTCCGAACCGTATTCCTCTACTATGGGTTTAACGGCTTCTTTATTAAGATGCTTACCATCATAATTCTGCCGGATTGCGTCCACAACTGCCTGACTGCATTCTTTATCAAATTTCCGAGATGCCCTGTATTCGTCCAGTTCGCCATGCTCCTCAGCATAACCCAATGTATTGCGGTAAACGGCTGGATAGTCTGTTTTCTCTGCGTTTTCTCCCTGTGGCACTTCCAACTCCGGCTTTTGGTCACTCTGTCCTAAAGTATCCTGCTCTTTTCCATTTTCCAACTCATGCATAAAATCGGGTAATGCTGTAAATCCAAAAGAATCCACAAAGTGTGCGCTATTTTTCCCATTTTCATGCAACACGACAATATCACTGACGGAAAGGGAATGCCCTTTAAAATCTTCCGGGCGGGCTGTATTAAATTTCAAAAAAACATCTCCGAGTTTTTCATTCTGCGTATCTCCCTCAATGTCTGCCAACTCCCCTGCATAAATCAGGTCATAATTCTCCGGTACAATCGCATCAAAGCTGTCTTTAGTAATTCCCCTTTCCATTAATGACGCCGTACCCTCAAAACGGAACTGATCCAGCTCTGGGTTATCCTTTAACTGATAGATGCCATATCTGTCGGAACTGCCATACAAAAGCTGCGCCTCTTTATTGGCGCTGTTCTCCGCAAGTTCCGCCTGCATGGAGCGGTACTCTCTTTCATTCTGCCAATCCAGCCATGCTGGATTTTCGCCTTTTTCAATGCCAAAAATACCGTCATGCCCTGCAATCTGTTCCCTGTCCTCTGCCGCCGTTTCTGAACCGTCCCCATAGAGCAGATATACGGGCAGGTCACTGTCAAACAGTTCCAATGCGCTCTCTTTTGTGAGTGGATACATATCGTTTGCAAAATAACCATACTCGTGCATTTCAGACAGACCAATCATGCCGTCAGGCAGCGCGTCAATCTCTGCCTGTGCATCTATGACGGTCAGCGACTCATTGACAGGCTCGTTTTCAATCCGGTATGCCAGTGTTTCCGCCAGTTCTTTTGTTTTTTCGTAATTATCCAGCTTGTATCCGTAATTTACTATCAGATTTCTTTCGTCAGGCGTGAATACCGTCCTTCCATGCTCCAAACGGTGTACAATGGACGCCGCATATTCCATGCCGGACAAATCTTTTTCAAAGAAAGCCGCCCCCTCCTTTAAATCCACCGCAATATCAAAAAATTCCGGCAAGCCTTTATTCCTGCCGCTGCTTACAATGATTGGAACATATTCCGCACCGTTTTCCTCAAGAAAATCCTGTATGTTTCCGTCCCAACTGTTTTCGTCCATCGCCACCAGTTTATAGGCAAGGTCAAGAACCTGTTCCTGTGTCATATTGGTAATCCTGTCAATCTCATATTCTGCACTGTCCTGATACATGATTTTCAGAACCACGTCACTGTCTTTGATTGGCTCATTAGCTTTTTTCTCCATTTCCTGCTCGTATTTCACATCAGTTATCACATTAGTATCAGTGTTATAGATATAATCTATATGAAATTCTTCTACCTCCTCCGATTGTTCATCACCGAAATGGACAGTTTCCGCACCTTTCCCCTCAAGATAAATTTCCACGTTCTCCTTGTCCGCATCAGTCATTGCAAGCAGACTGTCCATTAGCGTTGTCCCCTCCATGCCCTTTACACCCACAATATTAAAGCGGGAACGCTCGGTGTTGGTAACGGCAAGGATAAACTCCTGAACCTGTTCAGTCTGTTTATCCAAAGGACGTGAAATTTCTTTTTCAGTCTTTAATTCCTGTAACTGCGCGTCAATTCCCATGATAAGCTCCGATGCCGTCCTGCGGATTGTGTCAAGGGAAGATTTCAGCCCTTCCAGTCTGTCCGCAATTTCCTCCATTGTCAGTTTTTCCACTTTATTTACTGCATTTCCATTTATATCTGCCATATGATTCCCTCCATAAAAGCATAAAACAGACAAGTTTCCCTGTCTGTCTCCGCTGTTGATATTTTAAACTGCCGCCTATAAACATACCTCTTTGTTTTTCGCCGCTGCCTTGTCCGGCTCCGGCGCTTTGCTCTGCTGTTCCACTTTCGCCTTCATCTGCGACAGCTTATCCTTTACCGATGAGCGCCCGCCCTTTTCCACTTCCTTTTCAACCGTAAAATGGGCTGAGAGCTTATCCAGTTTCTCCAACGCACGGTCAACCGTATCAATATTTTTCTGCAAACGTGCCACTACGTCTTTAATGGGCTTGTTGATTATCCTTGTCAGGGCAACACCCGGTTTTTCGTCCGATACTTCTTTCATGCCTTTCCCCGCTATCAGCCTGCCCACATTGGATACGCTGTTCCCAATCTGCTTTAACTCGTCACCAATACTGTCAATCTGATTGGCAGTTTTTTCATAATCCGTCTTAACCTCCTGTAATTTTTCCTGATAGCCTGCAAGCACCGACTTAATACCGGACAGCCCTTTCTGTACCACTGTACACATCGCTTCTTTCCCCTTTTCCTTAAAGGTGCTGACCGCCTGCGCCGCCGTCTGCATCAGGCGGTCTTTTACTTCTGAAAGCCGTTCCGACAGGCTCGCGGCTTTCTCCTGAAGCTGTGCCACTTTGTCCATAAGACGTTCCGCGACTGCTTTGGGCTGGCTCTCCTGCAACTTTGCAAGCTGCTCCCTCATTCCCTGCAGTTCGTCTGCCACGACACTGAGCTGCAACTGCATCCCTGCCACATACCGGAACATCTCCATAAATCCCTGCGACTGTTCGCCCATGTTCTGCTGGCTTAAAAGTTCCATGAACTGCTTTATCACGTCGCTTTCTTCCATACCCTTTTTTGTAGTCTGTTCTGTTGTGTTCATATTTCCAAACCTCCGATTCTCATTTTTTACAATAATCTGTCGGGAACATTTCCCCTGCCGTGCGCCACTTTTGCGGTAAATCACAAAAGAAAAGACAGTCCGTATCTGACCGCCCCTGCACATTGTTTCGATTGTTTTTCTAATAATCAATGACTTCCTTATCAGGAAAAAGCCTGATGAACTCCTTTACCGCCTCCTGCACCTGCGGATTGCCGCAAAATTCCGGCATAAGGCTGATAATGCCTATGTCAATCTCATCGCCGGAAAGAATGTCAGCCTGCGAATCCTCCACTTTATTTGTCCCTTTCACATGGAGATTGATGCCAATAGACGGAATACCATTCATGCGCTCTGGTGGTATCTTTTCATAAATCACAACTGCCTCCTCCAATGTCCTGATACCCTCATGATATTCTCCCAAATTGTGATATTCCCCACATTCCGCTACCGTAAATGTCAGAACAACCTCTTTCTTTTCCATAATAACTGCTCTCCTTTTCGTCTTTATCCTCTATGCTGCAAGATGTTTCTGCGTATCCTCTGTCATATACCGACCAAGATATTCGTCCCTGTGCGGCATTATAATGTGGAGGTTACCGTGCAGGTTAATCCACTCTATGACAAACCAAAAGCCAAGCCCCCGGCTGTCCGGTTTCCAAATGCCCTTTTCATTAAATGCGCCGCCGCGCATCATATAATCAATAATTTCAGGATTGGATAGTTTCTCCGCAAGCTCCCAGCGGTTCGGTGATTTCTCCCTGTGACACCCGAACCCGCAGGAAACGCACCCTGTCCTGTCACATCCGGTAGTATCAAAAACAGGCTTGCCGACATCAAATATTCCCATATCCATTGTATTACGCTGCGGCTGTGCTTCCCCAAAATCTGCCGTGACCTCTCCGTACACGTCCGCAATCGGGATATGACTGTTGAAAATATATTCCAATACGTCCTGCTCCGTCCAGAATGACATCGGATTACTGATCGGGCTTTTCATGTCAAAACCGTTGCACCCGTTTTTGAGCCAGTTCGTTGTCCGCAGCCTGCTTTCACTTGCCATCTGCGCCGTCATGGGCATTTTTCCCGTCCTTTTCGCGTAGCTATGCATGGGGGATTTTTTCATAATGGAACAGCAGTGATCCGCTATCTCAAAGGGTGCTTCCAAAAAGAATTTGTAGCGCTCCTTGTTATACATTTTGGAATATTCCGATGTTTCCACGCCGTTCTCTTTATGCGGATATTTCCCCTGCATGATTAGGTATCGGACGGGTGTCTTTATGTCCGTACTTGATATTTCCCTGCGAATCAGACTTTTATAAAGTTCATTTTCCTTATCCTCACGGCGGTCTATTCCGACCAAATCCGCCATATAACTGTGATTGGGGACTTTTTCCCCATGCTCTGCACTTTTCTCCCGTTCCAGCAGTTTCTCCATGTAGCGCCTTGCACCGTATACGCAGCCCGCCACTTCCTTGCCAATCATGGGATAGCCGTATTTTATGATGACCTGCCGGAAGTTCATTTTCGGTCTGATAATCTCCACGTTTTCCTGCCGCTTTACAAACTCCCTGACTTCCGGGTATTCCAGTCCGGTATCGACATAGACAGCGCCGATTTCAGGGTACATTTCCCTTGCGATATGTAATAATACGGAACCGTCTTTCCCGCCACTAAACGCGATATACACGCCGTCCGTGCCGTAATAGTCCACCCATTCCCATATACGGTATTGTGTCATCCGTATTTTTATGGAGAGCGGGAGGGACTGCATCTGGTATAAGTCGCTCATTGTATGTTTATTCATGTTTTTTCGCCCCTTTCTTCTGCACAGAAAAATACCGCCCTGCTTTATTTACAGAACGGTATTTCAAAACAAAAAAGGTGTATGATATTGATTTTCTCTATACCATACACCTAAAGTTACTGTTACTATGAAATTTTTACATCTAAACCAGCCTTAACAACTGTACCAGTTCATGCGGTTCGGATTCTTTTGATACGGTCTGCCTTGTGTCAAACTGCTTAAAACCATAATTTTCATAAAAGGAAAGCAGTTTTGCATTGTTCTCCGCTTCTACAAACGCCACCATGCCGCCCGCCTGATACTGCAATGACTGTACCTGCCGGATTGCCGCCTCAAGCAGTTCTTTCCCGGTTATCCTGCCCTTTGCCCTGTCATTAAAATTTTTCCCAAGCTGTGCAATGAGGTAAGCCGCAAGATTATAAGTCTGCTCCCCTTGTCTATCTCGCTGAACCTTGCAAGTTTGCGCTTTACCGTGTTGCTGAACGGTTCTGCCTTTACCACAAGCGGTTTTATCGTGATAGAAAAATAGCCCAATAACTCCGCATCTTCCAGCGATAACACTAAATATGTAACTGCCTGATGTTTCTTTGCAAATTCGACTGCCTGATGTTTCAAAAAGCGCTCAACATCCTTATTTAACGGACAGGAAAACTCGGAAAGGAACTGCAGCAGCTTTTCCTCTCCGAGCCGTCCGTCATCATTCTCCAAATACTCGCGAATGTTCAGCACGATAAAATTATTCGTCTGCTGCATCCGTTTTCTTCCTTTTCTCCATGAATTTTACTATTTCATCCGCTCCATGCAGGTAAGTCACATTGATCGGAACACGAGGTGTCCTGTCGTTGGCAGATGCCTCTATTGCATCGGCAAACATCTCCACCTGCTTTTGACCTGATATAACAAAATTCTTCGTAATACTTGAAGTTGCCATAGAAACACACCTCCTTTATCAGTATGGCTCTTTTTCTCAACACCTACTCTTATGAGCGCAGGTTTTACTTCCCTACTCATATTTTACGATTTTACCGACTGTTTTGCAATCGAATTTTTGTGAAATTTATATAACCGCCTCTTTTCCCTTTGTTTTATCCGTTCCGGTGTTTTCCACACCTGCCACCTGCTCCTTGTATGCCGCCAGTTTCTCCTTTAACGATGCCTTTGCAGGCTTGTCAGCGGTTCCAGCTATCACCTTTAACCCGTGCGAACCGTTATTTTCTGCCGCGTGATTATGTCCGGCATTTTCCATAGGAACAGGCGGAGAATATGCCGCAGCCTGTTCTTTCCTCTGGTCACTGTGTCCTAAAGTATCTGCTTGCGGCTGCTCTGCCCTTTGGTCATCGTGTCCAAAAGTGTCCGCTTCTGACTGTTCTGACACTTCATTCTCAACCTGTACGTCACTGCCTGTTTCGTCCATGTTCAGCAGGGCATTGAGGGCGGATAGGCGGTCTAACTTCTCCTTCAGTTCGGTTTCCTGTGCAAAAGGTTTTGTAACCTCTGCCTTTGCCGTTTCAAGCTGCCGCTCCACATTTTCCAGTTTTACTTTGGCGTTGTCAAGTTCTTTTGGCATGGCTTCCAGCGCATGGTTGATATGGGTAATATTCCCGAACGGATCTGCACCAACTTCAAGGTTATGGGAAAGCTGCCCTTTTAAATTCATTACAAATCTATGATTTAAGCTGTCAAAAGAAACCGCCATCTTAAAGCCTGCATATTCGCCTATGGTAGCGGGAGCATTGACACTTTTTACCTCTTTGCACATCTCCACCAGCGCTGTCCCGGCTTCTTTTTTATCAGTGTAGAGCTTATTTCCTACTTTCATGGAAAACTGCTCTTTATCTTCCGGAAGATTCTCCTTTGCAGTCTGAATGTCCGCCGTCAAGCCGTCAATACGCTCTTTCAGCGTTGCTATCTGCTGTGGGTAATGCTGCGTGATATTATCCTCAAGACGGTATATTTGGCTGGTATGGTTAGCTTTCATCAGCTTTAGCTTTGACACCTGCACGTCCAAATCCATCTTTTCGCGGATATACGGGTTGCCCGTGGCTAGGGCTTTGACCTCCGCGTAAGTGAGCGCCGCCTCGTCCACATCTTCACAGCTCCGTACAGGTGATTTACTCGTCATAATCTGACCGATGAATTTCTGCTTGTTTTCGATCAGCTGCCATGAATAACTGTCGAATGTATTTTCGGTCACATACCGAAAAATCTTAACCCTGTCATTCATATTGCCCTGCCTTAAAATACGACCTTCCTGCTGTTCGATGTCCGACGGACGGTCGAGTAGGTCAGCGGTATTACTACCACCTTCCCCTCTAAGAACCGTGCATGAGAGTTTCCCCTCACACGGCTCAAGCAATTCAAAGCATCTACCAATATAGATGCCGGCTAGTCAACTAACGATTTTGTTTATAGCATTTGTCATGCACGAGATAACGGACAATCCGCCCATTTTCTTTCTGTTCCCGTACATTCCATTGTGTTTCAGCAGTGATTGGCTGACCGCATAGCGGACACTTTCTTTCCTGCTTCTTCCACATATAAAGCAAAGAGTTTCTTCCTTTCAGAGATAACAGCATTTTGTATGTCATTCTCTCCTCAAAATACTCCTTCCATTCTGCATCAAACGGGTTTGCTTCGCTCTTGATTTTCTTATGCCGCAGGATTTTAGTCTCAAAAGCAAGTTTCAATGGAAAAATATCTTTTCTCCCATTCTTTTCTGATTCCACAAGGAATCTCCACCGTCTTGTTTTGTAGAAATGGAAGTATTTGTTTGCAATCCAGCGTTTTCCCTTTTTCGGATGCCGCCTTTTCGCCCACTGCCATAATTTGCGGAATATCTGGTCGTCCACTCTCTGGAACGTCTTTGATGATGCTCCGCATCTGTAATAATTCGCCCAGCCTGTAATCTTTGGATTTAAGAGCCTTATCAATGTTTCCTGCCTACAGGATTTATTGCTGTCAATCGTATAACGGATTCCGTCTAAAAATTTCTTTACACATTTCTTTGACGGCTGTGTCAGCAGAACGCCTTTAAACTTTCTGATGTTGAAGCCAAGAAATTCAAAACCGTCGTCAATGTGTGTGATAACCGTTTTTTCTTCTGACAGCTCCAATCCTCTTTCAGCAAGAAATTCAACCAGCATCGGTTTAATTTCTCTTTCCAAGACCTCCTTTTCTGCACTTGTGATGATAAAATCATCAGCATAGCGTACAAGGTTCACCATAGGCGAATACAGTTTCCCGCCTTTGGAATACCTCCTGTACTTCTGTGCAAGAATCGGCTGGATACCGTCTAATGTCATGTTTGCAAGTGTTGGTGAGATGATTCCACCCTGCATCGTACCTTCTTCGGTTCTGTATAATTCCCCTTTGAAGATAACTCCGCATTTCAGCCATTTCTTCAATACCTTTTTGTCAGTCGGGATATTTGCAAGCAGCCATTCGTGGCTGATATGGTCGAAACACCCTTTAATATCGCCCTCTAAAATCCATTGTGGCGAATATCCATGTGACAGGACTGTGTGACACTGCTGAATGGCATCCTGACAGCACCTTTCTTTTCTAAACCCATAGGAATGAGGGTCTGCCGTCATTTCTGCCAATGGCTCAAGAGCCAGCAGATACAATGCCTGCATTGCCCTGTCTTTCATTGTTGGTATTCCTAACGGACGTAACTTTCCATTTGCTTTCTTAATAAATACTCTGCGTAATGGCTGTGGTTTGTAACCGTTCCTCTTTAAATCCAGAACGGCTTCATACTTTGCTTTGTCGGTAGACCATAAAACTCCGTCTACTCCTGGCGTTTTCTTACCTTCGTTAGTTGTCACTCTTTTTACAGCGATAGCTTTTGCCGCAAAAGAATGTGTCAGCGTCCACTGCAAAGACTGCACTTTGCCGTGTCTGCCTTCTTTCCTAGCCTTTACAATACGTTCTTGTAGCTTTTTAACCTGTGCTTCACATTTCTTCCAGTCAATGGATTTCCATGCAAAATCATGGTCAGCAGCCGCACACGTTGTTTGATTAACGTTCATTTGCTTTGCTCCTTTCAAAAGTTCTATAAGCTTCTTGTAAAGAATTACCTAACGTAGAAGTCTGCACCCTTTCGGGTTAGGGCAAATCTTGAACCCCTATCCACTCCATTACAGAATGGCATTCGCTTTTTCTACAATCCCATACCTGCACCCCTATCGGTTTTCCTTACGAAAAACTTTCCTGTATAAACAGGAGAGATACAGGCTTACCTTGTTCCACATAGATAACAACGGGTAGGTCAGGCTCTGTCTCATCCACCGGCGGCGCTTTTATCCGTGTAATCCTACCATGGAGAGGATTATCTGACCGCTTCCCATTTTGGGCTGGAGCCTGTCAGCATCTTTGGCTCGTTGGACGTTACGATGTTTAAATGACAGTTCACATATGTTAACCATACTACCCAAGCCTTGCTCCCTAACCGCATTGATGCTCGCAGATTCGCTTCTGCCTCACGGCTTCTGCTTTACCACTTACGTGGAGGGCTACTTTGTCATGCCAGCTTCCCAACACCGTCATTGCTTCTGATGCAGGTGGCACTAGGCTACCGCTAACGGAATAGCGGGTTTAATCAATATTTCGTTGTTAAACAATTATCTATGCGACTTCAAGTCGCACCCAAGGCACGTCGAGATGATGTAACGCTATCAGCCTGTCCTGCACATTGGTTCCGGCTCCCATTTTCTGCGTCGAACCCAATAAAAAACGAACCTGTCCGCTTCTGACTTTCCCGAACAGCTCCGCTTTCCTTTGCTCAGTATTTGCGTCGTGTATAAAAGCTATTTCCTCTGGTGGGACACCCTTATCAATCAGTTTGCTGCGAATGTCCTCATAAACATTAAATGTACCATCTCCTTTCGGTATTGATAAGTCGCAAAAGATGAGCTGCGCAGACTTCTGTTCCTTTGTCTGCTCCCAAATCTCAAACGCCTTGTTTACACAGACGCTCGCTTTTGAATTTTCGTTGTCGGGGAGCATATCGTTGATTAACCGCTGGTCTAACGCCAGTTTCCTGCCGTCATTTGTAATCCGCAGCATATTATCCACCGCTGCGTCCACTTTTCGGTTGCGGACTTCCTCGGCGCGTTCCGCAAGCGAAGCCACCATATCCTGCTGGTATTCGCTCGGCTTTAGCACAACATTTTCATACTCCGCCTCCGGCACGGGCAGTTTTAGCATATCCGGTGTCTGAATGTCGGCGCTTTCCTTGAATAATGCAATCA
>Ga0224748_10402_pt1 | contig 13333 bp, 10 predicted proteins | sample LIM_F_Water_Neg_FD_182074 | JGI IMG/M metagenome (GOLD analysis project Ga0224748, IMG submission 182074) | Enriched cells from gastrointestinal tract of the lab mouse from Pacific Northwest National Laboratory (PNNL), Richland, Washington... | ecosystem: Host-associated > Mammals > Digestive...
CATTCGGATCCAAAGATAAATTATAGACTTCATTTATCTTACCAGCTTCAAAATCTTGAAAAATACTCACTTCATATTCTATTAAATAGAGCTTATTCCGTATTGTATAGATTACATTTCGATGTTCTAAGCAGGGACAGCCAGACGCGATTCGTTCCGTATGAGAATAATCCACTTTTCTTTTTTCATCAAAAAATGATTTCCCAGATAAATACTGATCTCTCTTTATCCCACATATATCAAGAATGGAAGGCAAGTAATCTATACTTTCATAATACCCATCTAACACGCCCTTTTTTATTCCCTTGTCTACGATAATCATAGGAACATGATATGTTTCTGAATTACAATTGTTTGCTTGTCTTCCATACCTAATCGGTCTGCTTCCTAATGGAGACCCATGATCTGCTGTAATCGTCAATGTAAGTTTATCCAAGAAACCTCTTTGTTTCATTCTGTCATAAAAGTCATTAATACATCTATCTACATACCCCATTCCAATTCTAAAAATTAGATCACCATGAAACCCCTTAGTGTTTTCAAAAAGCTTTATTGCTCTATTGATGTCCTTTTTTATAGTTTCTTCTTCCTTATCAAAAGATATCCAATCAATTGGTGGGTGAGGCGTATTGACATGCATATAAACAAATTTAGGTTTATCTGTTTTCTTTTCAGTCAATAATTTTTCCAAAAATTCTAATTGAGTTTCGAGACTTGATCCATCGTCCCTAAGTTTATCAACTTTATCAAAGTCAAACATTTTTGCAGATGAAAATCGACTATACCAATTTGATAAATAAATATCTCTTTTACCAAGTACTCTTCCTAACAATTTTCGGAAAAGCAAAAAATAATCCAGACGAGGATCAAACAAATTTGATAAAAATTGTTTCTTTTTAAATCTCCTTATATAATTACTATATTCATTTTTTATTCTTGATAATTTTTCTCTATCTAGGACTTTATTAGGTTTTGTGTGATTATTACTCATATTCTCTGTTACGCTCCCCCTAATAAGATCCTTTTTAACGTATTCCCACTTATTTTCGCAGAATAGATCATACTCTTTTTTTAATATTTCCAAAACATACGAATACTCTTCTTCTACAACATTGCCAAGTAAGTCATATGCATGTTCCACATTTTCTTTAGTATTCCAAAACTTAAGCCCTCCACTAAATGCATCTTCATAGCAAAAAATAATATCTTCTCTGTCCTTCTCAGTAAAAACACCCATTTCGTATATTTTTTTATAATATGGTATTATATAAAATAAAGCGTCTGAAAAACTGAATGCTGCAGTATAGTAATTCGTTGTATAATTTTGGACTCTTTCCGGAAACGTATTTCTCCCCCAGGAGATATTAAAGGTTTCATATCCATTTTCATAAAAATAATCAAAAATAGTTTTCGGTGAATCGTTAAATCTGTGTAAATAGGCATTATAATCTAATCCATTAACACCACATATCAGTCCTGGCAAGGCTGATTCTGTATGTGATCCCTGTGAATAGTAATAAGGGACATATGTATTTTCAGATGTGATCCTTCTAATGAAAGGAATTGCTGTGACTCCATATTGTTCATCATTAAACTCATCTGCCCCTAACGAATCAATTACAAGTAATACAACATCCTTCTTCATTTTTTTATACCTTTCTTATCTTCTCTTACAAACATTCTTTAATATATCTGTACACATTTTCTGAATAACAATTTCCTCTAATTTTTTCATCCTCAAAAAGATTTAGAATATATTCTGCTGTTTTTTCTCCTTTTTGTTGTTTTCCATCTAGCACATCCATTATTGCATATTTTAATTCGTGAAATGATTTCAGTGAGTATTCTTCATAAAGCCCACGCCATTCATCCATAACACCAACATTTTCATCATATATGTTAAAATCAGGTGCATACAATAAAGAAGGCCTTTTTGTTAACGAATAATCTAAAATACAACTTGAATAGTCGGTAATCAATAAATCTGCAACCGCTAAAAGCTCTTGTGTTGATGATACTTTATCGCTGTCAAGTATATCTATAACATCGGGCAATTCAATATCCTCGATTTTAGTCAAATAATGTTTCTTTATTAATATTTTTGCTTTATTACATCTTAAGGAATCTATAAGAATTGTATCTGATGCCAGTAAGGAGATTGTATTTCTAATATTTTTATCTTCATAATCCCTATATGTAGGCATATATAAAATAATTTTCGAAGAGCTATTGCTTTTATCCTGAAATACGTCCTGCTTATCTATATTCATAGAAAAAATATCATCTCTCGGAAATCCTGTTAATGCCATATTATCTTTTGATATACAAAATGATTTACTATAATAATCACTGCTTAATTCTGAGGATGTTATAGTAATATCTCTATATACCCAAGAAAAAATCATATTTTGTACGCGATTTTTCCAATATCCCAATGTTTTTCTTTTTACACTTGCAAAATATGTCTTTTTAATACCTACTCCATGCCAAAGTGCACATATTTTTGCACCGTAAAACAGACAATGGAAGCCAAAATCATCTAATCCGTTCGTGTGGAAAACTACGCCAGCTTTTAATTGTATCCTTCGCCCTTCTTTCGAATTTGCCAGATATACCTCATAACCTAATTGTTTTACTCGTTTTAAAATATCTTCACGATTAGTAAGCCACACAGCTCTTATATCAGGATGGTTTTTATTGATATATTCAAACAGATATCTACTGTTATCATCGTACCTATTTCCTTCCCAGCACCCAAAAATCCATAAAGACTTATCACGTGTGGTTCTGGTAATTATTTTCAGGCTATAAAACTTCAACATATTGATCAGCCAATATCGCCCTCTAATATTGGGTCTAAAATATTTTTTCTTAAGCATTTATCTCTGTATCCATTCTTTATTGTTTAATTCATTATTACAAACTTTTCATTATTATTCTAAACATAATATAAATTTAGTACTTATTAGACGTATTCATAAAAGGAATATAATCTTCATATGTATAGTGAATTACACTTGTTCCATCTGTTTCAAATTTAAACGGAATGTATAATAATCCATCCATTGCCTTCATTACAGATTCTCGCCTATCTTCATTTACATAAAAGATCAGAAATCCGCCGCCTCCTGCACCTAATAACTTTCCGCCTATTGCTCCAGCCTGAATTCCTTTATTATATAAGTTATCAATATCATTTGTTGTGATACGGCTTCCTGTCTGCTGTTTCAACTTCCATGAATAGTTGAGAAGTCGTCCAAATTCATCTAAACTTACATTTTTATTTGTCAGCACATGTTCCGCTTCATCAACAAGCTGCAACATTTCCTTTAATTGTAATATTTTTTCTTCACGTCTCCTCATATTTTCCTTTTGGATGTCAGAACTGAAACGTGTAAATCCCGTAAAAAACAATAGTAGTCTATGATTCAGTTGAGTTTTACGCTCCGGATCTATAATAATTGGATGTACCATATAACCATCAGCGCTAAAGTCAATTCGATTCATTCCACCATAACTGGCCGCAATTTGATCCTGCCAGCCGCCAAGTTCATGGCAGAGAACACGTTCCAAAAAGATTGCCTCATCTGCTAATCTTTTTTTATCTACATACTTTCCTTTAAGAGCATAGAATGCATTTATCATCCCGACGGCAAAAGAACTGCTTGTACCAAGTCCGCTTCTTGCAGGCAGATCAGCCTCATAGGTTAACCGTATTTCATGCATATCCAACATTTTCATCGCTTCACGTATAGCAGGATGGCTAATTTCATCAATATCTATTACACGTTCTATTTTAGAATATACCAATTCAGTCCTATATTCAAAAAATCTAGGCAAATGTCTTACGGTCACATAACAATATTTATCAAATGTAGTAGATAATACTGCCCCTCCATGTTCTTTAAAAAAATCATTTATATCTGTACCACCACCAAAAAAAGACATCCTGAATGGTGTCTTAGTTATTACCATATGTGTTTATCTTCCTCCTGAAATTATATACCAAACTTTAGGTATAAATCGTTTTAAAATATACGCTATAGTGACAAGAACTCCAAAAATAATGATTGGCATTAAAACATAGTCAATAAGCGCTAGATACCATTCTATTCCGAAAAAATATAAATACAGCTTTTCAAAAGTTTCAAGAATCATATCATGAGCAACATAAGTAAAAAATGTTATCTTCATCCACCATGGCAGCTCTTTTCCTTTCCAAAAGTCCATAACGAACCATATAGATATAAATAAAAATATTTTAGGTGTACAATATTTATTTCCCCCTGTAAACAGCACAAAAATTATATAGAATATTGCAAGAATACGTATTCGGTTATTAACCATTTGTTTCACTATCCATGTCCTGCATTCAATACCTAACCATGCCCCTGTAAAAAACCAAATCATGCCACTTGGCAAATATAGTATCCCACTGTCAACTCCAACATATCCGAAAATCATAAGTAAAAAACCGATTGATATTCTGCCAATTTTTATTCGAAACAAAAGAAATATTAGAGGTGTAAAAAATATAAATATTATTAAATATTTTAAAAACCAAAGTACATAGTATTCATTTATAAATACCCAGTCAAACCAACATTTTATAGATATTTCAACTTTTTCCATACTTATATATTTTTTAACAAATGAAATATTTGTTAATATAACAAAGTATAAATAATATATTGAACACCAAATTATGTATGGTAAAAAAAGCGTCTTTAATCTTCTTTTAAGCTTTATTAATGTGTTTTCCCACATAAAGTTTCTGAAAAACAGCATTCCTGAAATTAAGAAGAAGAAAGGGACTGCTAACTCAGTAACTTGAGAAAAATATTGTTCTATCTTGTATGTGATATTTCCCCCAATACTTTCTCCTATCGTTATACTATATATATCTATATTATATGCGTGTACATATATAACAAGAATGCTACATATAAAAGAGATATAGGCAACCTTCCATCGAAAATGCATTTCATTTAGAGTATTATTCATTTTACTTTCCATATTTTTCTCCAAAATATAATGCCACCATTGTTTATATAGAATACACATATATTGTTCTATTCCACAATAACATCATATATCACTTAAGTATTTTAGTAAATACAGTTTGATAATCTTTTTAATAACTTTTTATAACTATCAAGTGCTGCTTTCTCAGAATAAACATTTTCATATAAATGGCGTGAATATTTATTAAATGTTTCTTTATGCTCATTCAAATATGAATTAATTTTTTTAATATACTCTTGAGCATTATTACATAATCCACCAAGATGTGTGTATTCTACATCATATCCAGCAAAAGCTTCATCTGTGCCGAATATTGTCTTGCCGAACATCATAGCTTCCACTGTTTTAATTTTCATTCCACCACCATTAAATAGCGGAATGCACACACACGCTGCTTTTTTATACAATTCATGAATGTCATCAACGTAGCCTATTACATCAACCTTTTTACTACTTAATTCTTCTTTATATTTTTCAAACCCTTTTCCAGCAAGAACTGTTTTTATATTTATATGCGGTGAAACATTCTCTATAAACCACTTAAATCCTTCTATGTTTGCAGGCTCTGTTGGCCCAAATAGTAAAGCATACTTGTTTTGATTGTATTCAAAATCATCTACTTCTGCCTCGTCCCTAATAAATAACGGTAAAATAACATTAGGTACTATCCCATATAATTCTTCTATTCTAGTGCAGTCTCTTTTTGAAAGGGCAGCACATATATCACTGTATTTCGCAGTATTTTTCTCACTTTTCTTGACATAACTTCGATAAATAGTACTTTTAATGGTTCTTTTCCCTAAAAATCTAACGTCAATCCAATCATATTCACAATTTTGGAAGTATGCAAAAACTGGTATTGTCGGTATAATCTCTTTTATTGCTTTAACAAGTTCTCCGCATACTGATGTGTCTATAAAAACAATATCATAATTTCCATTTCTTATCTTATCCACAATTTCTCTAAGTATTACATTACGCATTGGAGGATAGTGTCCCTGCAGTAAAGATAACATGCTTGCCAAATCACTTCTTTTCTGTAAAATAAATATGTCTACGTCGGCCAGCTTTTTCAATATCTCGTACCTACTTTTTGATCCTTTGGCTCCTCCAAAAGATGGATCATTTACATCTACACCCGTAAAAAAAAATATTCTCATATGCTATACCTTATCCATCTAAACTAAGCTTTCACTTCTCAAATAATATTTTAATGTTTCTTTTTTAGGATTTATTTTCTTTATCTTAATTATTCCCAGGAACCACATGATAGGGATTGTGTATACAAGTGCAATATATCCATATCCAAACGTACTAGCCAGTTGTCCACCGGCGAATATGCCATAAACCAATAGAAAGTAAAGTACTTCTACATCTTTACTGCCATTATCAAATGCATATATTAGTTTTTTTGAAATCACAAAAAATAATATAAATATATTAATTCCAAGGAAAAAACATATAAAATCCGATTCAAAAAGGTTGAACCAATAAATAAACATATTATACCCCGTCCCTGAATTCATCCCAAAGTTAGGTGAAAAAGCCCATGAAACTATATTTGCAAGCGGTCTAAATTCTTTATTTGGCATAATAAACCGAGGTAGGAGCGGACTAAATATAGCTTCTATCTCCCATAAAGGTCTCTCTTGTGATCTATATAAATCTACCATTTTACTGTGATTCTGAATTGCTGCAACAGCTATTGGGTAATTCGTAAATCTTGATATCAGCCTTTTTACCCCTTCAATATAGTTTAATGATGGAAGCGCACCTATTTTTAACCCATAACGTATGCTGTTTTTAAATGGGAATACAAAACAATATAACCAACTTCCAAATGTAAACGCAGCTCCAACTAATACATCATTGACCTTCAAAAGATTATTAACCAAACTTCCATATTTATTATGCTTAATCCGCAAATACATTTCCAAAAATACAATTATCATTATATGTCCTGACCATCCGCACAAAAATTGATAAATAATATATAACAGGATATTTATCCAATATATATTTTTTTTAATGTCGCGTGCGCAAACATAATAGATCATAAATATTGGGCGAACTTGAATAATATTAAAAATAGCTGCCCACGAAGATGTTGCTGTTTTTCCTACAGTTGCATTTCCAAGTTGAACCGTTGCATATATATTTGAAATAATCAATAGAACAATAAATATATGTATTTTTTTCGTATTAATTTCAAACTTTAATGGATTCCCTTTGTGAAATCTTATTCTTTTGTCTTTTGTCTTCAAAAAAAATGGATATGCTAAAGCCAATGTTCCTACATGAAGAACTAGAATCGCAAAGAGTTCTATTCTATCTAATGTCAAAAGTAATCCCCAAGTCTCATCTCCCATGGATGTATGAGTAATCACTTCTAATATTCCAATAATAAGAGAAGCATAAATATAGAATTTTGAATATATTTTTAATACATAATACTCCTTCTTCAATCTAATCTAATCCTTCCTACTAATATCGTAATACCGCTTGCCTCATACATTCTGCCAAGTTCATACAATCGTCTTTTTCAAAAAAGTATACGTTATCATAATTTTCAAGAATTGAGCGAGAATACAAACAATCTGAAACGATAATTGGAGCATCATATTCCATTGCCTCCAATAATGGAAGTCCAACTGTTTCAATATAAGATGGGAACAAAAGAATCGATTTTCTATAGTATCCATTCACTTCTTTTTTGTCCAAAAATCCAACAAATTCAATTGGCAATTTGTACTTCTGGACTTCTTTATATAACCTATGTTCGATCTTCCCCTTCCCCGTCAATGTAAAAGCCACCTTATATGAATATTTTTTCTCCAGGTTCAGTCTTTTGCATGCTTCAATAATTATCTGATGGTTTTTAAAGCTAAATGCTTTTGCCGGGTAAAAAAATACCGTAAGTTTTGTCCGTATTCGTGTTTTTTCTTCATCTACATTTACTTTAACCGGGTCTATCATAATTGAATCATTAGATATTCCGCATTCTCTAACAACTGCATCACGCATCCATTCATTTTGAACGATAATCTCATCAACATCTTTTAATGAATCACATATCATTCGCCCAATTATGTTTTGATAGATCCATAAGTATGGATCACTTAAAAATTGAAATTGATATTCCGTGAATGGAATTGCATTATGAACATACACTGTTTGAAGCACATTGCAATACCTGATACCCATATTTTGGAGCGATAGAACTCTTATAGGATCTATTCGTTCTATCAATCTTGGCATATATACATAATCGCAATACAGTCTATGCAACCATGACTTTTTCACCCACTGTAGCTTTATAATATGAATATTTCTGCAAGATTTTAGTTCCACCTTACTGACCACAAAAAAATATTCATTCTCTTGGTCTTCCAGCGCTTTCTGGAAATAAGCCTGCAATACAAAAAAAGCGCCTCCATATTCTGCCGCCACATCATATACAACTATTTTTGCCATTGTTCCCTCCTATCAAACCGCTAATTGACTCATTGGAGAAAACAATCCAATATATTTCCAACTAAATATGACTTGCCTTGCCTCACTTGAGTAATAAAGTATTACCCCCCCCCCTGTACTGTAAACAGAGACTGATATCCGCTATTAGTTATAATAGCACTATATTTCTTTTTTGCAAAATTTATAGCATTTATCCTTTTTTCATTCATATCCGAATCATCTAAATCTATGTATTTTTTCACTGTGTCTCGAAATCCTTTTATATCACAAATTTTTATTACTTCTCCTACATCTTCTTTTGCAACACTATCCCATGGTGTTGTATCGCTCAATATCGGTATACAGCCTGCACTAAGTGATTCAAATATTACATGTCCAAAATTTTCTCCTTTTGTCGGAAAAAGAAAAATATCATAATTTCCAAATATCCCAATAGTATTCTCCGATTTAACTTCACCACAATATTTAGCAGAAATATTCCCTGGTAATTTTTTTATCTTTTTTTCACAGGTATGCCAGTATTTCTCATCTTCAATAATTCCATATATATCGAATATAATTGATCCGTACTCGATCTTCTTAAGTATATCTATGCATAAACTTAGATTCTTTTTTTCACATATACGAGAAATAAATACAATTCTCAAGCTTCCCTTCTCTTTATGCATTAATTTTAAATTTGAAATTGATTTTTCAAAATCAACTTTTCTTGGAATGTCCTCCGCAATGATATATTCTTGTATTACCTTATCCCCCAAGATAGTCTTCGCTTCTTCCAATTCTTTTTCTGATGTAAAAGACCATATAATATCCTTGAGCAAGCCAAGCTCTTTAATCAATTTCAAATACAACATTTTTTTTAATTTTTTCCTATGAATAGCCCCATCTGAAAACACTCCCATTGGGGCAATATACAGCTTCTTTTTATTGTTAGTAAATTTGTGTATAAAAAGTACTGCCAACATATTTTTTTCAAACATACCGCAAGAATATATTATTTTAAAATTTTTATATTCTTTTTTTATTCCAGAAAAAATATAATCTTGACTTTTTATATATTTAACCTTGCTTTTTCCAAATTGTATCCATTTGCCAATTTTTACATCCGGATATCTTTTTTTATCTCCTAAATCATGGTTCTGTGTTAAAACATATATATTTGCTACATCTCCAAACGCATCTATTATATTGGCAATGGTTTGCTGCGGGCCACCTGATTTATAACCCGGGAAAAAATATGCATTCAAGAATAATACCTTTTTCAATCCTTCCTCCATATCATCCAATCCACAACTCCCGTATAACTCTGTATAATCTTCACAACCTTACCACTGACATTTTCATCTGCATAACTCTGTACCACACTACCGTAATCACCATTCTTATGCATTTCCACAGCCAGTTCAACCGACTGCAGTACTTGATCAGCATGGATACATCCGATTACAAATCCCCCTTGTTCCATTGCTTCTGGGCGCTCTGTGCTTGTTCTTATGGACACAGCAGGAAAGTGATAAAAGGCAGCTTCCTCTGGAATCGTCCCGCTGTCTGACACCACGCAGAACGCATTCTGCTGCAGGAAATTATAGTCAAAAAAGCCCAGCGGCTTATGTTGGATCACTCTCTTGTCAAACTCAAATCCTCTGGCCACAATAAACTTCTCACTTCTCGGGTGACATGAATAAAGAATCGGCATATCATAATGTTCGGCCATTGTATTAACCGCACTCATAAGGCTCATAAAGTTTGATTCGATGTCAATATTTTCTTCCCGGTGAGCGGATAAAAGGATATATCTCCCCTTCTCAAGACCAAGCTTTTCAAGAACTGTACTGCTCTCAATCCTCTCACGGTATTTACTCAGCACCTCAGCCATCGGAGATCCCACAACAAACGTATACTCCGGCTTTACTCCTGTATCGAGAATATACTTTCTTGCCTGCTCTGAATAGCACAGATTGATATCGCTCGTAACATCTACAATCCGACGGATCACCTCCTCCGGAAGGTTTTCATCTTTACACCTGTTTCCCGCTTCCATATGAAATACAGGAATTTTCAGCCTTTTTGCACTGATAACACATAGACATGAGTTCGTATCCCCTAATACAATCAAAGCATCCGGCATGACTTCTGCCATCAGTTCATATGATTTTGCGATTACATTTCCCATTGTCTGCCCAAGGCTGTCCCCTACGACCCCCAAATAATAGTCCGGCTCTCGTATTTCCAGCTCTTCAAAGAAAACTTTATTTAATTCATAATCGTAGTTCTGACCTGTGTGTACAAGAATATGCTCAAAATACTGATCCGACTTTTTGATAATCTCAGACATCTTAATGATCTCTGGCCTTGTCCCCACTATTGTCATTAATCTTAGTTTTTTTACAATCATAAATCCGCTTTTGCTCCTTGCATTTACAGTTCATAATGCGGATACTGTTCCCTATGCTTCCGCATCCATTCCCCAAGCTCTCTGACCTGCTCCTCATATCCCGGAATCTTATAACTAAACCGCTCAAAATTCGTTCGTTTGAGACTTTTATCAATCCTAAAATTCTCCTCCGGCGTGATTTCAATCGGCTCTTTTCTCAGATATTGATTAAAAAGGATCAGCATATCATACTTGCTGATGCACTTCTCCGGAACCATATTATAAAGGCCATGCACATGTTGTATTGCAGCATTCTCTATAGTTTTTGCAAGCTGAAGAGTCGTCTGACCGGTCCACATGGCATTCTTATAGCCTTTCACCCTGCCCTTTTGCTGCATAAACCAATTGACCAATCCGATACCATCTTTTTTCAGGTCCGGCCCAACGATCGAATTTCGAAATGTAATATCCTTTTTATTGGCCAATTCCCCTAATGCTTTGGAACGGTCATAGAATAATTCTCCGTCCGGCAGGTCTGTCTCCGTATAGCCGCCCCTGCTCCCGCTGAATACACAATCCGTACTGATGTGGATGATCTGCGTGGAGGTGTGGGCCGTAATCCCGGCTAAAAACTGCGGGAAATAAGAGTTTAAAAATACAGCCGCTTCGTGGTTATTCTCCGCAAATTTATTGAGCAGCCCGATACAATTTACAGCAGCATCATACTGCCCGTCCTCTATCACCTTCCGAACTGTTTTCAAATCTCTGGCATCCCCGACAAACGTCCTGACAAACCTGGATTTTTCTCTTGCAAATCCGTCAACCTCATAACCCTGTTCTTTCAAATAAAGGCTGATCGTATGTCCGGCCATGCCATTACAACCTAAAATCAAAAACTTCATATCAACTTCCCCATAAATCGCTGCTGATTACGCACCTGCTGCCCTTCTGCTCCCGCTCTCGATCTTCCCCAGCTCTGCTTTCACAAAATCTGTTGTCAGAAGCTTCCGAACCGTCCCTTCCACATCCAGCCGGTTCGTATTATGGCTTGTATATGGTTCGTTCTCTTCCTGATGGACTTGTCCGTCTATAAAATATTTATCATAGTTCAAATCCCGGTTGTCTGCAGAAATACGATAGTATTTTCCCATATCTTCTGCCCGTGCCCGCTCCTCCACTGTCATCAGCGTTTCAAATAACTTCTCGCCATGGCGTGTACCAATCACTTTCGTACCGCTGTCACCGAAAAGCCTCTGTACTGCCTTTGCAAGAATCCCGATCGTGCTAGCGTCTGCTTTCTGTATGAAAAGATCTCCCGGATTTGCGTGCTCGAATGCAAACTGTACCAGATCCACCGCCTCATCCAGGTTCATAAGAAATCTTGTCATATCCGGGTTTGTTATTGTGATCGGCCTGCCGCTCTTTATCTGATCAATAAAAAGCGGAATTACCGATCCTCTGCTGCACATTACATTTCCATACCGCGTACAGCAAATCACCGTATCCCCGCGTTCGGCTGCGACTCTGGCATTTGCAGATATGACATGCTCCATCATTGCTTTACTGATCCCCATTGCATTGATCGGATAGGCTGCCTTATCCGTGCTCAGGCACACCACCTTTTTCACTCCAACTTCAATTGCCGCATGGAGCATATGGTCTGTACCTTCTACATTTGTCCTCACGGCTTCCATGGGAAAAAATTCACAGCTCGGTACCTGCTTTAACGCTGCCGCATGAAAGATGTAATCCACACCGGGCATCGCATCACGCAGCGCCTGCTGGCTCCTCACATCCCCAATATAAAATTTTACTTTTTTATAATATTCAGGATAGTCTCTCTGCAGCTCATGTCTCATATCATCCTGTTTTTTCTCATCCCGGGAAAAAAATGCGGATCTCTCCGATATCCGTAGTCAGAAAATGCTTCAGGACCGTGTGTCCAAAAGATCCTGTACCGCCGGTGATCAATAATGTTGCTCCATGCAATGCTGACATTGTTATGCTCCTATTTTAAATATTTCATCCAGGCGTCCTAATAAACGCTCTTTGTTAAAATGTGTCTCCGAATAATGAAGTGCATTAGACGCAAGCTCATTGCGCCTGTCTGTGCTCAGCTCCATAAATGATTTTATGTTGTCAACAAACCCACACACATCTTCCGCATCACTGCAAAGTCCTGCATCTGCCTCCCGGATGATCTCCTGCACCTCTCCATCCGCAGATACCAGAATTGGTTTTCCGCATGCCATACAAGACTGCGTTTTAGCCGGAATTGTGATTGAGAATACATCGCTTTTGGATAGTGTAATCAGGAGTGCGTCCGCCCATGCAAGATACTTTGGAATCTCTTCTGCCGGTTTTCTCGGGATCAAATTGAAGGAATCCTCCAGATTGTTTGCCTTGATACTCTCCTGCAGTTTGGGCAGATAACGGCCGTCACCTATGATGTGAAAACAC
>Ga0224748_10404_pt1 | contig 13315 bp, 14 predicted proteins | sample LIM_F_Water_Neg_FD_182074 | JGI IMG/M metagenome (GOLD analysis project Ga0224748, IMG submission 182074) | Enriched cells from gastrointestinal tract of the lab mouse from Pacific Northwest National Laboratory (PNNL), Richland, Washington... | ecosystem: Host-associated > Mammals > Digestive...
AACGGCGTGTTTAAGTTTGTACCGCCTGAAAAAAAGGGCGGTGAGTGGGAGATCGAAGAACTGATCTCTGATGCGGCTTCCGATGCGGTCCTTCTGGATTTTGACGGGGACGGCGAAAAAGAACTGGCGACGATCTCGCCGTTCCACGGGGATACGATCCGTTTCTATAAAAAGACGGACGGCGTATTCAAAGTGGTTTACGAGTTTGCGGAAAAGAGGGATTTCCTGCATTCCATTTATGGCGGCATGCTCTGCGGAAAGCCTGCTCTGGTAACCGGACACCGCAAGGGGGAGAGGGATCTGATGGCGTTTTTCTACAACAGGGATAAAGGGACCTACGAGATGGAGTACATTGACAGAGACTGTGGTTCCGCGAATGTATATCATTTTATGAAAGACGGCAGGGATATGCTGGTTTCCACCAACAGGGAGATCGACGAGGTAGCGCTTTACACCATCACAAAGTGAGAAGAATTTAGGAGGAAAAATCATGTTAGAAGAACTGAAAAAACGGGTTTATGAGGCGAACATGCTGCTGCCGAAGTACGGTCTGGTAACTTTCACCTGGGGCAATGTCAGCGAGATCGACAGGGAGAGCGGACTGTTTGCGATCAAGCCCAGCGGTGTGGATTACGACAGGCTGACACCCGAAGATATGGTCATCATGGATCTGGAGGGGAATAAAGTAGAAGGAAAATATAATCCTTCCTCCGATACGGCGACCCATGTGGAACTGTACAAGGCGTTTCCGAAGATCGGCGGCGTGGTGCACACCCATTCATCATGGGCGACAAGCTGGGCGCAGGCGGGCAGAGCGATCCCCTGTTACGGCACGACCCATGCGGATTATATCTACGGCGAAGTGCCCTGCGCTAGATGTCTGACAGAAGAAGAACTGAAGGATTATGAAAGAAATACCGGCGTCCTGATTGTGGATCTGTTCAAGGACAAGGATTATGAGGCGGTTCCGGCAGTGCTCTGCAAGAACCACGGGCCTTTTACCTGGGGAAAAGACGGGCATGAGGCAGTGCACAATGCGGTGGTGCTGGAAGAGGTTGCGAAGATGGCTTCCCGCTGCGAGATGATCAATCCCGGGGTGAAACCTGCGCCGCAGGAGCTGCAGGATAAGCACTATTTCAGAAAACACGGCGCAAATGCCTACTATGGTCAGCGGTAAGATGAAGTTTGAATAAATCGGATCGCAGGTTACTTATTTCCGGGCCTGCGTTGCAGCGGGCCCGCAGTGTTCGGTGTACCGGATAGGGACATATTCAGGATATGTGCCGTTTGCCGGTATGTATCAGGTTTTTACATGAAATGCCGCAGCCGGCGGAAAAACAATGCTACAGAAACGATGGAGAGGGCGGATATGATTAAGGCGGTTATTTTTGACATTGATAATACCATGTATAGCTTTGACGCGGCACATAAGGTTGCTATGGCTGCTCTTTGTGCGTATACGGAAAAAACTTTCGGGATGAGTGCCTCTGAGACAAAGGAACTTGCCGCAAAGTGTATGGATATCATTACGGAACGGCTCGGGGATAACTGTGCGGCGATACATAACAGGCTGATCCGTTTCCAGTGTTTTTTGGAGCAGATCGGCTCTGCGGATTATCAGAAGGCGATGGAAATGTATCATACCTACTGGGATACCCTTTTAGAGGTGATGGAACCCGAAGCGGGACTTTTGCCTTTGCTGGGGCGGCTGAAGGAAAAGGGGATCAGGATCGGTATCGGTTCCGATATGACTTCTTATATCCAGTACAAAAAGCTGGAAAAGATCGGTGCGCTTGAGTATCTGGATTTTCTTGTGACCAGTGAGGAAGCGGGGACGGAGAAACCCACACCGCAGTTTTTTGAACTTTGTGCAAAAAAAGCCGGATGTAAGCCGGAGGAATGCGTCTTTATCGGGGACAGCCTGAAAAAAGACGTGGCGGGTTCCACGGATTTCGGCATGACCGGTACCTGGTATCATCCGGGGGGCGGCAGTTCCGACAAATCATCGGAGTATCCGGTGATAACGTCCTATGAAGAGTACCTGCAGGAAGAGGGATGGGAAAGAAAATAAATGAGTATACAAACTATATTTCTGGTTTTGCTGGGGGCGGCAGTTTTTGTGATAGGGACCACCAATATCAGGGCTTATCTGCGGCAGCAGAAGCCGGGAAGTATTCTGAACGGAAAAGTGCTTTCCGTAAAGCCTGTTGAGAAGCGGGACAAAGAGGAGAGGCTTGTTCAGCATTATTATGAACTGATGGTGCAGTGTTCCGGCGGGGGAAAGACTTTTAACGAAAAGATAGAAAGTACGATGGAATACGAAAAAGGGGAGGAATTAAAGCTTGTCAGAAACGGCAGCAGAGTGGTGCCCCTTTCAGGCAGGGGCGTCAGCTTTGCCATGGCGCTGTCAATCGCTCTTATCGGTATGGGACTGGCGGTTTTTCCGATCGTATACCGGAATACCGGGGAGAAGGAGGGCTCTGTGGTGCTGGTCCTTCTGCTGCTTCTGGCAGGAGCGGTCTGCTGTATGTCTTTTCTGAGGGACAGGGGGAAGCATCTGACGGCGATGGAAGGCGAGATAACGGATATTCTGTATTACAGGAGCGGGGATAACAAAAAGTTTTCAAAACCTGTGGAATCTTACTATCCGCTCATAAAGTGCAGTATCCGGGAAAAGGAAAAAAGCTTCCTTTCCGCCTATAATTCCAGAACAAAGGGTGCCTATAAGACGGGGGCAAAGGTAAAACTGTTCTACGATGAAGAGGCAGGCTGCATCGTGGAGAAAAAGGCAAGCCCCATGCTGATCGTGATGACGGTGCTGTTCTGGCTGACGGCACTGGTGGGACTGATCAGTATTATAGGAGGATAACGTCTATTTTCTTGAATTGACCAGCACATTTAAAAATTCTTCCGGCGTCCGGATAGCGAGAAGTTCTTTTACCGTACTGCGGTTTAAAAGAGTGATGGCGAGCGGGTCAAAGATCGTGTTGAAAAGCTGCCTGTCCGCCGGGGAAAAACACAGCATGATAACAAGCTGGATGGAGGTTTCGCCCCATTCCATCGCTGCATCGTTGATCAGGATGTACATACAGGAGTTGATCTCCTGCATTTTCACCGTGTGCGGGATCGCGAAATTCTGGATCACGGTGGAAGAGAGGGCTTCTCTTTCCAGGATCCGTTTTTCAAAGTCTTCCAGACAGTAGCCGTTTTCAAACAGTTTATTGCACATATAGTGGATGACTTCCTCTCTGGACAGCGGTCTGTTGATGTGTTCCACAAACTGCGGCACGAGAAGCTTGTGCAGTTCCTGATAAAAAGTATTGATCTTCCTGGTTTCTTTGAGCTGGGCGATGGTGCGCTCAATAATGCCCGCATCGGTGGAGGTAAGAAACGGATTGATCGTAATGCTGGGTACATGGATGGCGCCCTGCAGCGGGATCGTGGAGAGGATCAGGTCGGCATCATCTAAAGACTCGGAAAGCTGCGGCTCATTTGAGGTGATGTTGGCAATGATGATGTCATTATGAAACCGTTCCATCAGTTTCTGTTTCAGGGTGGTGCTCATATCATAGTAGGTCGGACAGTTCAGCACGATCCGGATATGGGATTTGGCTGCCTGCTGTTCCTCTAAATAGTTGCCGATGTGGAAAGCGATATAGGCGATTTCATCGTCAATTATGGGGGGGTAGGTGTCATTGCTGTCGATCACGCTGCTCAGGCTGACAGCAGCGTCATAAATCAGCGGACAGGATATTTTGATGGAGTCCGTCAGCGGGTTATGGTTATAATGTTTTGTTTTACGGCGCAGCAAAAGACCCCGGATATGCAGGGCAAAGCGGACGCGGAATTCCTCTGATTCCAGAGAGACGCCATAGTCGTCCTGTAATTTCGTAAACATGGAATCCACGAGGGAAATACATTCATCCCCCACATATTTTGCCAGATTGGATTCGTTGATATCGTCTATCATCAGCGAAGAGATGGAGGTATAGAGCAGGAAAGCAAAATCTTCGAGCTCCGCCTGATGAAATCTGATATCAAAATAGTTTTCCAGTTCGTCACACAGTTCCTGAGCGAGATCATAGATCGGGTTGTCAGGAAGGAGGGAACGTATATCGCTGTAATTGAAAACGGTGTGCGGTTTTAAATGCCGGTCAACGGCGATCGTAATATGCAGGACAACATTGAACAACGCAAAGTCATTGATAAAATATTTGTGCGCGAACAGTATTAAATTTACTGTTTCTATGATATAATCAATATCAATCTCTTCAAAGGAATCCTGCAGCGCGTCCATGTTGAAAAAGGAAAGCTGGGATTCATCAAAGATAATGGAACTGAGCATACGGCGTCTGTTGCGTTCCTCCCCTCTGATCTCCACATTATCGCCGGATGTGGAGAGAATCAGGTTATACTGTTCGAGCATCCGCCTGGTACGTTTCATGACCGTGCGCAGCGTGGACATACTGATATAGAGTTCATCGCACAGATCGTACAGTGAAAGTGTTTCAGGGGAACGCAGGAGACGGATGGCAACATAGGAAGACCTCTCCTTGTTGGTCTGCGGAATATGCTGAGAAGTATCGTTCAGCAGTTTGGCTGCCTTTTCCGTGTCTATGCGGTATCCGCTGCTGGAGGATTCGATCAGGGAAGCATAGGTGCTGTTCAGTTCGGATATGTAGTTTTTTACGGTTCTGACAGAAACTCCCATATGGTCGGAAAGGGAAGCGGCGGTGACCCAGCCGTTTTGATCCAGCAGAAGCCTTGCTATCTGAGTATATTTTTGTTCCATGTGACCAATTATACTATAAGTGAAGATAAGAACAAGTTATGTTTTGCACCGGTTCAGTGAAAAAGATTGCTTGCCTGTTTTTTTATAAATTTAGTATATTTTATATTAATAATAGAAAAGAAATAGAAGGGTGAAAGGAGTAGGAACAATGAAAGTATTGTCGGGGAAGGCGGCGTTCAAGGGCGTTGCCATCGGAAAGATCAGGGAGTTTGGCGAAAAGAAAGTGGAAGTGAACAAGACCTCCGTTTCTGATGTGGAAGCCGAAATTGCCCGGTTTGAAGCAGCAAGGGACACTGCGGCTTCTCAGCTTGGCGTCCTCTATGAGAAGGCTGTCGCCGAAGTCGGTGAGGAAAACGCAGCGATTTTTGAAGTGCATCAGATGATGCTGGAGGATGAGGATTATCTGGACGGCATCAAAGGGATGATCAGGGATGAGCAGTTAAATGCGGAATATGCCGTTTCCGTGACTGGACAGAACTTTTCGGAGATTTTTGCAGCCATGGACGATGATTATATGAAAGAGCGCGCGGCGGACGTAAAGGATATTTCCGCGAGGGTAGTGAGGATTCTTGCCGGTGTGGAGGAAGGCGGCGCGGCGATGGAGGAACCTTCTATTCTGGTGGCGGAGGATTTAGCGCCCAGCGAGACGCTGCAGCTTGACCGCAGCAAGGTACTGGCTTTTGTGACAAGAAAGGGTTCCACCAATTCCCATACGGCGATTCTGGCACGCACGATGAATATCCCGGCTCTTGTCATGGTATCGGAGGCGGAACATGTGGACGGCCTGATGGGCATTGTGGACGGAAAGGAAGGAAAACTGATCGTAGAGCCGGATGAAGAGACCCTGAAGGATTATCGGGATAAGCTGGAAGCGCAGAAGAAAGAACAGGAACTGCTGAATTCTTTAAAGGGAAAACCCAGCGTGACGAAAGACGGCAGGAAGATCAATCTCTATGCGAATATCGGCGGCGTGGAAGATGTGGAAGCGGTGCTTGCCAACGATGCGGAGGGGATCGGCCTGTTCCGGAGCGAGTTTTTATATCTGCAGAGCAACGACTACCCGAGCGAGGAACAGCAGTTTGAAGCGTACAAGGCGGTTGCAGAGAGGATGGGCGGTAAGCGCGTGATCATCCGTACACTGGATATCGGCGCCGATAAGCAGATCGATTATTTTGAACTGGATAAGGAAGAGAATCCGGCGCTGGGCTACCGGGCTGTCAGGATCTGTTTAAATAAGAGGGAAGTGTTCAAGACCCAGCTTCGGGCGCTCTGCCGGGCATCCGCTTACGGCAGGATCGCTATCATGGTGCCGATGATCATTTCCGTCTGGGAAGTGCAGACCGTAAAGGAAATTCTGGAAAAGATCAAGGAAGAGCTGCGGGAGGAAGGCAGGGAAGTGGGCGAGATCGAGTTCGGGATTATGATCGAGACGCCGGCGTCCGTTATCATTGCGGATGAACTGGCAAAGGAAGTGGACTTCTTCAGTATCGGTACAAACGATCTGACCCAGTATACATTGGCGATTGACCGTCAGAACGCAAAACTGGATATGTTCTATAACGCGCACCATCCGGCAATCCTGCGGATGATCAAGATGGTTGTGGATGCTGCTCATAAGGAGGGCATCTGGGCCGGGATATGCGGAGAACTGGGCGCGGATACCACGCTTACGGAAGAGTTTGTGAATATGGGAGTGGATGAACTTTCGGTGTCCCCCGGTATGGTGCTGCCGGTGCGTAATAAAGTAGTTAATATGTAATTTGAGATGAGGCGGACGCCTGGGCAAATGGTATTGACAGAAAAATGATAATAATTGATAATGGATAGAGAGTAAAAACAAATTTAATTAAGGAGGATTTTTATCATGAAAGAATTCAGTTACACGGTTCAGGATGCATTGGGAATCCATGCCCGTCCGGCCGGGCTTCTGGTGAAGGAGGCGGCGAAATTTCCCTGTGAGATCACACTGAAGTGCGGCGAGAAGAAGGGCAATGCGAAGAGGATCATGAATGTAATGGCTATGGGTGTTAAGAAGGACAACGAAGTGACCGTTGTCTGCGAGGGGGATCAGGAAGAGGAAGCTGCTGCAGCTTTAGAGGCATTCTTTAAGGAGAACCTTTAATTCTGAGCGGAAGAAAACTGGTATTTCTGGATATTGACGGGACTCTTCTGGCAAATGGCCGTCCTGTTTCCGGGAAAGTGGCGCAGGCACTGAAGCAGGCGTATGACAACGGACATTTTCTTTGTATCTGTACCGGCAGAGCGTACTCTGAGGTGCCGGAGGAGATGAAGAAATTTGACGGTATGATCAGCGCGGCCGGTGCCTGTGTTATGTGGAAAGAGGAAATTCTGCAGGTGGAATATTTTTCGGAAGAGGAAAAAGAATATGTTGCAGGACTGCTTGAGGAAGCGGGAGCAACTTATATTATGGAAGGCTTTGAAAAGCTTTACATGAAAAAGGATATCAGGGAACGCTTTTTTAAAGAAATGGAAAGCTTTGACGAAGAGGAAAAGCTGCTGCTGAGCTTTTTCCGTAAGACGACGCCGGGGAATTCGGTGAAGGAGATGGAAAAAGTACATAAGTGTTCTTACTTTTATGCTGAAAAAGACGGTATCTGGTTCAGGGAAAGGCTGAAGGAACGGGGTATGAGCGCAACGGCGTTCTCCCAGGCGGAAACCCGCGGAAACAGCGGAGAGATCACAAAGGCAGCCTTTACCAAAGGTACGGCAGTATATTATCTCAGCAGCTATCTGGGCGTTTCGGCGGAAAATACGATAGCCATCGGCGACAGCGAGAATGATCTGGAGATGCTGAAGGCGGCGGGCGTCGGTATTGCCATGGGAAATGCGTCGGATTTTGTAAAAGAGGCGGCAGATGACGTCACGGAATCTGTAGATGAGGACGGCGTTTATCATGCTTTTGTGAAATACGGACTGATATCGAAAGAAGATTAAAAGACAAAGATTTTCACTTTGACGGTGAAAATCTTTGTTTTTGAGGCAAACCGTTTCACCCCGGGGGTGAAAAAGTCGGTTTGCTTTTTTGTTTGCGGAAAAATACAATGAATTTATGAAAAACAAACAGGAGGTAGAATGATATGGCAAAACACAATGTATTACTGGTATGCGGCTCCGGAGCGAGCAGCGGATTCATGGCGGCGAATATAAGAAAGGCTGCTTCGGCAAGGGGGCTTGAGATTACCGTGACGGCAAGAAGCGAGTCCGAGGTTTTAAACTATGTTGAGGATATCGACTGTCTGATGGTGGGGCCTCATCTGGCAACAGTGATTCCTTCTCTGGAGGAGGATATCGAAGGGTACGATATCAAGATCGCTATCATTGACAAGGATGCTTATGCGAAATTAAACGGCGATAAGGCTCTGGATCAGATCCTGGAGCTCTTCGGGGAAAAGTAAGATTGGAAAATATCAGAACAGGAAAAGGAGATAATACAAATGCAAAAACTGATTAGCTGGCTGGAGAACAGCTTTGCTCCTAAAATGAATAAGATCAGTAACATGATCTGGATCGTAACGATCAAAGATTCCGTACTGCAGATTCTGCCCTTTATCTTTTTGGGTTCCATTTTCTGCTGTCTGGCAATTATCGAGGATTACGTGACACTGCCGTTTTCCTTCTGGACACCCTTTGGCTGGACTATGGGTAAGGTATCCCTTCTGATATCTTTCCTGATTCCGTTTAACTACTGTGAGAAGAAACGATTCAGAAAACAGCGTCTGATTGCAGGTCTTTCCGGACTGATTCTGTTTCTGATCGTGGTAACACCAATCGTGGAGGCAGAAGGTTCCGTAGGGTTTGGAAGTTCCGCGCTGGGAGCGGGCGGTATGTTCTGCGCAATGATAACAGGCGTTATCACCGGACTGATCATGGGTGTTTTCGCGAAGTTTACATTCTTCAAAGAGGATTCCGTGATTCCCGATTTTGTACGTCAGTGGTTTGACGCTCTTCTGCCTATCGGTATCGTTGTAGTACTGGGCTGGGTTGTGGTACTGGTTATGAATGTGAACCTTTACAATATTGTTCTGAGCATCTTTATGCCGCTTCAGAGCTTTTTGCAGACCTGGTATGGATTTACATTCTTTATGCTTCTTACCTGCTTTATCTACTCCATGGGTATTTCAAGCTGGGTACTGACACCGGTAACCCAGCCGGTTATACTGGCGGCTATCGTGGCAAATCTGGAAATGGTTGCAGCAGGTACCGCTACAGCGGCAAGCATGAATATCTATACAAAGGGCCTTGTTTTTTGTACATATATGTGGGTAGGCGGTATCGCCTGTACATTGCCTTTGGTCGTACTGTTGGTACTTTCCAAATCCAAAGAGCTGAAAGCGCTCGGAAGAGCCTGCCTTGTGCCGGGAATCTTCAATATCAATGAACCTGTTATCTTCGGATGTATCGCATGGAATCCGTACCTGATGGTGCCTATGTGGCTGCAGGGTCTTGTACTTCCTCTGCTGACATGGTTCGGTACAAAAGTCATCAAGTTCGCGCCGATTCCGGATGTACAGTTTGAACTCTGGTACTGTCCGTATCCGATCTCCACATGGATCAACACAAGGAGTATCAGGGCGATCATTTTCCTGATCATTTCGGTAGCGGTATCCACATTGATCTGGTATCCGTTCTTCAAGGCTTATGAGGCTAATGAACTGAAGAAAGAAGCCGGGAAAGAGGCAGCAGAATAAAATATAATGTTACATAGCGGCAGCAGCCTGACAGTAAGCCGGGCTGTTGCCGGATGGCGGCGAAGCGCAGCAGATAGAATGCTATGACAATGAGAGGTGGCTTTATGAACGAGAATACCGTAGAAAACGCTATGCAGATCATTATGCATGCAGGAGATGCAAGAAACTGCTGTCAGGCAGCGCTGACGGCTATCGCGGCGGGGGATATGACGGCGGCAGGAGAACATTTGAAGGAAGCGGATGCCAAAATTGCGGAGGCCCATCACATTCAGACAGACTGTATCCAGGGAGCCATAGCGGGGGAAGAGTTTGAATATAATGTTCTGTTCGCCCATGCGCAGGACACCCTGATGACAATTTACAGCGAGATCATGATCGCGAAACAGATGTGCAGTATCTTTGCGGCATATGACGAGAGACTGAAAAAATTGGAGAAATAGACATACACAAAACTGGAAAACAGTGTATGATCCGGAAGTGCACAAGATGATTTGCAGGCGTGAAGCGGCTGAAAAGCATCTTCCGCAGATGTGTACTGGAGGAACATACACGGAACTGGAAAACAGTGTATGATCCGGAAGTGCACAAGATGATTTGCAGACGTGAAGCGGCTGAAAAGCATCTTCCGCAGATGTGTACTGGAGGAACATACACGGAACTGGAATGGAGGATAAGGCTATGAGCAGAGTACCGAAAACATTTCCCGAAAATTTCCTCTGGGGCGGCGCTTTTGCGGCGAATCAGATGGAAGGGGCATGGAAAGAAGGCGGCAAGGGACTTTGTGTTGCGGATATTAATGAATTTGTGGATGATGTTCCCGTGGACAAAAAATATAATGAGGAAGTGACCACAAAATTTGTGAAGGAAGCGCTGGAGGAAAGCGGCAGGATCTTCCCGAAACGCTGGGGTATTGATTTTTATCATACTTATAAAGAGGATTTAAAACTTCTTGCGGAACTGGGACTGAAAACCTACAGAACATCCATTAACTGGTCAAGGATCTATCCAAACGGCGATGAGAAAGAGCCCAATGAAGAGGGACTGAAATTTTATGACGACCTGATCGATGAGATTATTAAAAACGGTATGGTGCCGCTGATCACGATCTCTCATTATGAGATGCCCCTGAATCTGACACTGAATTATAAGGGATGGTATTCGAGGGAGGTCATTGAGTTCTTTGAGAGATATTGCAAAACCTTGTTCGACAGATATGGCGACAGGGTAAAACTCTGGATCGTGGTAAACCAGATTAACCTGATCGTGCATGAGTCCTTCAACCATCTCGGCGTGGCGGAAGATGTTGTGGAAAATGTGCTGGAGGCAAAATATCAGGCGGTGCATAATGAGATGGTGGCGTGCGCAAGGGCGACCCGATATGGACACAGCTTGAATAAAGACCTGCAGATCGGCATGATGCTCTGCGGCGGCCCTTCCTATCCGGCTTCTTCCAAACCGGAAGATGTGCTGGCGGCAATGCGTCATAACCAGATGGAATATTTCTTCTCCGATGTGCTTCTGAGAGGAAAATATCCGGGGTATGCTTTCCATTTCTTTGAGGAGAGAGGTATTCATATAGAATTCGGTCCGGATGATGAAGAGGATCTGAAGAATACGGCAGACTTTTTATCCTTCTCCTACTATTATACAAGAGTGGTGACAAAGGAAAGCTTTGAGAACGGAAATGAGGCGATAAGGAATCCGGATCTTCCTGCGAATCCGTGGGGATGGAGCATTGATCCGACGGGCCTGCGCTTTATGCTGAATGAGTTCTATGACAGATACCAGTGCCCGATCTATATTACGGAAAACGGCTGCGGCAATTATGATAAGCTGGAGGAGGACGGCACGATCCATGATCCTTACAGGGTGGATTACTACAGGGCGCATATCGAACAGATGAAGCTTGCCGTCATGGACGGTGTGGATTTAAGAGGTTACTATCTCTGGGCTCCTCTTGATATCGTAAGCTGTTCTTCCTCTGAGATGAGCAAACGTTACGGCTTTATCTATGTGGATGTGGATGACTACGGCAAGGGCAGCGGAAAGAGGATCAAGAAAGACAGCTTTGCCTGGTATCAGAAGGTGATCAGGACAAACGGCGAGGATTTAGCTTGATAATTGGTTGATTTTTGAAGATACCGGACACCCGGATAAAAATACCCTCAGGGATATTTTTATCCGGGTTGTTTGCAGGCAGGCGATAAGAGAATCCGGGCGGGTTATCTGTGGTCAGGCGATAAGAAAATAAGGACAGGTTATATGCGGACGGATGATAGGGGAATAAGGGAAGGTTATTTGTGAACGGGCGATAAAAGGATTGAATTGGCAGGAGGGAAGGTGTTAAAATGGGAGAGACAGAAAAAAAGGGAGCGGGAGAGGAAAAGAAGGCGAAACCCAGAAGCTGGAAGTTGGATTTTATTATGGGGATCGTGATCATCGTGATCGGGCTTCCGTTTTTTGCTGTGGATGTAAAAACCGCCGGGATTGCCATGGTGGTGATCGGGCTTTTTTGTGTGGTCAGCGGCTTGTGTCAGAAGGTGGCGAGGAATGGGAAAGAAAGATAGCTTTTTCCGGAATTTCTGCACAAAGTTCAAATCGGTGCAGCGGGAGGATAGTGCAGAGGCAGGAGAGGAAATGAGCGGGGAAATTGTCAGGAAAAAACTGATCTTTAAAGGGGAGGTGCAGTTTGTGGGCTTTCGTTTCCAGTCCAGATATATCGCCGATATGCTGGGGCTTACCGGTTATGTGGAAAATCTGTCAAACGGGGATGTTCTGATGGAAGTGCAGGGTCCGATAGGGGTGATACAGGAGATGATCATCTGCCTGCACCAGAAAAAGCCGATCAGGATCGATTCTGTAGAGGAGGAGGATATGCCCGTGAAAAAGACGGAAAAAGGGTTTCGGTATATGTGGTAGAGTGGGCAAAAAAGGGGAGGATTCCTGAACGTTCTGTGAAGGAACTGTTTGATAGTATCGGGAAATGGAGCGGAGAAGACACGACTATCTGAAAGGCGTGATGACGGCAAGGCCGCTCTGCCGGTAAAGGCATGGAATTCTGAGCTGCTGCTGCCGGCAGATTTTGCGGCGGCTCTGCCCCCGCGCCTCCGGCCTCTGACGGAGAACAGGATAAGGACAAATGCGTAAGCGGCGGGCGTGGACATTCAGGCTTGCGGCACAGCCCCCAAAACCCGCATGAATACGGGTTTTATACGTCGGGCAGTTTACATTGCCGACGGGAGGGTAAATCTGATCCGTGCTCAAGACAAAGCGGATTTATTCTTTCTTTTTTGTCAAGAAAATTCCGATGATTGCAAAAATAAAGATGACCGGTGCCGTCCTGACAAACAGCCATTCCAATGAATGAAATGCCACTCCGAGAACGGCGGTTTCGGGACTGTTGTAATCCCAACCCAGGTAAGGGCTGTTTATTGTTATCAGAACGGCAGAAATTATTACTATGGCCGCACACAATGAGATAAGCAGCCAATGAAGAACTTTTCTTCTCGTGGTTTTTCTTTGTGCCAGCTGCAGGTTTACCACCTCCAATTTTTCAGAAATCGCTTTTAAGCCGTCAACCTCCGTTTCGGCAACAGTTTCTCCGAGCAATGTGCTTACAGGTGTTTCAAACACTTCCGATATGAAGATCAACATATCAGAAGAAGGAACGGACAGGCCCTGCTCCCATTTGGAAATGGTTTGCCGCACCACATTCAGCTTGACGGCAAGCTCCTGTTGTGAAAGTCCTTTTGATTTTCTAAGCGCTTTAATGTTTTCGTTAAGCATTCGTGATAACCTCCTTTTTCTTGGTCTT
>Ga0224748_10407_pt1 | contig 13249 bp, 14 predicted proteins | sample LIM_F_Water_Neg_FD_182074 | JGI IMG/M metagenome (GOLD analysis project Ga0224748, IMG submission 182074) | Enriched cells from gastrointestinal tract of the lab mouse from Pacific Northwest National Laboratory (PNNL), Richland, Washington... | ecosystem: Host-associated > Mammals > Digestive...
GGACAAGAAGCCGCCGGCGCAGGAACGGTGAAGGCAACAAAAAAGAGGCTCCGCAAATCCAAATCCGCATTGCCCCTTTAGTCCGTATCTTCGTCTGGTACATACTCCATGATGTCCTCAATACGGCAGTTTAGAATCCGGCACAAGTTATTGAGAATCATGGTTTTGACAACCATGTTTTTCCGCAGCCGATGAAGCTGTGCTTTATCTATGCCGAAATCCTTGATTAGTCTGTACTGGCTTATCTCCCGCTCTTTGAGGGTAGACCAGAGCCGGTCATATTTAATCATGCTGTCAGCTCCCTTCTCTTGTATTTTAACTGTCAGCAAGCCTTAATCATATGGTGCGTGTATGCCCCCCTGTTTATCCAAAATTGAAAATAAAAAGTGACTGCCAGGAAATACAGACAGCAAAGGGGGAACGGAATCACTTCATGTAAAAACAGTAACAACAAAATTTTTCATCACACGAGGCAACCGGAAACGGCTGTCTTTTTTGCCGAGTATGTAGCGGGCATGGATACGCCTCGCCTGTATGTCTGTCAGACTATTCATAGCTTCGGACAGATGTTCCAGTGTGGCAAGGAAAAGCTGTTCTTCCTCCTGTTCCAGCAGAATCTCCTCCGGGGATTTGGCGGTAAAATCAAAGGCACAGTTTTCAATCCCGTCCTCACAGTCAAGGGAATAGTACGCCTTGTGATACCAGATTTTGCGGGTGCGGTTGTTTTCCTCCCTCCGCATAAGCAGCAAAGCCTCGGCCACCTCGTCCGATACCTCAATCATTGTGTCTGTGGCAAAAAGCGGGTAATAATACTTTTTCAGGTTGATTGTCTGCATAGGCCGCACCTCATTCCATCTGCTGGCGGCTGTAATACTCACGCATACATTTCAGGCCACGGTGTACGGAACGGTTCACCACGCTTTTGTCAACGCCTTCTTCCTTGGCAATCCGGGTGAAATCCAGCCCCCTGATATAGTAGCCCCGCACACGCCTTGCCTGCATGGGAGTGATAATGGAGAGCGCTTCGTCCAGCATGGCAAGCAGCTTTTCATGGGCGGCCTGTTCCTCTTTCATCAGGATAATTTCTTCCGCTGACGGGCTGTGTTCCAGTGCGTACTTCTCCGTCCAGTCAAAAGCGTCCAGAGAGTAAAATGCTTTGTGGTAGCGTGCCCGGCGGTCATAGTTGTACATCTCCCGGACAGACTGCACTATGACCTCGGCCACTTCGTCTGATACCTCCACAAACACGTCCCCGGTGTAGTAGGGATAACAGTACCTTAGATTGATTGTTTTCATGGCTGACCTCCTAAAATGCGTAGAGGACAGGCAGCGGTTTCCTGCTTGTCCTCTACGATAATTTGATAAGGAAAAAGTTCCCTTCACTGGTTAGCCCGAAATCGGCCAATCGTAGGGTCTGTATCAGAAAAATTTTTTGATTTTCTTCCGTACCGCCTCAATGCTGTCCTGTATGGCAGCTTTGGAGCAGCGGCAAAGCCCGGCAATCTCGGCATAACTCAAACCCTCCAATGCGTAGAGCAGGAACCGGCGGCGCTGCGCCTCGGTGCAAAGCGCAAGGGCGGCCTTAATCTCCAACATGGTTTCTTTCCTGCATACCCACTGTTCCGGCGTCTGGTAGTAGCAGGAGCGCCCTTCGGTGAGGACTATGTACTCGTCAAACTCCCGGCTGTCCCAGTGCCTCCGCTTCTCATGGGCAAGGTTTTCTTCCTTGTGGTCGGCTCTGTCCAGGTACTCATATACTTCGACTGTAACCTCCACGGACAGTGCTTGTCTGTCTATGTTGATGGTGACTTCCATCTTCCTTTCCTCCGTTCAGATTTTTTGCAAAGATTTCTGAACGGAGTGAGGCGGGGAACGGCAGTGGGGAGCGTGTGCGCCTCCCAAGAAAACAAAAGCGCCCGGATGGTTAAATTCCATTCGGACGCATAAGATACGGTATTCAGTTAGAATATGACAAATTTCGCATTTGTGTGTAGACAGTTCCCTTTGTGGGAAATGGATTTTTTTAATCGCTTACTTTTTAGCCGATTTTGTAACAACAGGTTATGTTTCATGACGGCTCCTTTCACCAGCCGCCATATTGGGAGATACTAAGGCAACAATCTTTTTGAAAACAAAGAAACAGCGGCTTTGCCTTTCTCAAAACCGCTGTCTTATGGACACATACAAATATGTCTGCTGTATAACGGCTTTTTTTCTTTCGCCATTATTCGGCAGATGATTTTTTTAATTCAAATTCTACTCATTTGTAGTTCATTATCAAAAACAAGGGTAACACCTTCTTTCAATTTACATTTTTTTAAATCCTGATTTGGAAAACTCTTTATTTTCCCACTTGTAATCAGTTGTAGATATTCCTTTTCTGACAGAAGTAATTTGTTTCTCACAATAGAAGATACCTTAACAGAAAGAGAATACTTACTTTTGATTTCAAGTTGTACGGTTTCATTCAGAGAAAAGCAATCACCAATAACAGAATATTGGGGCAAACCAACTTCCACACCATTCTCTTGTAAAAACTGGCTATCCATTGCATATTTCTCTACAAGTTTGTTATCATTTTTATAAAATCCGTCCAATAGCTGCGGCTTTATTGCTTGTGGAGAAATACGAGAATAAACAGTAGCGTTCCATGTGGTATTGCAATCACAGCATTTGTAAATTAACCAAATATCCAGGTATCTGCGCTGGGCATTTACCCGAAATTGCTGTGAACAAGCAAACAGATTTTTTCTCCCACATTTCTTGCAATATTTTAATACAGGCAACAAGGAAAGGCTTTGTACTTCCCATATAATTTTTTTCACTCCGTAATTCCTCCTGATTCTTAAATCTAAAAACTAAAAGGCGGATTGTCACAACATTTTTTCATAAAAGCCATACCTCCTTATGTTTCTTGCAAATAAATTGTATCATCATACAATACAGAACCAAACCTAATACTCTTTTTATAAATAAACATAAGAAATGGGCTGATATATTTTGAAATAATACCAGCCCATTTCTGTCAATTATATTCTTTTTTTAACTGCCCGATAATTCTCTGAATACTTTTCAAAGATAGAAAATATTTTTCGGCAAGGAACTCCATTCGTTTCCCTGCAAGGTAGTCATCATAAATATGTTGGTTTCTATCTTGTAATTCCTGACGTGTTGAGGTTGTTTCTCCCCAGCTTTTTTTATTATCAGAAATTCTGGGGATATACAAAAACTCTCCATCAATGTATTCCTGAACTTTCAGAAGTAAATCATGCGGCAGAACGTGTGTTGCTTTTTTGTAACCCATTTTGCACTCCTAATGTGATTTGTCTACCAGGAACTGCAAGGTCTATCCGCAACACCTATTCATTTTTTAACCGTTGCGATAGCCTTGCTTACGCAACAATAACGATAGGATTAAGCATAAATCCCCAATCCTCCTTTCCTTTTACTCCACACTAAAAAATTTTATTGCAGAGTGTGACAAGGTGAAACCTCAAATTCATTTATGAAAAGAAAATGAGGAATATTTTATTATTATACCTTGCCTTTAGTTATAAATCAATTCTGCACAAATGATTTCTTCCGCCTGCGCCTTACAGTTATTTGCCAGCCCCACCCATTTCATCTGGTCAGCTGCTTTCAGTTCCTCGGTCACATTGGCGGCCTTCATCAGCTGCGGCATAAGAATATCCATTCTCTCATTGGCGGCCTCGTCAATCTCCAACAAATGGGGATAGAGTTTTTCTGTCAGGAGCAGGCTGGTATACAACCCCTTCCGGTGTTCTTTCAGATAGCGGAGCCTCATGCGCCCATACCTGCCGATTGGCGTGTCCGGCTGCTCTTTTAATACCAGATTCGGGAGATAGTAATCTCCAACTTTTGTATAATTCAGTCCATTCATGTGTATGCCTCCTTGTCCTTTCTGTGGTATGCCAGCCACCTACATAGCGGCTCTGGCTGGCATTGGTGCTTTTTGGGGTTCCTTCTTTGGCAGGCTGCTGGCCGGGATAAACACACCGTTTTCCATATCCTCGGCACGGATAGCGGCTTTCTTCGCCTCGATTTCAGCCTTTTTCTTTGCCTTGATTTTATCCTCGTACCGTTTTTGTGTCCCGTTGGCTTTGCGCCGGAGATACGCCTGGTGCAGCTTGTCCTTGCGTTCCTCTTTCTTCCGCAGGGCTTCCAGTTCCTCCGGTGTGAGGTTCACTTCCCCGAAGTGGGGCGGTATGTACCTCCCGACAAAATTGAAGTAAATCTCAACCTCCTGCGTGGTTTCAATGCTGCCTTTCCGGTCACGCTCATGGACAAGGATTTTCTCCACAAACTCATTCAGCATGGTGGTAGTCAGGTTATCAAAATTCTCATACTTGTCAACAAGGGCGATAAATTTCTCCGCTGATTTCCGGCTCTGCTCATATCCGGCGATTGCCTTTTCCAGTTCGGCAATCTCGCCGGAAAGGGATTCCTGCTCCTTTGCGTACTGTGCGTCCAGGGCGGCATATCTTGCGTCCGGCAGCTTGCCCAGCACATTGTCCTCATAAATCTTGCATATCAGTTTTTCCAGTTCCCCGGCCCGTTTCTGTGCCGCCGCCAGCCGTTTCCGCTTTCTGGTGATGTCGCTGGCCTGCTGCTCGGCCTGGGTTTCCTGAACCGCTTTGACAAACTCTGCCCGGTCGTTTCTGGAGTACTCCGCAATCGCCCGGAGCATATCGGAAACAAGTGTCAGGACAGCGCTTTCATTGATTCGGTGCTGTGTGGCACAGAGGACGCCAACGGGAACCTTGCTATATTGGGAGCAGGTATACTGTGAGATACGCTTGCCGTTGTTGGTGCGGTGGACGTACATCTTGCCGCCGCAGTCGGCGCAGTAGAGCAGACCGGTGAGCGGGGCGGCTTCTCCCCAGCCGTCCGGGTAACGCTTCACGTTGGAGCGGATTCTCTGCACGTTTTCAAAGGTTTCCGGGGCGATAATGGCGGCATGGGTGTTCTCAAAGATTACCCATTCATTTTCGTCAACGTAGTGGCTTTTCTTGTCCTTGAAATGCTTACGGGTCTTGAAGTTGATGGTGTGGCCTAAATACTCACGCTTTTTCAGGATATTGACGATAGTGGAAGAACCCCAACCATAAGGGTCTTTAAACGTCTTGGACTGATTCACGCCCTCCCCGTAATGGGAGAGGTGCAGGGATGGTATTTCAATCCTTTCCTGTGACAGCCGGTTCGCAATCTGGTAGGGGCCGTATCCCTCCAAAGTCATAGCGAATATCCGGCGCACCACGTCAGCGGCTTCTTCGTCCACAATCCAATGCTCCCGCTTTTCGTCCCATAAGTAGCCGTAAATGACCGTGCCGGTCAGGTGCTTGCCGCTCATGCCTTTTGCCTTGAACACGGATTTAATCTTGCGGCTGGTATCTCTGGCGTAAAATTCATACATGATGTTCAGGAACGGGGTAAAATCATTCTCTCCGTTGGCGCTGTCCACTCCGTCATTGATGGCGATCAGCCGGACGCCTCTCTGCCGCAGGATTTCCATGACCTGGCCGACTTTGAGATAGTCACGTCCCAGACGGCTCATGTCTTTGATGATGATTGCCTCCACGTTCCCGGCCTCCACTTCCTCCATCATGGCGGTGAATCCTGGGCGGTCGAACCGGGTTCCGGAGATTCCATCGTCTGTGAAATGGGTCGGGTTTGGAAAACCGTTGCGGCGGGCGTAATCTTCCAGCATGGATTTCTGGTTGCTAATGGAGTTGGATTCCCCGTTCAATTCATCGTCACGGCTCAATCTCTCGTATAATGGAGTGATTTTGGTTTTTGTCATATCGTCTGCCTCCTTACATGAAATATGCTCTAAATGTGTCCTTCACTAACCATGAGAAAATCTCGTGATTAAGAAGTCATTTAGAGCATATATCACCCGCCGCCAGCTTATATTTTTTGTACTGCCGCACCGCAAAATGGTTGGGCTTCTCGGATTCCAGCGCGTCAAACATCAGGTCAACGGGGTTTTTGTATTCCTCATCGTCCTCCCGGACCTCCATCGCGTTAATAAACTCAATCAGGGTGGAGAAGTTCTGTTCCTCCACCGGGGCCTCGTAGTGGATATATCCAATCAGGGCGCAGTACAGCAGCGTTTCCGCTTTGACCCAGAAATCGTCACCGGCTTTCCCCTCGCCCTTGGTATTGGCGATTAAGGTTGTCACCAGCTTCAAAATGTCCTTTTCGCTGTGGATATAGGCGAAAGGATTGTATTTCATGGATTTTTTGAAGTTGATGGTATTCAGCACCTTGATCCGGTACGGTTCATAGATGGTTTTGCCGTTCTTGTCCTTCATGGGCTTTCCGTCCTTATCCAGCTTCGGCGCGCCCCGTTGGAGCAGCTTTCCACATTCGATCAGGATTGTACCTTTTGGGTCAGTAACCACATATGAGCTATGGAGCTGCATCAGGTTGGGCTTGAGCCAGAAGCGGGTCTTGCCGGAGCCGGAACCGCCGATTACCAGCACGTTTTTGTTGCGGGCGGTCTTGGGGTCCTTGGGGCGGCTGCTCATGGTAAGGCGTTCCGTCTGTGTGAGAATCACATTGTTCTGGAATACCGGATCGACATAAGGGGCGATGTCCTGGGAATTTCCCCATCTCGCGGAACCGTACTCGATATTCGGGCGGTACTTCTTGGCGTTTTTGCCTTTCAGGTAAACAGCCAGCCGGAGCGCCGCGCCGCAGCACAGCCCGACCAGCAGGTCCAGCGGGTGAAAGCTGGGCCAGAAACTTCCAAGCGCCGCCGGAAGGACGGAGATTAGCGACAGCGCCTTTTCCGATGCGTCCGCGCCCTGGGCCATCCGCCACGCCTCCCCGAAGTTGGTGGCGAACAGCCCCATCAGGATATAGGGCAGGTTCAGCAAAACGAGCTTCTTGATGTTCAGGGGCTTTTTCATCGTTCCAGCTCCTTTCGCTTTGTGCGGTCCACCACCGCGTTTTTCACCAGCTCCTTGAACTGGTTCAGCTTCGCCAGCACAGACGGGCGGGACGCCTTGCGGACCTTCTTCTGGGTGTACTCGGTAAATGCCGAGGTCAGCGCGTCCGCATCGCGGGCCTTGAAAAAGACCAGGTACTTGGGCGGGGAGCAGCTGCGGTCCTTCTTTACCGCGTAATCCACGCCGTACTTCCGGGCAACCCGTTCAAACGCCTTGATGGAGGGGTCTGTGATCTCAAGATTGGACACGCCCTGGTTCTGCCCGATGAGCTGCTTCACCGTCTGCTTTCCCTGGGGCTTGACCTCCGCGCCCTTTTCCCGCTGTTTCTGCATCTTTTGCTCTTTCAGGTGCGCCAGATACTTCATAATCGCCGCTTTGAACAGCCTGCCGGTGAACTTTGTGCCGCTGACAATGAGCGTCAGGGTTTTGCTTTCCACTTCGTCCTGCATGCTGATAAAGTTTCATCTTTAGTGTTGATTGCGCCACAGTACAAAATGCCGAAGCTATTATTAAGATTTCAAAATATAGTATTCCACATTATGCCAGACAGCCTTATTTCTAAAGATGGAATAGCAAAACAAGATATAATTCAATTAACAAATTCAATGAGGTTTTTGGATTTTGAGCAAGAGTTAAAAAGTGTCGCGTGTTCAACTTTAATTATATGCGGTCAAAAGGATACAGCAAATATTAAGGCGGCAAAGAAAATGGCAAATCTTATTTCTAATTCCAAATTATATTTAATTGATAAATCAGGACATGAAATAAATGTATTTGCTTCTAAAAAATTAGCAAATGCAATGAGTCTATTTTATAAGACAAATAATTAAGGAGCAACAGACTAAGCACTGCCTCACCTCTGAATTATAAATAAAACTGTAAACTACGCAATTTCCTTTAAGGGAGGAAAGGGGAAATTTCCTATGGTTTTCACAGAAGCATACAAGGAGCATATCGAATATACATTTAATGCCTTTTGCAGAGTAGTCATACGCTATGCGGCTATCAACGCATGGCGTGACAGGGATAAGCGGCGGCAAAGGGAAATATCTTTTGAATACCTCACGGAAGAAAAGTTTTAAACTACATGGGCAAAAAAGTGTACTTCCGCTATGACCCGGACGATTTAAGCGCCGTGCGGGTGTATGACCTGGAACAGTGGTTTTTCCGCACCCACTTTCACCGCAAAGAAGGATACATTCTCCCTGCTTGACATTCAAATCAATATGAGAGAGTGTCCTCTTATCAGCTGCCGCTGGGGATGGCCTGCCCCGGCTGTTTCCAGCACAAAGGCAACCATATCGTTGAGCAGGCCGGCATTGACCTCACCTTCATATATTTTCAACTGTGACATTCGGTCCTCCTTCTTTCAGCCGCATACGCAGCCAGTCGTAACCGCTGCTGCGGCCATTGAAGCCAATGTGGTAGCCGGTACGCCGGTAGAAGTCCGAGACAGTACGGGCAAAGAATATGTCCCAATCGGGAGCCTCCACCTCGCCGCTAGCCACGTCATAGGCCAGGTCTTGCAGCTCGCTGGGGATATCCAGGTTCGGCGCCTTGACGTCGTTGGCATAGGATGTGGAGCGGTTCCAGGAGTTCATGGTGTGGTATAGTTAACACAGTTCCAAGGAGGTGATACCTCTGAGGTATCACCTCCTTGGAACTTGGCGGCACGGGTGTGCCCGCGCCGCCCTGCTTGAAAATCGGCAATTACCGATTTTCAAGTGCGTTTACTATTGCGGTAGTGGCGGGCCAGGAAGCCGGTCATGGCCTCTCGGCTATGTCGGTTGACTTTCTGGTAGAACATGCTGCTCATCTCCTTTCGCTGGCGGGGGCCAGCGTCATTTCCCGCCGCCCTTGGCATCGGGAGATGCAAAAGAGGAACCTGCCGCCTGGGCAGATTCCTCTTTTGGGGATGTGCTTAACTGAATTCTAAGGGTCAGCAGGATGCCACCGCAGCAGTCCGCCTGCATATTTCAGAATATGAACTTAATTCTGCTGTCCCTTGAATTGTCCCTTATCAGCCTCCATAAACATTATGGAGCACTATGGAAAGATAAGGGACGGGATGGTTCGGGCAGTTAGGAAATTCCTCGGAATTTCGCCGCTTTTTTACACTTCCACGAAACGCTATGGAAAGCTGTGGAACATGGTGAATTCTTCACTGTAAAAACGCGGTTTTTTGAGCGAATATCTTTTTTATATCCACAGGATGGTCCGAGTGTAATTATAGGACCTGAAGAAAGTCAATCATATCAACGGTTTGCAGGCTGTCAACAAGAGGTTTTTATCCTATACTACTTCAACTTATCGCATATTCTTTGCTGAGCAGATTGGGTATTTCATTCCTTTTCGATAAAGTGAATTCCATAATCGCGGAAGATAAAGCATCCGCAAATGGATGATTAGCGATAGCAATACTACTTTTTTTGAAATGTTTATAAGGTTTTGATTTTTTAGAACATCCTCGTTAAGCCGCTTAGACATATATACATTTTCGGAATAACTGAAGATTATATAGTTTATTACTGCTAACTGTTCAGACAACGACAATTTGTTTAGTTGTCAGAAAACAAATTTATGGATTCAGAACTCGAATTCTATTCCTTATTCACTCGCTGAGAAAAATTGCGTGGTCAAGGGGCATCAGGCCCCTTGCAGGGTGTGGGGCAGCGCCCCACACCCTAACGGGCTGGTAAGTTACGGCTAAGCCCATGCATCCGCACGTAATATCCTGCCACCAGCAGCAGGGCGGCCCCTGTCCAGGCACCTACCTCCGCATAATAGATGCCCTCCTGTCCTATAGCCAGGGGCAGGAAAAGGGCAATGCCTATGCGCACAGCCATCTCCACAAAGCCGGAGCTCATGGGGATAACGGTATCCCCCAGGCCCATGAGGGCGGAACGGTAAATGTGCAGCATATATAAGATGGGCAGGCCCAGGCTCATCAGCGCCAGATAGTGGTAAGCAATGGCCATGGAGGCTTCAATCTCCTCCGGGGTGCCGGAGATGAACAGGCCCAGGATGCTTTTGCCGAAAAGCAGCATGGCCGCGGCAATTACCATGGAGGTGATCAGGGCCACCAAAGCGGCGGCCCGCATTCCCTGGCGGATGCGGCCCAGCAGCTTTGCCCCCAAGTTCTGGCCTACATAGGAAGTGACCGCGTAGCCGTAAGAGGTGGCGGCAATCTCCAGGATGCCGTACAGCTTGTTGGTGGCGGTAAAGCCTGCGATAAACAGCATGCCAAAGCGGTTGACCACAGACTGCACCACCATGCCGCCTACGGAGATGATGGCGTTTTGCAGGGCCACAGGCGAGCCAAGCCGGAGGAGGGCTGCCACCATGTCCCGCTGGAGCTTGAAATCTGTTTTTTCCAGGCGGATGATGGTGATTTTCCGCACATTCCCATAGCAGTATAGGGTGGAAACCGCCTGGGCAAACACCGTTGCCCCAGCCGCGCCCCCGATGCCCCAGTGAAAGCCCATTACAAAGAGGAGATCCAGGGCGATGTTCACAAAGGTGGCCAGCACCACAGCGTATAAAGGCGTTTTGCTGTCCCCCAAGGCCCGGAGGATGGAGGCCAGCAGGTTATAGGCCGCCACAATGGGGATGCCGCCAAACATGATGCGCAGATAGAGCACAGAGCCGCCCAGGATGTCTGCCGGGGTGTTCAGCAGCCCCAGCACCGGCAGGATGGCAAGCTGGCTGACCGCCAGCAGCAAAAGGGCCGCAATGGCGCTTAGGGTTACCGAGGCCCCCACAGAGCGGGAAAGCTGGCGGTAGTCCTTGGCGCCGAAATATTGGGCCATTAAAATGGCGAAGCCCTGGGTGAAGCCCTGGATGATCCCTAAGGTCATCCAGTTGAGCCAGTCTGCGGCCCCCAGGGAGGCCAGCGCCCCCACGCCCACCACCTGGCCCACCACTGCCGTATCCACCACAGTGTAAAGCTGCTGGAACACATTGCCTACCATTAGCGGCAGGGCAAAACTGATGAGCAGCTTTACAGGGCTTCCTTCTGTCATACTGCGAATCCGCTGTTGTGCCATATACCCTCCATCTTCGTTGCAAAACCGTACAGGATGCCTGTGAAAAACCCTGGAAAAGCAGCCTTTCAGGCCCTGCGCCGTTTCTTCTGTGTTTTTTGCAGAAAGCTTTATGTAAAAAAACAGCGCAAACGGTTTCCCGCTTCCGCCGCTTTTTGCGTGCATGGCTATCCTATCACAGTTTTTTGGTTTTTGCAATATGGGAGCGTAAATTTTTACAAAGGGGTGCAAAGGGCCTGGGCAGAAAAAGAGCCTGGGGACAAGCCCCCAGGCTCTTGGACAGACGTGGATGCGCCGCGGCTTTAGGCCGGCATGACAAGGGTGATGATGCGCAGCACGAACAGGGCAAAGGCCACCCACATAACGGGATGCACGTCCTTGACCTTGCCGGTGCAAACCTTCAGGACAACCCAGGCCAGGATGCCGAACATGATGCCGTTGGCGATAGAATAGGTAAAGGGCATCATGATGAGGGCCAGGAAGCCGCCGACGATGTCGGCGATATCCCCTTCAAACTTCATCTTCAGCACAGACTTCATCATCAGCAGGCCCACAAACAACAGGGCCGGCGTGGTGGCAAAGCTGGGGATTGCCAGGAAGATGGGGGACAGGAACAGGGCCAGCACAAACATAACGGCAGTGGAGATAGCGGTCAGGCCGGTGCGCCCGCCTTCCGCCACGCCCGCGGTGGATTCCACATAGCTGGTGACAGTGGAGGTGCCCAGCACAGAGCCTGCCACTGTGCCGATAGCGTCGCTCATCAGGGCAGCCCCCGCTTTGGGCAGCTTGCCGTCCTTTGTGAGCAGGCCGCCCTGGTCGGCCACGCCGATAAGGGTGCCCACAGTGTCGAACAGATCCACAAAGAGGAAAGCAAACACAATGGCGGCGAAGTTTACAAAATGCTTGCCTACAAAGGCGAAGTCAAACTGAAAGAAGGTGGGGGCTAAGGACGGGGGCAGGATGCCGGCGCTGAAATCAGGGATAAGGGACAGGCCCTGATACCAGCCGGCAAGCTGGGCGATAATGCCCAGCACCCATGTGGCGAGAATGCCCCACAGGATAGCGCCCTTGATTTTAAAGTGCCACATGACGCCAATGGCGATAAGCCCTGCAAAGGCCAGCACTACGCCGGGATCGCTGAGGTTGCCCATAGCGACCAGGGTGGAGGAGCTGACTGTTGCGGTGCCGTCCTCTGCCACAATGGCGAAAGCGTCTGTGGTGACAATGCCCGCGCCTTTAAGGCCGACAATGGAGATGAACAGGCCAATGCCCGCGGAGATGCCGTACTTCAGGTTGGCGGGGACGGAATTGACCAGGGCCTCCCGGAACTTGAAGAAAGACAGGATAATGAAGATGACGCCTTCTACCAGGATGGCGGTGAGGGCTACCTTCCAGGGGTCTGTGATGCCCATGCCAATGAGCATGGGGCAGACGGTGTAGGCAAAATAGGCGTTAAGCCCCATGCCGGAGGCCAGGGCTACCGGGTAATTTGCGAAAACGCCCATGATGATGGTGGCCATGGCGGCGGACACAGCGGTTGCTGTGAACACAGCCCCCTGATCCATTCCCGCGTCCGCCAGCATGCTGGGGTTCACAGCCAGGATATAGGCCATGGACAGGAACGTGGTGACGCCGGCGATAACTTCGGTCTTTACGTCGGTGCCGTGTTCCTTGAGCTTAAAAAAACGTATGATCTTTTCCAACGCAGTTCACTCTCCTTATTCCAAAAAGTATGATGAAAATAAAGGCGCCCCCGGCAAGCGAAAAGGCCGGGGGCTTTCAGGCTTATACCCTTAGTATAGCCTGTCCTTTATAGAAAAGCAATAGTCCTGTTACAATTTATTCATATATTTTCCTGGTTTCCCCCTTTTTTCTTTGCCACAAAGCCCTGATACCAGGAAATTTTGTGGTCGATTTTTTGTAGATATTTTTCCATCACGGCAATGCCCTCTATCACCCGTTCCCGATGGGAGGTGAAAATCTCCAGCCGCTGGTCCAGGGTTGCGTCCCCTTCCTGCACCAGCTGGAAGTACCGCTTGATTTCCTTTAAGGGCATGCCTGTGCTTTTCAGGCACAGGGCTGTTTCCAACTGGCTGACATCCTCCTCCGTATAGGTGCGGATGCCGCTGGGCGTGCGGCCCGGGGAGACAATCCCCTCTTTTTCGTAAAACCGCAGGGTGTGCGGCTCCAGCCCGAACTTTTCTGCCACCTGCGAAATGCTGTACTTTTCCA
>Ga0224748_10408_pt1 | contig 13215 bp, 11 predicted proteins | sample LIM_F_Water_Neg_FD_182074 | JGI IMG/M metagenome (GOLD analysis project Ga0224748, IMG submission 182074) | Enriched cells from gastrointestinal tract of the lab mouse from Pacific Northwest National Laboratory (PNNL), Richland, Washington... | ecosystem: Host-associated > Mammals > Digestive...
GCGTTAACGGGTTCCTATTTTTCTGAAGTAAAATTTTCTGATTCCGTCTTTAGGGAATCAAATCTTCAATATTGCCGTTTCATTCAGACCTCATTTCAAAATGTTGAAATTCATAGCACCAACATCAGTTATTCCAACTTTTTTAACTCAGATTTTAAGGATACGATCTTTAAAGGATCCACGGTTTCTGAATTATTGTTTGACGAATGCCATTTTGAGAACTGCATTTTTACCTCATCAATGCTGGAAAACGCAATTTTCCTTCGGTGTACGTTGAAGCATGTACAATTTATCAGTACAAACATTGAATTTATGGAGTTTAGCCAATGTAAACTGGAGAGCGTAGCAATGCCATTTCAGCAACTTCCCTATGTCTACGGCCTACACACCCATTTGGCTGACGGTGGTGTTCAGGCTGAATCGAACGGCACTTATATAACTGCCGAGGAATATTCCCGCCTTCAGGAGGCACTGATTGTCTATTACACTTCTATTCAGGAGTACTTCCTGTTAACAAATTTATATTTAGCTCGTCAGGAATTGGACACTGCCTTTCAGTATATTACAATTGGCTTGCAATCTGCTATTACTTCCAAAAACTTCAGGATGCTGAAATTTTATTGCAAATTGGCGGCTCAAGGAGCGCTGTTCCCTTACGAAAGGCTTCGAGAACTTTATGCTCTGATTTTGACCTGTACAAAGAAGCAGGAACTAAATATATATGAGCAGAGAGATTTTATCTATAATTCTGCGGAAATACGATCTCTCCTGCTGGACAATATTTATGATTGCCCTACAGTGCAAATTGACCTGCAGACAAATATTGATGCTTCTGAGTCGGAAAAGATTATCCAGTTTATTGAATATGTGGATCATACCATACGGGGGCTTTGCTCCAAGCAAATCAGCCACATTGAATATCGGCATAATTCTGATGCAAATTTTATTGCATACCTTTCTGCAAATTATCGCGATATTCTTGTTGTGATTGGCGCTTTGCTAATTTTTGCTAACAATATCAGTGTACAGGTTGAGCAGAGGATCTTGAACAGACAACAAATCAAATTAAACAAACTCAAAATCGAAAAAGAAACCGCAGAGTTGAAAAAACTGGAACAAATAAAATCTCAGGGGGAGCAGCTAAGAAGTAATGGCATTAAATACGAGATGAAATATTATATCACCAATGTCGGCGTTCAAGATCCCACAGAGGTCAACCTCTACATATAAAGACACACTCAACTGGTTGACGTTGAAAACCAGTCCGGAAGGCTCAGCGTATTATTCTGACAATCCGAGCAGGAAGGGCCCAGCGTAAGACCATACTGCCTGCAAATGTCACTGGCACGATTAAATATTTCCAGAGTATCCTGAAGCCTTGGCGGCAACATCTTTTCGAGGGGGGTCCCCGGCATTGGACGGAAAACAGAGAGCATGGGTTGTACACCGATTTCACATAACTTCTTAACACCTTCCAGAAGTGTTCCTTTGGAGTCAAATCCAACTAGTAGCATACTCCGGACATTTCCCTGTCTTCCCATGAGATAAACGGCTTCGGTCAGCGCAGAAATGTAGCGCTCCAAAGGAATGGTGCCCTTTCCGGGCATATATTGGGAAGCCAGAGCCCGATCAAATATCTCTATATTGAACGCCATCTCTGAAATTCCTGCCTCATATAGAGCTTTCACACAACTAAGATCCCGGGGTGGGAGCGACATTAGGTAAAGTGGTTTGCTGGTCCTTTCCCGCAAGAAGCGAGTCAACTGAATAACCTCTTGAAAGCAGTTGTCTGGATCTGCAGAGCCTCCACCGATTAGAATATGTCGAAATTTCTCACGGCGTAAATAGGTATCAATAATTTCCTGAATGTCCGCTTGTCCATAATCCTGATTCTGTTTTGGAAGATTACAAAATGCACATCCCTTTCCAATGCGTTTAAAGTAGCAGACAGGTCTATAATTAATCCGCAGTCGGTCAGTTGCCAGGAACGCCACTGACGAATAGTGTACACCTGATGCGGTTTTTTCCTGATTTAAAGGGCTCTCATTGCAGATGCTTACGACCGAGATTGGTGTTTCAAAGAAAAACAAAGTCAGGTCACCATCTAGCAGGCGAAGGTCAAAAGGACTGTATTCACTAGGCCATATGCGATAAGGACAGTTTACAATCAAGGGATGCTCCTGCACTTCAACCGTGATATCAATAGCAGAGAAGTTAGCTTCCCGGATTGCTCCTCTTTGCTCAATCCAAGCAAGAGCTTCTTCTGAAATAGTAAGGCCATAGGTGATAAGCATGGCTTTCAGTCGCATAGGAGAGTCGGGCTGAACGTAAGGGGCGCTAATCAGAGGTTCCGCCGAACGCAGATGGCCAAGAGACAAATTGACCAGATTATGGGAGTAGATTGCCCGAAATAAGTATGCCCCTGTCTCCGCTGGTGCCCCAGCCCGGTAGCCGTCTGCCAGCAGGGAAAATTGGGGATTGGCAGGAAAATATTTTTTCCAAATGTGCTGGAAAAACGGAGCGCCAGCTGTGCTAGCTGTATAAGACAGGATGCTGTAATTAACATTCAAGTCCAGCATATCACACCATGTTCCGTCCATATGCCTGCCTGCAAAGGCATCAATGCAGCACTGATTTATCGAAATATGGCCTTGCTTCTGGAGTACATAGTTCAAAACTGGAGTAGACGCCTGAAATCGGGGGTTGACCTCCAAAAAGTATGTGGAGCCTTCCTGAACAATCAGATCGATCCCATATACACCCAGGTAACCGATATTCAGCAGTTTTTCTGAAATTGTTTTCGCTGTGCTATATATGCGTTCCTGCTCGTTGTCAGACAGCATTTGAGCCGCTATAAAATCTCCACCTGCATATATGAGTTGATTCTGCTCCTGCTGAATGATCTGAATCGAGGGTGGATAGAGTTGAAAGCCATTCTGATAGGCCACGCCGTGTATATTAACTGGTATTGCGTCTTTCATATATGGGGAAACAGAATAGAGAACGGCGAGGTTCAGCTGCTTCAGAACATGCGATTCGTTTTCCTCTGTCAGCAAATATGTGCTGTGTCCACCTGAGGAATAATCTGGTTGTATCACAAATGCTTCGCAATTCGAAAACCAACTACGAAGAAAAGAAAACGTGAGCTCCGCACCAAATATCTGGAGGGTCGGCAGGAGAGAAACCACTTCTTTCAGCCACAGTTTGCAGAGCATTTTATTGTTTAGGCTTTGTAAGAGTTCCAATTGATTGTAACATATTATTTGTCTCCTTAGAAATGCCTCAATGTGATATACCATATCTTGGTTATAAAACATAAACCGGGCGGAAGAGTCCTCCTCTAGGACTTCCTGCATCATCTGGGTATAAAAAATGTCAAATTGGGGATCCGATACATTGTGATCTTTTCGTGAAGTTTCATTTTGGAAAAGACACCGGTTCCCATTTTTACCACTTCCAAAGAAAGTGATCGAACCTTCGTACATACCGTCCAAGCCCAAAAGATCAGACTCCCGGACCCCAACCCAATAGTTATTCGACATCTTATTGGTCTACTCCTTTCTCACACAATACTGTGGATATCTCATCTGTCGTAAACCGCATCCGAGGACCGGGGGCTTCATCGGGATATCCTAGGCATATGGCAGATAGAATTGGTGCCGACTCTCCCAAAAAACTAGTCAGGGCAGGGTAGGCATAAAAAATATCGCAGACCCATAGCGCTCCTATGTGCAGTTCTTCGGCAGCCAGCAGCATATTTTGAATTGCCGCACCGATTGAAAGCAAATCGGCTACTTCGATATCCAACGCATGGAGAGGCCAATCAACGCCATCATCATGGCAGGTAGTGTACCGTGAAACATACTTGACTAAAATCACAGCCGCAGCTTGTTCTATGGTCCGCACGCTTTTTTTTGCCGTTAAAATGTCGGGCCTTGGAATCGCTGCCTGACAGTATCGCTCATATAGTACATCAATACCTTGGTCGAGCGACTCGACCAGCTTCTTTTTTACCGTTTGGTCACGAATAATGTAGAAGAACCAAGGTTGACGGTTTTTAGCCGACGGCGCTTGTGCCGCCGCTTGAATCAATTGCCAGATTATTTCCTCTGGGAGAGGCTTGTTTTGATAGCGTCGGATACTACGCCGTATGTAAATTGCATCATGTACATTCATGACCTTTGATCAGTCCTTTCATCTTGGATCGAGCATCTTGATATTGAGCTTCGAGGAACTGAGGGCTTGCCGATATTGCCTGGAGTACCGTCTCCCGGCAATTACATAAGAGCGGCATCCGCAATAGATCCGCAAGTTTTTGCTTTCGATGAATCAGCTTCCTGTTTTCATAAAACTCTTCAAAAAATTCCAGCAATATGTTTTGGCATGTCTTGCAAGTCTTTGGCGGGATAGATCTCCGCCCCTTGCCATAGTCCATAGATCGATTTCCGTACCAAGCCATCGACACATGATCCAATTCAAAATCGTCCAGTTCCGAAAGTAAGTATACTGCCAGCCATAAGGATGGAACTTGTACGCATTCATTTTGGTATAACCACTCAAAAAGTGTATAGGGATGTATATTAATTGGAAACACAATAATATAATCTGCTTTTTTGGAAAGTGCCCAGCGGATTGAAGTTTTTGTGCTGTCAAGCTGTGCTCGTTCGGAAAAAAAGGGAATCCCCAGTAGCAAATTAGTGGTCACTGACATATGAAAATGGTGGGCTATTGCGATCATAGTTTCCAGTTCAATCGCATCAATATTTTTATTTAAGATATGCTCTTGGATCCATGGATCTGTTGTTTCCAGCCCGATTTCCAGCTCAATCTTACGACCGGTCAAAAGCCGGGAAATGCGGTGTAGGGCTACCTCCGAGATACTTTTGTAGTGAGTCTCTATGATAATTTGCGGAATCCCGGTTTTAAATACTTCTATGCAGATGTAATCCTGCAATGGCTCAGGAATTTCTCTTTCATCCAGAAAACTGCCCGACGCGCCAAGGAGAATTGTTTCCACATGATCCTCAATAGCCCTCTGGAGAATCTGCTTCAGCTCATCTGCAATACTGACTTCGTCAGGGGCTTGCCCATAGCCGTAATTGCACATGGAGCAACTTCCGCCAGCATTAAATCGGCAGCCTCTGGACTGAAAAGTCAACTGTAAAAAAGATCCTTCCTGAAACACAGTGATGAGCTGTTTTCCTATTTGATCGGGGGGACGCTTTGCTCTAATGGCGATATTGGCATCGCGTATCAACACATCCATACTATTTCTCCATAACCAGCATACATTTCCAGTCCAATTAACCGATAGTTTATGATTACTCAAAATATAAGATAATCATGTATTATCTGCTATTAGTTTACAACATCTTTTTCCAAATTTCAACCCCTGCATATGCTTTCTATACAGTGAGGACTCGTACAGCTTCAGTTACATGTGTCTTATATAGAAATTGGTTAATTCGCACAGAAACTGCTAGAGTCTCCTCAACATCGAGTACATGAAAAACCGTTCGTTATGCCCTCCTATTCATAAACTTAAGACCCGCGTAAAAATCAAGAGAATTAAACATCGTATACCGGTCCCATGTCAGGCGATTGATTACCTGCTCATCATCCGGACAAGTTTGTAGTACGATCCACAGTTGCTGCAAACTGCGAAAATAGCTGTACTTCGTAAACCACCGCAGATCATCTATAGGGAAGCTGGAACTGGACAGTCTGCGGAGCTTTTCAGCCAGCTGGTTCAGCTCCTTCATCTTCGGCTCAAGTGCAGGGTTCCTTGTATGGAAAGACCCTACCAACAGAGCCTGCACAAATTTCTCCGCCAGGAATGCCTGGGTAAAAAAGGCATACTCCGGCAGGCATACACTCATTGAGTGTATCTTCCGGCCCTTCTGCTCCAGAATGTAATATGGCTCTGCATCAGTGTCGCTGTGGTAGAGCGGGAGCACTCCGTTTTCGCTCAACTTGAGACGGTGACGATATGCCTGTACCTGGGCTTTCAGCAGTCCCCTGGCCAGATCGAACATGATGTCCACGTCGCTGCCCTGCTGGAAACCCTCACCCAGAGGGTGTTTTTTGACCTCCAGGAACAGAATGTGCTCATGATCTTCCAGAATAAAGTCGAACTCGACCCGATTTTTGTTTCGTCTGCCAGTTCCCTCTCTATAGAATCCGTTATGATGATAAGGTATCTTCCTGTCATCCAATATCCGAGCGGTCAGTTTTTCAACCTCTTTCCCAAGGTCTTCCCCCAGAGCCCGCTTGCCGGCAGGGTCTCTTTCTTCCAATAAGGTCTCCAGCCGTCGGCAGAATCCATAGCCAGAGAAGTGCGGAGAAAGCATGAAGAACCGGTGCGGATCCGGCGCTTGGATCAAGGGCCAGTCCCACTGGTTTATCGCTGACAGCGGCAGGTGATACTCTCGGTTGACCTGATCCCAGGGCAGAGAAAACAGATCCAGAACGCACCGGACCTTATTCAACGGCAACTTTGCCTTTTGAGCGATTTCTGCATCGGTTACCTCCGCACACGGCGGCAGCTCCAGGCAGACCCGCATCACGTCCTTTAGACAGGCCAACTCCGGCATCAGCTCCCTGCGCTTTTTGTCATACATTTCAATGGCTAACATGCAAAATTCCGGCGCATACTGAGGCGGCAGGCATAGACTATCCAGGATCGAATTTCTCTCAATATATTCGGGCAGGTCTTTGATCCCAATGAGTACATGGGATATAGAATAGGACCTGGAAACATCGAATACAAGCAGCATGTCCGTAGCCAGCTGCACCAATTTCTCATATCCCGCCCCCAGCCGGGGACGTCTGTCTATAACAGGAGGGAACAAGTGCTTGACCGCCAGTTGAAACAGGTATCCAAAGGGGATCTCTGGTTCAAGGGTTTCGTCCGGTTTGGAGCGGATGCCTGACTGGCGATGGATCATGTATCGTCCCATCTGTCTGTCAAAACAGGGGGCCAGTTCATTCTGAAAAAGACGATTTAAGAAACAGATCCCTCCGGCCAATTCCATGCGTCGTTCCAATTCAGCATGGACAGGGTCCAGAAATTCGTCGCTCAGCACAATGCCGCCGTTTTCGACTACCACCGGACGGCTGCTCAGATAGGACAGCCGTCTGGCAGCTGCCGCGATTTCAGGTAGCCGGTCCCCTAGAGTATGGTCCCGGAAGAATTTATCTATCAGCCAGAAATCGACAGAGCATTCAGCCAGGCGCTGTATCGTATCAGAATCATTGGGGAAACGGTATTTCGCTCCAACGTAGGCGTGAAGGACGGCAAACAGTGACGTAAACCGCAGGTCATACTTGCCAAACAGCTTATACTCAAAAAAAGTCTGGCTATAAAGGAGGTATAAATCCTTCGCAGAAAAGGACTCCTCTTCCGGGTGATCTTCACAGGACAACTCCGACATATCACCCTTGATCCGATCCTTCAATAGCGGGATCTTTCCAGCATCAGACGGCGGTGGCGGATAGTGATTTTCCAATAATTCAACTATTTCATTTTCAGGCAAATCGAACTCTTGCCGCCGCCGCATATATGCTTCATGAAATATCTGCAAATGCTCGGACATATTCATACCTGTCTCCTGTCTGGCTTCCTCCTGAATTTTTCCCTGACCAGTCAACAAGGGAAGTCCAACAACTCTAAGAAGGCTGATATTTATACCATCTCCACAGCAAACAGCGCACCTGCGCCGCCGGTGTGGACAAAGAGAATATTCTCATCCTGGTCAAAGGCCCCTTGTTCCAGCAGCTGGAAGAAGCCCGCAAGGGCTTTGCCGGTATATACCGGGTCTATCAGGATGCCCTCCGTCCTGGCCAGGCGATGGACCGCAGCGCAGCCCTCGGGACTGGGGATGGCATAGCCGGAGCCAATGCAGTAGTGGATGTGGATATCTTCTCGGGTGACGCGGATGTCTGTCTCCAGCAGTTCCGCCGCCCCGGTAGTCAGTTCCATGGCGATCTCAACGAAGGGGTCATCACAAACGCCAATGCCAATGGAACGGATTCCGGGCAGGAAAAGTTTGGCCCCCAAAGTCAGGCCCGCATAGGTACCGCCGGAACCGGCAGCGCTGACGACCGCATCGAAAGTGACGCCCAATTCTTGGGTCTGGTGGGCAATTTCCTTTACACAGTTGACATATCCAAGACTGCCCAAAGGAACCGAGCCGCCAACAGGAATGGCATAGGGTGTGTGGCCCTGCGCTCGGAGCTGCTCCATGATTCGGTCCATCTCCGCATAGACGTCATCATAGCTGTCGGTATCCACCAGGCGGACCTCCGCACCGAAGATGTTGTCCAGAATCAGGTTGCCGCCGGTGAGCTCCCCCCGCTTTTTCAGCACCAAAATGCATTTCATACCTACCTGCCCGGCACAGGCGGCAGTGAGCATAGCGTGGTTGGACTGGGGACCGCCGGCGGTGAGGACAACATCCGCCCCTCTGCTCCTGGCATCTGCCAGAAGAAACTCCAGCTTGCGGACCTTGTTGCCACCCAGGGCTACGCCAGTCATGTCATCCCGCTTAATGTAAATATTCTTCCCGATCTCCCGGCTCAGGTTTTCCAGCTTATACAGGGGCGTGGGCAGCTGAGCGAAGGGAATTCAGGGAAAATCAATAATTTGTTTCATAAGAACGCCTCCTTTGGCTGCACAGATCAGTATACGCAAGGATTGAGTTTCCCGGACAGTGGCAGTATTTTATTGGCTTTCGCAGTGGAATTTAATCGTTGGATTCGTTTTGACTATCCAACTTCCTAAAGCCATCCAGCCGCAGTTCACGCCTGAGTTCCTCCTCGGTAGGCAGATATGTGAAATATTTTGAAGCAAAGATCTGATTGTTATCTTCTGGAAGGGTATACTTGATAACCGCATCATTCTTGTCAGCGCAGAGCACGATACCAATGGGTGGCGTGTCGCCCTCATTCATCAGTTCACGAGTGTAGTAGTTGACATACATCTGCATCTGACCAATGTCCTGGTGGGTCAGCTTTCCGGTTTTGAGATCAATCAGAACAAAGCACTTTAGGATGTAATTGTAAAACACCAAGTCAATAAAAAAGTCCTGGCCATCCAAGGTGAACCGTTTTTGCCGGGCTACAAAAGAGAAGCCGCGTCCCAATTCCAGTAGGAACTGTTGAAGATGATCGATCAGCGCCTGCTCCAAGCTACTCTCATAGACATGAGTGTCTGGCCGGATTTGAAGGAATTCCATAACATAGGGATCTTTGATGACCTTTTCATATTCCGGTTTTGGCTCTGTTGTTTGTATCTCGGCGGACACAGGAGCCTGGTCCTGACTGGCCAACAGGCGTTGATAGAACATCGTGTGAATTTGCCGCTCCAGTTGGCGTGAACTCCAGCCAGATTTTGCACATTCCTCCAGATAAAATTGGCGGGCTTTGGTATCTTGCACACGCATGAGCAGCCGATAGTGCGTCCAACTCAATTCGCTACGCAGTGCGTTGCGTTTTGGAAACATGCAGAAAAACTGCCGCATATTCCGTAAGTTAGCAGCAGAAAAGCCTGTTCCAAATTCAATGGTCAAACGTTCGGCCAGATACTGCAGCAGGCGCTTTCCATATCCAGCCCGGTCATTCTCTCCACAGGCTTTATAGACCTGTTCGCCGATCTCATGATAGGCAAGCACCATTGCTGTGTTGACAGCGGAAGAAACCTTATTTTGTGCTGTGATAATACACCCGCGAATTGCCGAATATGTTTCTTCTGCACTATTCGCCAATTGTTCCTGCCGATCCATAAGTTCGTCCATTGAACTGCCTCCCGAAGAATGGTTGAATGATTTTCTTAAGGGGATTATATCACGCTCACAATCATTTCACAACATATAGCAGTTAGAAAATGCCTTCTTCAAGTGCATCGCCCAATGCTGTAGCAAACAGTGTGACCCAGGCTGTGGCATTGCTCTCACTCAGTACGTCCTGCTTAATTGGAATCTCAACCGCCTCGTATAACTTTCGCACTACTGATGTAGCACCAGAGGTATTTCCTTCATCCAGTAACTCTTGCACCAATTCACTGAACAGCGCCAAAACATATTTGCCGCCCTCCATATCCAAGAGTACCTGCGAAATTTCTGCCGCATTGTTGACTGCTGTTTCATACTGCCTTGTTGTTGATTCCATATGACCCTTCCTTTCGTAAAATCCGCGACCTCCGGGTTATGAGGACGGTGAAAGTCGTCTCTCCGGTAAAAAACAGTCTCATTTGTCTCATAATTCTCACGTTATGAGACTGAATGAGACTGTTTTTGCATCCGGTCTCTCTGCTCTCACCCCATAAGCATCGGATAAGCATCAGCAGTTTGAAAATTTGGGGCAAAAATCTTCGGGGCAAAAACCCGGAGGTCGCGGATTTTATGAAAGGACGGATCATATGGAGTTAACAGCAAAGCAGTATGAAATAGCAGTCAACAATGCGGCTGAAATTTCGCAAATACTCCTGAATATGGAGGATGGTAAATATATTCTGGCCCTGTTCAGTGAGTTGTTAGGTGATATGCTGAACGCAAAGGATATATCCGGAGCAATCTTGGTAATACAGAAATTATGTGAAGCTACGGAGGTTCCTTTTGAACAGCCTGAGCCGGGTAGAAACGATGTCGCCATGTGGATATCATTGTTCTCTGAAGCGTGGGACGAGGTCCTTGAAGAAAGCATTTTCTAACTATCATAGGTTGCGAAATAATTATAAGTGATATAATTCGTTTTGAAATAACTATTAAACCATTCTTCGGAGGTAGCGTAATGGACAACCTTATAAATCGATGACAGGAACAAACGGCGCATGGTGGGAAAGAAGCATATTCGGTAATCATGGTTGTATCATCACAGCTCAAAAATGCGACCATATATCAATTTGCGCTAATCCCTCATTTTAAATATTCTGCATGCTGATGCTTATCCGTTGCTTGTGCTGCTTACCATCCCATCTTCATTCCCATCAGAGCTGGACCTTCTTCTTGGGTTGGGGCAGGTTCTTTTTGCTGCGGCCTTGCCGAATAGATGTCACCCAGCTTTGCCACGCTGACTCGCTTGTGATCGTCCAGAGCGTGGCCGTACTTGTCCAGTGTGATGGATGGGTTGGCGTGTCCCAAGAGACGGGAGAGAGTTACTACATCCATTCCCTGCTCCAGAGAGCGGGTAGCGAATGTATGACGCAGCGAATGAAAATTGGCGTCCGGGATGCCAGCCTGCCGGATACAGCGCTTGAATAGATCCTGGTAGGTGCGGGGCTCATAGGGAGAGCCGTTCTCTTGGCAGAACACGTAACCCTCTGGGTTATAACTATAGTCCTGCTCTTTGATAGACATCTGGATGCTCCTGTACATCTCAAAATCATGGAACAATTCATCCATGATGAAGACCCGCCTGCGGGAGTTATCTGTCTTGGTGGTGGGCGTGGTCTTGACAGTAGTGGAGGCTGCAATGGAATTATCATGATTGGGAAGGCGGTTTCTCGTCTCACAAATCAGGAATGATCTGCTTGCCATATAATCCAATATGCCCGGTTACTGTGTCCCATACTTCAACGCCACTGCGCTCAAAAAATGCAGCAGCAAAAGAACATTCTAACGGCACTCGCCCAATACGGGCAAATTCTGAAACCAAAAGGATATCAAATCTTCCTTGTTCTGCACCAGCGCGAAGTTCAACAAGTGCATCATCATTTTTAGCAGGACCTGTTTCGTCATCTACTTTTTCCCAGAACTCCCGAATGGGAAGCCAGCCTTTTTGTCTGGCAAAGGACAAGCAAACGGTACGCTGCCGATTCATTTCAGGTTCATCTGCCGGCAGGATGGAGTTTGTCCGGTAGAGGATACAAACTCTTTTTTTACTACTGTTCATAATTTCCTCCCAATTTTATAAAATTTTGAAGCAACTATCGCGACTAATAAAAAGGCTCGGACTCTCATCATGAGTTACCACGCTGGTGTTCACCATTGTTCCGCCCTCCCGATCCGAATGGCCTCCGGTCCGTAACGGGCGATGACTGCCGCGCTGACAACCAGCAGCAGGGTACCATCGCTGACCAGCTCCGGATCGGCCAGTTCCTCCGATGCTGCGCCCAGCATACCGGAGCAGATGCCTTTCGCCACACGGTAGAGGACGTAATCCTGGACCGTGCTGTCCCTCAGCCGGATTTTGGAGAAGTCAATCTGCCCCGGACTGACTGCCCCGAGCGTCTTCTGCCAGAGCGCGGCGTGGGCGGAGAGCAGGTATACCGCCGCCAGCCACCGGCTGCTGACGGTCCTGTTCTCTCCCTTTGTCATTTCCTGCATCCGCATGACGTGGAGCGGTCCATCAAAGTGGAAGCCATCGGACCGGCAGGCAAGACGCATAGCCCTCTGCTTCAGCGGCAGGTACTTCCAGGGCCGGATCGTTTCAATGATAAGTTCCTCCAGGGTCACCGCTCCGGCCTCCAGCCGCTCGGAGAGGTAGAGGCAGCTCAGACTGCGGCAGCCCCGGCGGCGGTGTTCCAGACAGTTCCGGCAGTCCAGAGCCGCCGCAGTGGGGCTGTAGCGGCAGAGGACCGCGCTGCCATGGCCGCGGGGCGCAAAATTCGGCGTCATCGTCATCTGGCGCTCCATCTCCGCCATAACTGTGCCGTGTTCAAAAAATCTGGTCATTTCTGTTTTCCTTCCGTCAAGAATAAAAAAAGAGGGGCCTGTTTTTGCCAAACCGGCAATACAGGCCCCTCTTGATCTTAAAAATGTTTACCTGCTGAAGTCTTCCCAGGTGCAGCTCCTAAACAGCTCCTTCCGGTTGACTCACCTGACAAACGCCTGCTGTTTCCTTCATCCCCTTGTACAATAAAAAGGGGGCCGCAGCGCATCACATTGCGGCCCCTCCCGACAGGATCAATATTGCTGCATTCCTTCCAGCCTCTGCGGTTTGGGACTTTGGGTCAGCACATTTGCCAGATCGATCACCTGCGGCACAGCTTCCTGGAGCTGCTCCATGATCCTCTCCAGGAGCTTGCCCTGCTCCGGATTGGAAACAAGGTCTAAGGCGGTCATGTTCTGCACAGCGTCATAGATCACCGCAAGCTGCTCTTTTGTAAAGAGGGTGTTGACGGGAACCAGCCCGGAGCGGGTGGCAAAATCCTGTTTGGCGGCGCCAAAGTCGTTGTCATAGTAATGTCCCTGCCACAGAGCCGTGCCATTCCGAATG
>Ga0224748_10409_pt1 | contig 13185 bp, 12 predicted proteins | sample LIM_F_Water_Neg_FD_182074 | JGI IMG/M metagenome (GOLD analysis project Ga0224748, IMG submission 182074) | Enriched cells from gastrointestinal tract of the lab mouse from Pacific Northwest National Laboratory (PNNL), Richland, Washington... | ecosystem: Host-associated > Mammals > Digestive...
ACCATACGCCAGATCAGGGCATTTGCCGGATAATTTTCCTCACAAAATTCCTGATCATAAAACACAAACGTATCGTTCATATAAAAACTGTTCAGCGGAACCATATCAATGTAGCCTTTCCGCAAAACAGCTCCTTCTCCATCTCCCTGATCCGGCTCTGCGATTTCCGAAGACTGTAAGATCAGATCCCGGAATGCGTCCATCCTGCGCAGGAACAGATCCACATCTTTATACAGGAGTTTTTTCAAATATGTATGCCCAGTCTCGCCGTGAATATATGGCATGACATAAACGCCGTTTTTCATTTTTGCGTCCACCGTCGGAACACCGTGCGCCTTCAGATCCTCCCTGTATTCAACCATCTTTTCCAGACGCGCCTGCCCCTCTTGATACGCCGCACGCTTTTCTACGATTCCAGACTTATGTATTACCGTAAAAACCGCGCGCTCCCTGCCGCGTTCCATGGAACCCGTCACATGGCTGATATCTGAAAAACTGCCGTCCAATGCACACCTTACTGGATTTTCCCCTTCTTTCCACTTCAAAAAGAAATTAGCATATTGAGAAAATAATGCTAAAATCTTATACCTTATAAAACAGCTGACAGGCCATCAGGATAATTTCGATAAGTCAAAAAATCCATATTATCTATCTTGTGGATTTTAAATTATTTTTTCGTGTTTCGATCAGTATGCATCATTTTGTAGTTATTCACATATGCGGCAAATTCTTTCGGTATCCGGAGAATTTCATGTAATGTCGTAGTTCCGTCCCATTGCTTTTCTAAATAATAGACTACGATTGTTACAACAGGGGAAATATTCATCATTTGCGTAGGATATTCTTATGAATGCTTTACTGGCCATACGTACAAATGCAGATGATTAGGTATAAATGGCTCTGTTTGCACAGGTGTATGAAGATTATCTTAAGATATATAAAACCTTAAAGAAGATCATCTGTATAGATAGAAAAACGATGCATTCCAACAGAAGGGGAAAGTATAGAAAAGACTGGAGAAAAGAGCATAGAAAACTGGTACTTTATCAGCAGCCTGAGAGAAGGCATAGGAATCTGAATATGATCAGGAAATGGAGTTTGAGTATATCGAAGATGCTGGAACTGACAATATGAAAATTATAAAAATTGAAAGAATTAAAACTGTTTATATGTTTATCGTGTCCGGATCGTGTCCGCCTATTTTCACATTGTCATTTCAGGAGAATAATGCTAAAATCATTATATGATTAAAAAAAGCAGGGGAATACCTGAAACAGATTATAGCATAAATTTATAAGGATCTACGTCAATCAGGGAAGTGCAGTGTTTTGGGAGAATCTGAATTCCAGAATTTATTCAACAAAACAAAGCCGATCCTGTACTCGAATAGCACTCATCTAAATCAGCGAAATGTACTCTGTCTGGATATTCAACGGATTTTAGAATCCAAGTAAGAAAACAAAGAAATATCCGTGTAAGATCGGTGTTCTGAAAAGTCATGATCAGAAAAATTTACGGATATAAGCTTAAGATAATGAGAGAAACGGTTGAATCAGGATGATAAGAAGTCGTAAAAAAGGAGCAGTGAACGATCATGTCAAAATATTTTAACACAGAAGGCCCATGTTATCCAAAGGAGCATTATATGGTCAATCTGGATCTGCGGATCCAGGAGATAAAAAAGCTTATCGACAGCAAGAAATATTTTTCCATTAACAGGGGGAGGCAGTACGGCAAGACTACCACACTGGACATGCTACAGGAAAAGCTCCGAAGTCAGTACTCCATATTTTACATCAGTTTCGAGGGCCTTGGGCAAGATGCTTTTCAAAATGAAAGTGCATTCTGCCGGTTGTTTGCAGGGCTCTTATATGATACGATTGATTACGGAGAAATTGACGGCGTCGAAGAAGCTGCAGCGTTAGCGCTGAAAGACATGAGTAAAATGGATTCTCAGGCAGCGGACTTTCGGGCGCTGTCTAATCTGATCTCAATGATATGTAAAACCTCCGAAAAACCTGTCGTCCTGATGATTGATGAGGTTGACCAGGCAGGAAGCCAGCCGATTTTTTTATCCTTTTTAGGGATGCTGCGTAGTAAGTATTTAAAAATGCGACAGCGTCCCACTTTTGAATCTGTCATTTTAGCAGGAGTATATGACATACGGAATCTGAAATTAAAAATCCGTTCTGAGCAGGAGCATCAGAAAAATAGCCCCTGGAATATTGCTGCGGAGTTTGATGTAAATATGGGGTTTGATGCCGGACAGATTCAGGAGATGCTTTTCGAATATGAGTTGGATCACAGTACGGGGATGGATATTGAGGAAATGTCGAAACTGCTTTATTCATATACATCTGGTTATCCGTTTCTAGTATCCAGGCTTTGTAAGATCTTAGATGAAAAAATACCTGGTATCCGCAAGATATCAGATGAAAAAGTACTCGAAAGCAGCAAAATACCAGATTATAAAACGGCGAATAACAAGAGATTCGGCGGATTGATATCCAGAAGTGTAGGAGCTTACAAAACGCCGTATCCCTGGACAAAAGAAGGATTTCTGGAGGCAATCAAAATCCTTTCTTTTGAAAAGAATCCATTGTTTGATTCGCTGGTCAATAAATTATACGATTATCCGGAACTCGGCGAAATGATACGCTCCATACTTTTTACAGGAAACAGCATACCATATAATTCCGGCAACCATGTCATTGACATTGCAACCATGTTTGGGTTTATCAAAAATGATCATGGTGCCATTGCTATTGCGAACAGGATTTTTGAAACACGTCTCTATGATCTATTTTTGTCAGAAAAAGAAGTTAACAGTGGAATTTTCAAGGAGGGAAATATCGATAAAAACCAATTTGTACAAAATGGTATTCTGGACATGGATCATGTCCTGAAAAAATTTATGGAGCACTGGAATGACCTGTATCACTCTGCCGATGAAAAATTTATCGAAGAAAATGGGCGGAAATTTTTCCTTTTATATTTAAAACCAATCATAAACGGAACTGGAAATTATTATATCGAATCACGGACTCGTGACAACAGACGTACAGATATTATCGTGGATTACCGCGGACAACAATATATTATCGAAGTTAAGATCTGGCGGGGAAATGAGTATCATACACGGGGAGAAGCCCAATTGGCAGACTATCTGGAGGCCTATCATGCAAAAAAGGGATATCTGCTCAGCTTTAACTTTAATAAAAATAAAAAAGTAGGGGCAAAAGAAGTCGTATGCGGAGATAAGGTGATTCTGGAGATTGTGGTATGAGAACAATTACTGTATTAGTCACATGAACGCAGGGCAGAAGTAGTGAATGAAAGAGGACGGGGTGTCGGGAAATGACGGAATATCCTCAATATATATTGTTGCCCTTTGAAGGTTTGACAATATATTGTATAGAAATCTTATTTCCAGACATCCCCCAGAAACCGTCTCTTTTTCAATGTCTTTCATATCTTTTATTTGGCAGCTATATCCAAAAGGATGCCGTGCTTATCAATCAGGGTGATGTCCGGGATACTATAATGTTTAAAAAGTAATTGAATAAAAGTTTCAGACCACGTCACTTTGCTTTTACAATCGTTTTATCAAAACCGGCTTCCTGTATATAGTCTTGAGTGATCTGCTTTGAATTTAATATGTTCAATGTAAATACAGTAGTTACTTTTAACGCATCCGTCTCATCAAATATTTGTACAGAGTCAACCGCCCCCGCGAACTTAAATCCGCTTACGCATCCCGGGCTCATGGTTTCGCCTGTATTTGCATCCAGCAGGAAAAGTACTTTTGCCGCGGTTTCGTCTGTGGAACCGATAACCTTTCCTTTTATATTTGTATTGTTATCCATTGGTTTCAGAGGGGTGACAGTAAGAAACTCTCCTTTCCTGGATAAATTTGCGGGTGCCGTAGGGAGCAGCTGAACCATCCAGATTGCTTTTTTTCCATTGGCAGATGCCTTCAAGTCTTTTGTTTTTTCATCGTAAACCGCATCAGGTAAAATATCGACCTTGTCTCCTCCGGTAAGCGTAGTTGCCGCTTCTACTAGGACAGGGACATTGCTGTTGTTCGTGATCAGATATTCTCCGCTGATGATCTGGGCATCTGCTGTACCATCTCCATCTACATCCAGGCTGAAAGGATTGATTGCAAAATTCAGATCTCCGGGCAATTCCACATCAATTACGGAATGATCAAGATATACTGGACTTTCTATTATCGTGTTTGTTCCGTATTCATTCGGCGTATCATTCCCTGCTGTAAAAACTGTCGTTGAAAAAACAGTTGTCGCTACTAAAACAGCGTACAAGATTTTTATTATTTTTTTTATCATAGTCAGACTTCCCCTCTAAGGAATTGTCTGGAAATGACTTATGCATCTTAGTTTGTCTACTTCTCCGACCGCACAGGTAAAAAAGTTTCGACGATGCCCACATCGCCTGTGTTTTCGACCTGTACACTCGAAGAAATATCCTATACAACAAGTTATTTCCCGGCGGTTCCCCAATTTTTTATTTTACCATGCTTCATAGTTCCTAAACATCTATGTTGGAAGTAAAAGGCGTCTGGTTTGTATAAAGTATACTCAGTGTCCTCCCATCACAACTGGAGAGCCGAGAAGCGTTTTATACATGCAGTGCCTTATCTAAGCCTTCCGAACAAGGCGGAAAAAGCGCTGAGACATATTAGGGGAGAGCCTGCCGGTCTGTACGATGTACACGGTGCCCTCCCCTGTAACTCTTATTTAATAAAGGATATAAAAATTTTTAAGTATACTGTGTGTCAGAGTGATCTGGCACGCAGTATACAGATACATATGTTTTTGGATGTCCCGATATCCCACCAGTTTGCCCGGGGAACTCGAATTTATCCTTGCTTTCTATCAGCCTGAAACTCATGCAGCCTTTATGTAGGGTACACCTGCAATAGGTATGTTACGGTGCTGTGGCTTCCTTTACTTTTACAACTGTATCATCATAACCTGTATCCAGTGTCTCGTAATTGTTATCTGCCTGATTTGCGCTCAGTGTGTTCAGCTTAAATACGGTTGTAACTTTCACTGCATCCTCTTCTGTGAAAGTCGCGTTAGGATCAACCGCTCCGGCAAATTTGAAACCGCTTACACTTTTCGGATTAAATGTTTCACCGGTACCTGCCTCCAGTTTGAAAAGTGCCTTTGCCGCATCGGAATCATCCTTACCAATATACAAGCCTTTTGCTGTAGCATTTGTATCAGTTGCTGTCAGATCTGTTACTTTTAGCTTATAGCCTTCCTCTTCTTGGGTAGTTGCTCCTGTAGGTAATAACTGCACCATCCAGATTGCTTTTTTCTTATCAGTACTCTTCTTCAGATCTCCAGCATCGTCATAGTCAGCGTCAGACAGAATATCTACATCGCTACCGCCGCTGAGCTTCGTTGTTGTTCCAACCAGAACAGGAATATTGCTGTAATTTGCAATCGTGTAAGTACCACTGACGATTTGCTTATCGGCAGTCCCATCTTCATCCGCGTCCAAGCTCATAGGATTGATACCAAATGCCAAATCTCCCGGCAGTTCCACTTCAATGACCGGATCTACCGTCCATGCGTCGCCTTCTATTTGAAGCGATCCGCCATCCGCATTCCAGCCAATTTCCTCATCTGCCGCAAATGCTGTCATTGCAAACATGCTTGATACTGCTAATAAAGCAACACCTGTTCTCATCATTCTTTTAACCATAATTAAATTCCTCCTCTTGCTCTTTTCGTGTTTTCACATTTTTCATTAAATAAGAGTTTTTATGTTCAAGTGCCCTTTCACAGGCACATCGAACCGCAGTTAATTGACGGTGATCGTCCCGGATGTGCGTACGGTGTTGATCACATCTCCGTCTTCCACCTGCTGGTGTGCGATCACTACATTGTATTCTCCCGGATCCAATGTTACAGACAAAGGAAAATTCTCTATGCAGGATCCGATTGGCACGTCCGGGGATTCCATAATCACTTCTCCGGTATCCTCAAGTGTAATTTCAAATCTCAGAATGTACGAATTACGTTCCGAGTTGGCGAGATACGCATTGCTCGTTTTCCCGCCATCCTCAAATATCCAGTTTCGTGTCATTTTAACATCAATCATTCCCTTGGCCACTTTATCATTAATGTCCCCAAGTGCATTCCGGGTATCCTCTGTTACAATAATGGCACTACTGCCTGTGTCGTCCGCTGCCGGGCGACGGTTTATGTAAAGAAAACAGCCGACCGCTGCCAGAATGATAATGATGCATAATAGCACTGTAATGATCAATGGTTTCTTACTTTTCTGAGATTTTGTTTTCGCAGTTATGTTTTTCTTTCTGTTCTGTTTTGTACTCATGAAATCAAAATTCCCCCTTTACGAAAGTTGTTTTTCCGAATATATCTGACTTCCAATGCAGACCACACTCCCTTTATTGTTATTCATTAATTATTATCTTCAATTTGAGCGAATGCTTCCCAGAATTTTTTCATACACTCAATGGAGCCTGTAGACACTCGTATCCACCCTTTGAGGATTCCCTTGCCATAATCTCTTACCCAGATTTTTTTCTTTTTTAGCTTCTCCACTACAATTTTTGAATCCCTTTTCGGCAAAAACAAAATATAATTTCCTTCCATTGCCAAAGTCCTATATCCAGCATTTCTTAACTGCTCTACAAGCCACATACGTCCTTTGCATTCTGTATCAGCCAGTCTGTCAATAAGTTCCTGGTTTTGGATTACCTCTTGTGCAAACAGTATCGCAATATTGTTTACATTGAATGTAGACTCTGCTTTTTCTATATAATCAATTAGTTGTGGAGTCCCAGACACGTATCCGATCCGAAGCCCTGCCATGGAAAAAAGCTTTGAAAATGTACGAAGAAGAAGCAGGTTGTCATATTCCTTGATCAGATGCATAAAAGAAGGTGTATAAAAATAATGATACGCTTCATCAATGACTACGATTGCTTCTAACGCCTTTGCTTTTTCTATAATTTTTCGTACTTCATCTTCACTATAGGTATATCCAATCGGGCTGTTTGGATTTAGTAAAATGATAAGTCCTGTATCCCTGTTTATTGCCTGCAGGATATCCGCAGAGTCGATGGAAAAATCCTTTTTATAACCTACCGTTTTATGTTCCATCCCAAACATTGCCGCATACACTCCATACATCTCAAATGTAGGTGTCACAGTAATCAGCTTCTTCCCCGGCTGCCCAAAACAATGGAAGATCAACCGCATGGCTTCATCCGAACCGGCGGTAACAGAAATATTTTCATAAGCTGTCCCATTATGTTCCGCCAGAAGTTCCATGAGTCGGTCCTTTTCAGGATAGGTCGCGATATATTCCGGTGTAATCTTAGATATCACAGCATCAAAAAGTTCACGCGGCAGACCTTCCGGGTTTTCATTCATATCCAGGCGCAGCACACTGGATCGCTCATCATGAAATTTTACACGATACAAATCTTTTATATTTTCATTTACATAATACATATGGTTTACCTCAAATTAGTGATATATTTGCTTTATAACTGTCGGCTATCTCTCCAAAATGGTATACCAACGGTCCGTTTCACTGTATTCCTTCTCTTTATTGAGGTGGGGGAGCATCCCCTGTTCCCTGATCTGGAAACCGGCATTCAGCCAGCTCTCATACACCTGATTGTATTCCGATTCCGTACGGTAAATCACGTCATAGTCTGCTTTCAGTGCTTCTGAATAGAACTGGTTCAGTGTAAGCCGTTCCTCTAATGCGATGGTTTCCGTAAAATACACTTTCGCCTGTGTATCCATCTTGCTCAGCAGCCGCTTCATCCCGGTGATGAGCGCGTCATCATTGACATACATCATAATGCCACAGATCCATAACCGGTTAAACCGGCAGGGAAGTTTGGAATCTGGCAATGCACAAAACTCTTCGAATCCATAATTCAGAAAGTCATAACTTTTGTCCGGAAAACTGTTGCGTTCTTCGGCACATCTGACCATCTCGGAGGAAAGATCCGTTCCGCAGTAATAACCGCTTCCCGGAATCAGGACTTCTGCCCAGCGTCCCATTCCGCACCCGATATCCAGAACCTTGCTGTGTTCATCAATCTGCATTTTGGGCAGGATGTTTTCCTTTTCATATGCATCCCATGCCAGTGCGTATTCCGGATTCTGGTCGCCCAGGAGTACGGAGACATAAGGGTTGGCCATATTTTTTATTGCTTTTGCCCTGTTATTGTAAAAATGTTGTGTATGCTCAATATCAATTTCTACTTTCGTTCCGTATATTCGTTTTCCGTTCACGTTATGATTCCTCCATAATTTCCTGATACAGCCTTATATGCCTGTCTACATATTGATCAAAGGAATAGTTCTCCTTTACAAATTCGCATCCTTTCCGTCCTCTGTCAGATAGTTCTTCCGGATGCCCCAGCAAGTACATAATTGCCTCAGCGATGGCATCTGATGACGAATATTCCACAGCGATCCCACATTCAGGTGCATTTGTAACTTCTTCTAAAACAGTGTCTTTAAAACTGATCACAGTGCAGCCGGCAGCCATAGCTTCTATTGCCATTACGCCAAAAGTTTCGGCAAGAGAAGGCATAAGAAAAATATCGCAGGATTGAAAAAAACGAATAATCTCTGATTCGTCATCAACCCATCCCAATTCCGTTGTATGGTATTTATCTTTTATATAAGAAGGAACATTTTCATTACCTACGCACAGGAGCTCAATTTTGTTACCAGCATTCAGCTTTTGAAGCGCTTCATATATATATTTGCATCCCTTCCTTTCCAACCGGTCGGATCGAAATGCTATAACCATTTTTTCCCTGTTTTTACGGACGTCTGAATGTTCTTCTTTTAAAGAATATTTATCCGGATCAATCCCAAATGGAATAATATGTATATTTGAAAAATGCTGTGTCAGCGGACTCTGTTTCAAATAATTTTCCATAAACCCACAGGACACAACGATATGCGGATTCATCTGTGAGAGGATACGCTTTTTCTGCTCCCACATAAAATTTGTAGTATCTTGATTCAGTTTAAATAAAATTTCATTTGTTTTTCTGCAGTTACCACAGCCGGTTTTCCATCCGCCGCACATAAGCGGATACAGGCAGTTTCCCGTGAGAATCCAGGGGTCGTGAATAGTCCATACAGATTTTTTTGCGTTCATCAGCCGCGGATAATCCAACAGTGAGGCCACGCCATTATATAAAATATGGTAATGCACCAGGTCTGCCGCTTGAAATTCAGGAGAAGAGAAGATTGCTTCACCGCAAGGATATAAAAAATTATTGATAGAGTGTATTTTCTCAAACTCCCGTATCTGGTAATGTAAAATCAAATCCTTTGGTATACTTATTACACTTCCACTAGTACTTCTTTTATCCAACACAAGCTGGCCGGCAGAAATTCCTCTCTTTATTAATGCAATATGCAGATCATAACCGTTGAACACATGGCCTGATAAATCGGATACATTAACCTCAAGTATTTTTGCCTGCACTGTTTTTCTGTCCGTATTGCTTTTTTTTCGATCCTTATTCCTTAAAAAATAGTCATCAACGATATTTTGTAGCGCTTCATGTACTTCCTTTTTGTTATAATAAATTCCGTCCTGTATGTCCCGTTTTAATTCCTCGATCAAATGGAGATCCTGCAGGGGACTTATTTCAAGCAGATCCTCTTTTACGGCCAGCAACCGTACTGCAGTTTCCTTATCATAGACATTTTGAAAACCATGCCGCCTAAATTCGTCAATCAAGGTTTTATTTTTTTGGACAGCTACAATTAAAATACACCGCCTTCTGTCTTCCAGCAGTAACTCATCGAAAGTCCTGCAATACAGGCCATCCAGCGCATATCCCTTTTTTTGAAGGTCACGGTCTGCAAAATAGTCTATTTTTATTCCACGCTCTTTCAATCTGAAATATGTTTCCAGTCCAAAGTCGCCCAGGCCATATATTACAATTCTCTTTTCATACTCCGGCCTTGTCTGATGCATCCCTATCTCCTTTTCTGCTTTGCCGGCTCCACTATATTTTCATTGATATCTACGAATCCCGCACATTTCTTACAAAAATCCACATACCCCTTTTTGTTATACCCCATGCGGAACTCCATCAATTCTTTCATCTGGCTTCTGTCAAACGTCCTCAGATCAAAGGTCTCGTCTTTCACCTCTTCAGCCAGACCCGCAACCGCCGCATAGCTTGCATAGTTGCAACTGTACAGACGCCCATCCCGCAATTCCTGCCATGGTTCATGACATGCTTCAAAATGCTTTCTGAGACGCCATTCGTCCCATGTGCTGTGGTCCGTAGTCGTCGGCGCAAGGTCAATCCACTGATCCACTTTATTTACGTCATACCGTATATGGTATTGCTCCAGCTTTGCAATCACGGTGGAAAAAGTCTCCGCCTTTTCCGGAACGGCCAGCCTGTAATCGTCTACAGTTACCCCGGCCTGATATCTGGCCAGCACTTCCAGTATCTCATCCTTGGGCTCTACGGTTCCATTGGTTACGGTTTGTAGAAAATGGATCTTATCCCTGTAAGTTTCCCCTATATATACAACAAGCTCTTTCAGATATGGATACAGAAAGGGTTCCCCGCCGCTGATGTGGAAAAGCATGATATAATCCACAGCATGGAAAAAGGTATCCACGTCCTCCTTCACCTGCTCTAGAGAGCGAACCATCTGATGTTTCATGTAAGGCGTAAAATTCAGGCAAGCTTCACAGTTCAGATTGCAGCAAGTGCTAGGCAGAAAGGAGATGGACGGAATATACATCCTGTTTAATTCATATACATATTTCAGCGACATATAAGTTTCCATGGTAAATACGTTCTCATTGTAAACATATCCTGCCGTTTGAAGCTGCTGCATAACCGGTTTTCGGGAGTATGGAGAAATGCATACAATGACTGCGTCCTCCTTTCCCAAAGAGAGTTCCCGGAGAGGGATTACGTCTTCCCCCAGATATTTTGTATGTATCCGTGATTCATGATTATCTATAAAGCCGCGTACATCGTCTCCCAACTTTTTTATCTCTTCATATACAGCCTGTCCATACATCCCTGCTCCAAAAAGCCAGAAATGTTTTTTTCCTGCCAGGCTCTGATACACATGGTCAAATTCATGCCCTTTGTTTTTCCACTGCATAATTGCTCTCCTTTGCTACGGCGAATATCGGATCATCATTCCGTCAAATTCCCATCGTGTGATTACATACGGAAAACCCAGTTTTTTCATCTGCCGGACTGCTTCCGTGCAGACCATCTGTGCAACAATCACGAAAAGCTCTTCCTTTTGCTCTATAAATGCATCTACGCTCTTACAGGGCACCCCGTCGATCTGCACTCCGTTTTTTAACGGGTCATTGTCCATAAAGCAGGCGGCCTTGGACTGGCGGCTTACCAGTTCATAGAGCAGTCTGCGTCCATATTGCCCGGCGCCGAATATTACGATCTCTTTTTCTTCTCCGCCGCAAAGCTCCTTTAACTTTTTCTGAAATCCCAGAATCCCTTCATTCTGACTTCTGCGTTTGCGGCATTCCCGAAGCCGCCGCTCCAATGTTTCTGCCTCTTCAATACCGTTTCTGCTGCGGATCAGACCGATCATACGGCAGAGGGCCGTTTCTGCGGTTCCATAGATGGATGCAAGTTCCGCGTCTGACATTTTCCGGACAAATTCATAATACAGGTGCGCATTTTCCCGATCCAGAATCTCTTGATAACGTCTGGAATCCGCCTCGGGATGTACCCTGACCATAAAGAGACGCTTCGAAACCCATAAGGATCTCTGCCCGTGCAGCAGTCGAAACCATAATTCTATATCCTGAGTACACCTAAGCTCCTCTTTAAAAACCCCAACCCGCCCAAAGTGTGATTTATGTATCAGCGCCCCGCACGCATGGATTTGGAGCTGCAGCAGGGAAAAGACGGAGTTTGTCAGTTGCTCTTTGGAGTAATATTTATGAAAATCCGTCGGCGTGTATGTTTTGGACGCCTCGTCATAAAAATCATATTCACACTGCACGATGCTTGCAGGGTTTCCCGAACGCAGGATTTCTTCCAGCTCCAGTTCCACTTTATCCGGATAGTAAACGTCATCATGGGACAGCCAGGAAAAATAGTCTCCGGTCATAGCTTCTATACCGGCATTCAATGCGCTGGCAGTTCCGCCGTTTTCTTTTTCCAGATATCTGATCCTGTCCCCATAGGACAAGGCAATCCTTTCGGTCTCCCCTCCGTCGGCAGAGCCGTCATTGACAACAAGTACTTCTATATTGGGGTAAGTCTGTGAGAGGGCGCTGTCAATGGCCTCTTTCAGATAATTGCCTCCATTATATACAGGGATCACAATCGAAACCCTGGGGGAACTTTCCATGTACATACGTTTCACTCCTCCGTTTCACAAGATATATCCCAAGTGCCCCCAGTTATGGCCATTCAGCCGTTTCAAAAGGTATACCCAAGGGCATCCCTTCATGGCCGTTTTGCCCTTCCAATTACGGGTACTCCGGTTCGGTCAGCTCCAATTCTGTGATTGCCAACTTCGGTACCTGCTCTTCCTTCGGTGGAAGGGCCATATAGTCACCGTAATACATGGACAGATAGAGATGGTAATTCCGGAATCCATAAAATGTCTTCCCTTCAAACTCCATTTCCGCCATTTCATCAAAGCATTCCCGGGGCAGTCCGTAGCGGCAGTGCTTTGGGTACTCCAATGTATAATGGCTGATCAATTCCGTCCTTCTTCGGTTGGTCCCTGCCGCCAGCCAGTTTCGCAGCCGGAAGATCCGGTTCCTTGGAATCCTGCTCAGTATCCGGTAGATGTATTTTAAGAAAACAGGACATTCCTGCTGTTTTCCGACCTCTGAATACAGCGCTTTCCGGATCAGGAAACAAAGGAAATGGTGCACCCTCCTGGCGGCAAATCCATCGGGTACATTGTCGGCTACCAGGATATCCAGAAACACGCCCTGCTGCTTGAAGTCTGCCTGGCCCTGGCGGACAAATTTTGTATGTTTCCGGCGGAGTTTTGCGTATCCCCACCGGTAGTCAGGGTCTGACCGGTAGTCCTGGAGGAAAAACCTTGTATGGTCCAGATCCTTCCTGCAGGCTTTCCGAAACTCCATGTATTCCCGGCGGAGCAT
>Ga0224748_10410_pt1 | contig 13180 bp, 6 predicted proteins | sample LIM_F_Water_Neg_FD_182074 | JGI IMG/M metagenome (GOLD analysis project Ga0224748, IMG submission 182074) | Enriched cells from gastrointestinal tract of the lab mouse from Pacific Northwest National Laboratory (PNNL), Richland, Washington... | ecosystem: Host-associated > Mammals > Digestive...
AATATAAATGAAAAATGAAAAAAAATTCAAAGGGCAGTTAAAAAATTACATGTGCTGGCCGTTGTTGCTGACGATATTAATTGCGTTGATGAATGTGCCTTTGTACTATTTTGACAAAAAGGCAGGATTCTGCGTGTCCATATTTGCAGTATCCTATTTTATTATCGTGCTGGTGATTTATATGATGAACAGGTCAGGGATACGCAGTGAGGTAATTAACTTTGCCACACAGTATGGCACTGTTCAGAAGAAACTGCTGGATGAATTTCAGATTCCATATGCTCTTTTGGATTATAATAGCAAAATTCTGTGGATGAACAGAGAGTTTTCAGAGGTAACTGAAAAAGACAAAAGGTATCACAAATCTATTACCACTATTTTTCCATCTATTACCAGAGAGATTTTGGACAAAGAAGAATCCAGCAGCAGTTTTCAGGTGGAATGGAAGGAACGGGTTTACCATGCGAGGGTAGACAGGCTCTATTTTGATGATGAAAATGCAGAGGGCGGTGATATGCTGGAGCTGGAAGCAAAAGATCAGTATCTTATGGCGCTGTATCTCTTTGATGAGACAGAACTTCATCATTATATTCAAGAAAATCAGGAGCTGCAGTTGGTATCAGCATTGATTTATATTGATAATTATGAGGAAGCGCTGGACAGTATCGAAGAAGTAAAACGTTCTCTGCTGGTTGCACTGATAGACCGGAAAGTAAGCAAATATTTTTCTGAAAAAGACAGTATTATCAAAAAACTGGAAAAGGACAAATATTTTGTGGTATTCCGGCATAAGTATCTGGATCAGCTGATTAAAGACAAATTCAGTATTCTGGAAGAAGTTAAAACCATCAAAGTAGGAAATGAGATGGCAGTGACACTGAGTATCGGTATAGGCATCAGTACATCCAGCTACAGTCAGAAATATGAATATTCCCGCATGGCAATTGACCTTGCCTTGGGCAGAGGCGGAGATCAGGTAGTTGTGAAAGAGGGAGAGAAGATTTCCTATTTCGGCGGAAAGTCCAGGCAGGTGGAGAAAATGACCAGGGTTAAGGCGCGGGTCAAGGCACATGCTCTACGTGAAATTTTTGAAAGCCGGGAACAAATTTTTATCATGGGACACAGCATTAGTGATATGGATGCCTTTGGAGCAGCCATCGGTATGTACTGCGCAGCGCAGGTTATGGGCAAGAAAGCGTATATTGTCTTAAATGAGGTTACTTCTTCCCTGCGGCCGATGAAAGAATGCTTTACAGAAGAAAAAGGCTATCCGGAGGATATGTTTATCGAAAGTGAAGAGGCGATGGAGCTGGTAAATTACCGCAGCGTTGTGGTAGTCGTAGATACCAACCGTCCTAATTATACAGAATGCCCGGAACTCTTGGGCCGTACCAGGAATATTGTGGTTTTTGACCACCACCGGCAAAGCAGTGAGGTAATTGAAAATGCAGTGCTTTCTTATATTGAGAGCTATGCTTCCTCTACCTGTGAGATGGTGGCGGAAGTACTGCAGTATTTTGATGAAAATATACATTTGAAGCCGAATGAGGCAGACAGTATTTATGCAGGAATTTTGATTGATACCAATAATTTTATGACAAAAACAGGAGTCAGGACCTTTGAGGCAGCAGCGTATCTGCGCAGATGCGGAGCAGAGGTGACCAGAGTCCGCAAACTGCTTCGAGATGATATGGCAGCATATAAAGCAAGGGCAGAGGCCGTCCGCCATGCTCAGGTATACAGGGGAGCGTTTGCTATCTCGATATGCCCGGCAGACTCCAATGTGGAAAGCCCAACCATAGCTGGCGCCCAGGCGGCAAATGAACTGCTGAATATCGTAGGGATTAAGGCATCTTTTGTGCTGACAGAGTACAATGAGAAAATATATATCAGTTCCCGGTCTATAGATGAGATCAATGTACAGTTGATTATGGAACGGCTGGGAGGCGGCGGTCATTTAAATGTGGCAGGAGCCCAGCTTAAAGACTGCACGGTGGAAGAAGCTAAGAGAAGAATTCAAGAAACGCTGGATCAGATGCTGGAGGAAGGAGACATAGAAGTATGAAAGTAATTTTGTTGGAAGATGTGAAGTCCCTGGGAAAAAAGGGCGATGTGGTAAATGTCAGTGACGGTTATGCCAGAAATATGATTCTGCCTAAGAAACTGGGCGTAGAGGCCAATGGAAAAAATATGAATGACCTGAAATTAAAGAATCAGCATGCCGAAAAAGTGGCGCAGGAAAATCTAGACGCGGCAAAAGCCCTGGCAGAGGAAATCGCTGCCAAAGAAGTGACAGTGACCTTAAAGACTGGAGAGGGTGGAAGAACGTTCGGTTCTGTTTCCTCTAAAGAAATTGCGGCGGCTGCCAAAGAACAGCTTCAGATGGAACTGGATAAGAAGAAAATGCAGCTTCCGGACGGCGGGTTGAAGACGTTAGGTGTTCATGAGATTACTATTAAGTTCCATCCGAAAGTGACAGGGACTTTAAAAGTAAAGATTGAGGCTGAGTAGGAATAAAGAGGAGATTCATATGGAAGAAGCTCTGATAAAACGGATTATGCCGAATAATCTGGAGGCAGAACAGTCGGTAATCGGCGCTATGATTATGGACCGTGAAGCAGTAATTGTGGCTTCAGAGACATTGGTCCGTGCGGATTTTTATCATCAGCAGTATGGAATTATTTTTGAGGCAATTGTGGAAATTTTCAATGAAGAGCAGCCGGTAGATGTGATCACTCTGCAGAACCGCCTGCGGGAGAAAGAAGTACCGGCAGAGCTGAGCAGCCTTGAATTTGTGGGAGAGCTGGTAGCATCAGTGCCGACTTCCGCAAATATAAAATATTACGCCAATATTGTAAAAGAAAAATCCATGCTGCGCAAACTGATTAAGGTCAATGAAGACATAGCCAATCAATGTTATCTGGGCAGGGACAGCTTAGAGGATATTATGGCGGACACGGAGAAGCAGATTTTTAATCTGCTTTCGAACAGGGCCGGCGGAGATTTTGTGCCCATTAAACAGGTGGTTATCAACGCTCTGGAGAAGATAGAGCTTGCTTCTAAGACAAAAGGAAATGTTACAGGATTGGCCACAGGGTTTGTCGACCTGGATTATCGGATGTCCGGAATGCAGCCGTCAGATTTGATCCTGGTAGCTGCCCGCCCCTCTATGGGAAAGACAGCATTTGTGCTGAATATTGCACAATATGTGGCGTTTCACAGCAATCTCTGTACGGCCATTTTCAGTCTGGAAATGTCGAAGGAACAATTGGTGAACCGTCTGTTTGCCTTAGAATCAAGAATTGACGCCCAATTGCTTCGCTCTGGAAATCTTGCGGACTCTGACTGGGAGAAGCTTATAGAAGGCGCGGGCACGATTGGACGATCCAACTTAATCATTGACGATACGCCAGGGATCTCCATCTCTGAACTTCGCTCAAAATGCAGGAAATATAAACTGGAACATGATCTGAAGTTGATTATCATTGATTACTTGCAGCTGATGTCCGGTTCTGGAAGGTCAGATTCCAGACAACAGGAAATCTCAGATATTTCACGTTCCCTGAAAGGGCTTGCCAGAGAGCTGAATGTGCCGGTGATTGCTTTGTCTCAGCTGAGCCGTCAGGTGGAACAGAGACCTGACCACAGGCCAATGCTGTCTGATTTACGTGAATCGGGCGCTATTGAACAGGACGCAGATGTGGTAATGTTTATCTATCGTGACGATTATTATAATAAGGATACTGAAAATAAAAATATTGCGGAGATTATTATCGCGAAGCAGAGAAATGGTCCTATCGGCACTGTGAATCTGGTATGGCTCCCGCAGTTTACCAAATTTGTGAATATGGAAAAAAGATAGCGCCTGGCATGATGGCAGAATATGCAAAAAAAGGCAGATATTTTTCTGAAAAGAAAGATATCTGCTTTTTCTTGTCGTTATTTCACGATGAAAAAATATTGTAAGTCTGGGAATAAATCGGTAAAATAGAATTAGTAAAAGGGGACAGGCTGTCACAGACTGGCGAAGCGTTTTCAGAGAAATACCGTTTATTTCAGAAACAGTTGAGAGAAGAAAATGTGAATTCCCCAAAAGGAGGTAGAGAATGTGGAAAATGTACGCTATATGATTTCGGACGCGGCAAATATAGTTAATGTTGAGTCCCATGTCCTGCGTTACTGGGAAGAAGAATTAGAGCTTGCAATTCCCCGCAATGAGATGGGGCACCGCTATTACACAGAAGAAAATATAGCGCAATTCCAAAAGATAAAGGAATGGAAAGAACAGGGATATCAGTTAAAGGCCATTCGCATGATGATACATAATATTCCAGAACAGGAGGTATATACAGGAAATTCTATGAATGCAGCAGGAACAGGAAGTATGGCAAATGCAGGTGGGACAGGCAGTATGATGAATTCTGGAAATACGCCTGGCAGCAGTCAGGTTATTCAAATCAACCGGGAATATCCCGGAATGCAGCAGCAGGCTTATGTAAAAGAGCATAATAGCTCCGCTTCTAACACTGTAAAGCTGGAACAATTCCGTACCATGATGATGAGCATTGTGAAGCAGGCAGTAGAAGAGAACAATCCGTCTCTGGGAAAAGAAGTCAGCCTGCAGGTGGGAGACAGGGTACTGAAAGAAATGAATTATCTCATGCGTGAACAAGATGAAGCAGAAGAAGAGCGCTTCCGTAAGCTGGACGCAGCAATCCGCAGCCAGCAGAAAGGACGCAGATTCCGCAGGGAAAAGGCGGAGAAGAAAGAAAAAGAAAAAAATGAAGCAAAGATGCTGAAGAAAGAAGAGAAGTTAAAGCCTAATTTAACAACATAAGATAAGAGCAGGCTTTAGAAAAATAGAAGATCAATGACCAGGAAAAGAGAAGTGTAAAATAGTTTGCATTTCTCTTTTTGTTTTCTGTCTGCCGCTGTCCGCTTTGCAAGAACCGGACAGTATCTTGTGTTTCTGGAATCAAAAATTTTCTAAATAACAAAATAATAATCGAAAATGCTAAAATTATAATCAAAAATAGTAACAAATTTTAAGGAAATAATTGTATAATGATAATATCATAGGCTCAGTATGTCTCGGAAAGTGGGAGACAAATGAAAAGAAGGGAGAAAGCATATGAGAAAAAGAGAAGATATTCTTCTGAGGATCATGCATAGTTCCGAAAGAAGAAGAAAAAAGTCCGGCTTTTGGAAGAAAGCAACAGCCGGATGCCTTGCGGCAGCTATGTGTATTACCAGTCTGCCGGGAGGGAACTTGGGGACGGTCTCTGCGGCTGCGGCGGCAGATCGCGCAGACAATTCGCTTGTCTATTTTGTAGACTGCGGGGATTATGTGGTGGATACTGCGGGGGAAGGAGAGCAGTTTGGAACCCATAACAGCGTGACAGACCAGATCTATGGAGAAGACCCCCAGACAGGCTATCAATGGGGAGTTGTGGACCAGGCAGAAGAGTATGAAGGAAAAGGTGTTAAGAATCCGCCTGCGCCTAATAACGGCGGAGTGTACACAGCTAATACCTGGGCATATGAGAGCAACCCCAACAATGCGGACGTGCCGAAAACAGCTTCCAACCGTTATTCTAAAAACTTTTATGAAAAAGAGATCGCAGAACGTTTTGTGGACTATGCGTTTGAACTGGAGGAAGGAAGTTATGAGGTGACGGTGGGATGTTCCAATCCCTGGAGCTGTTCCAATACACCAGTCGTCAAGGCAAGCCTGGAGGCTGCGGGAGAGGAAACGGTACTATCTGAGGAAGGGTTCAGAGTTCCCAATGGAGGAAACAATGAGGCAGAAGGAGTCGTCAATGTCCCGGCCGGCGGCGACAAGCTGACGGTGGATGTCCGGGGAACCACAGACGATAATAAAGCCGTTAATGTAGCTTACATATTGATACGTTCTGTCAAAAGCGGAGAGACTGAAGATGAGAGAAAGATCCGCAAAGATCTGGAAACACTGGCGCTTCCAGAAACTGCCAGAGAGGATCTTACACTGCCCACAAAAGGTGAAAATGGAAGTACAATTTCCTGGGAAAGCAAGAATAAGGCAGTGATTTCCAATACGGGAAAAGTGACCAGACCGGAATCTGAGGATGCTTCTGTGGAGATGGAGGCTTCCGTAAGCTGCGGATCTGCCGAACCGCAGAAAAAGATTTTTACGGTCAAGGTCCCGGCATTAAATTCCCAGAAACCGATAGACAGAGAAGACAATGACATCGTCTATTTTGTAGATTGCGGCGATTATGTGGTTGACACCGTCAGTGAGGGAGACCAGCTGGGAACCAATAACAGCGTGACAGACCAGATATACGGAGAAGATCCCCAGACAGGGTACAAATGGGGAATTGTGGATACGGTTAGTGATCCGCTGAAAAATGGGACGAATGCTTGTGGAGGCGTGTTCACGGATAATACTTGGCCCTATGAGCAAAATAAGGCGAATACAGATGTTCCCAAGACAAGCTCCAACCGTTATACCAAGAACCAGTTTGAAAGCGGCATGGCAGAGCGGCATCTGGATTATAAGTTCGAAGTGGAAAATGGCAAATACGACGTTTTTGTTTGCTGCGTAGATCCCTGGGGCGTATCGAAAACCCCCAACGTTTATCTGAATTTTGGGAAAGAGAATCAGGTTACGGTAAAAGAAGCATTAAATGCTTCCGCCGGAAAAGCTGTAAAAAAGACGATTGAGATAACAGATAAAGAGCTGACGGTCAATCTGAAAGGAACAGGTGATGACAATAAGGCAATCAACCTTGCTTATATCATTGTTCGTAAATATAAGGAGCTGACACCGGAAGAAATTAAGAATCGGGTGAGTAAAGACTGTGCAGCCCTGACACTGGGCAGCGAAGAGTTTAAAGCCGACATCGCACTCCCCACAGAAGGAGAAAATGAGACCACAGTTACCTGGAAGAGCTCTAATGAAGCAGTGATTTCCAGCACAGGTAAGGTGACAAGGCCTGCCGCCGGACAAGAAGACGCGGCCGTAACCCTGACAGCCACTGTTTCCTATAACGATCAGTTTTCAATGAACAGAGAGTTTCATGTAAAGGTGCTGGCAGAAAGCGATATGGCAGATTTGCAGGAATTTGCATATCAGAATGTTGAGATTACCGATGATTATTACAATACGGTAGCAGAAAAAGACGTGGAATTTTTAAATAAATTTGATCCGGACAGATTGCTGTATAATTTCCGGCTTACAGCAGGATATAACACAAATGAAATCAAAGCGTTTGATTTTCATAATAATGGCACAGGTGCGTCTGCTCCTTATCCGGGAGGCTGGGAAAACAGCCGTATCGGCGGACACACCATGGGACATTATCTGGCAGCGGCGGCACAGGCAGTTGCAAATGGCTATGCGGATGTAAAAGGCGAAGATGGATTTACCATGAAACAGCGCCTGGAATATCTCATAGATGAGTTAGAGAAATGTCAGAACAAGCGTGGAAATGGATATATTTTCGGCGCCACAATGGCAGACCCGAATGATCCGGAGCGTCAGTTTAATTTACTGGAGAGAGGCGATACCAGAGATACCTGGGTGCCATGGTATACCATGCACAAGATTGTGAACGGATTGGTGGAAACCTATAAACTGACAGAAAATGAAACAGCGCTTCATGTAGCAGAATCTCTTGGAGAATGGATTTATGAAAGAACTTCCAGATGGGATACAAATATTCAGAATCGTGTGCTGGGTGTGGAATACGGCGGAATGAATGACTGTCTCTATGAGCTGTATAAATGTGCGAAAGCAGAAGGTTATGCCAATAAGGATCATTTTAAGACAGCAGCACACTGGTTTGATGAAGTATATCTTTTTGAGAAAATTCTTGCTGGGGAAGAAAATCATTTGAATGGAAAACATGCCAACTGTACCATCCCCAAATTTATCGGCGCATTAAACCGTTACCGGGCTTTGAAAGACGAAGGAAATGAAGAGAAATACCTCCAGTATGCAGAAAGCTTCTGGACGCTGATTACAGAGAAACATACCTATATCACAGGCGGAAACAGTGAATGTGAATTCTTTGGTGCGGATAATGTTTTGGATAAAGAACGTTCCCACTGTAACTGTGAGACCTGTAATACGCACAATATGCTGAGAATGACCAGAGAACTGTATCGCATTACCGGCGACAAGAAATATGCAGATTATTACGAGACTACCTTTATCAATGCGATCATGGCAAGCGTGAATGTACAGACAGGTATGACTACCTATTTCCAGCCCATGGCAACCGGATATTTCAAAGTGTACTGTAATCCTGATTTAGAAAAGAATTATTTCTGGTGCTGTACAGGAACGGGATTAGAGAACTTTACCAAGCTGGGCGACAGTTTTTACTATTATACAGACGATAAACTGATTGTAAATCAGTATACCAGCTCCAATGTAACCTGGAAAGACGTTAAACTGAAACAAGAAACAGACATTCCAAATTCTGACCAGGCTAAATTCACCGTTCAATTATTAAATGGCAAATCAAGTGCGGCCTTTGATCTCCGCCTGCGGGTTCCGGACTGGACGATGGGCGCTCCAGCTGTGAAGGTAAACGGGACAGCTCAAACTGTTACGGTCAGCAATGGTTATATTTCTCTGAACAGAACCTGGGCAGAGGGAGACACTGTGGAATTGACACTGCCAATGGGAATCCGCGGCTATACCCTGCCTGATAATGCGGGAACTGTTTATGGGTTTAAATATGGTCCGGTAGTTCTGGCAGCAGAATTGGGACTGGATAATAAGAGAGGAACGTATCACATAGGAGTTCAGTGTGATGTCTGCCAGACAAAGATTGTCAATGGACAGGAGAGAACTACCAGTGCAGGTTATGGTTCCACTTCCAACCAGGGAACGTTAAGCTCAGAGACTTTGAATGTGCTGACCGGAGAGTCCGTATCAGAATATGTCCAGAATATAGGACAGCATCTGGTTAAAGATAAAAATTCTCTTGCTTTCACTCTGGAGGGTACAGACTGGGGCGGAAAAGAACCTTTGAAATTTACACCGTATTATCAGATCACAGATCAGAGATATGGAATTTACTGGCTGTTTACGGAGGCAGACGAGAAAGAGATTCAGAAACAGATCCTGGACTCTAAGAAGAAAGGCCGTGACGCCAATGTATATCTGGAAGGTGTTGGAATTGGTTATGGCCAGCAGACAGAAGGAGACGAAGAAAACTATCCTCATATCCAGCAGGAAGGTACAGGATCAACCGGAGATATGGGAAAACTGACACGTTATGCCAACGCAGGAGGAGCTTTCTCCTATCTGTTTAAAGTTGACAAAACCAAGAAAAATTACCTCACCTGCCAGTATTCCAAAGATGATATTGGTAAAACCATGGTAATCAAAGTAGGCGATAAGGTCATTGCAGAAGATAAAATAAGCACAGATGGAAAAGATGACAGATTTACAGTAAAATATGAGATTCCGGCGGATATCATTGCATCGGCAGAATCGTATGAACAAAAAAACAGTACGACCGGTGAAATAATAGAAGTCAAAGATGTAATCCGTATTTCTTTCAGCGGTGCGGCAGGGGAAGTTTCTCCTAAGCTTTGGGAGTCTGCAAGCACAAGCACCAATTACGATAACGATCCGGGAATCAAAAACCTTACTGCTGATATTGGAACGGTGGAAAAAACAGGGGCTTCCAGCTATCAGCTGAAAGTGCCTGCAGATACACAGCAGGTCAATATTACTACAGAGCTTGCCAACAAATATGGGCTTCTGTATATGGATGGTGTAATAATAGATGACACCAAGGCAAAACGTATTGTGCTGGGAAGCGCAGACACTACGATAGCGATGCAGGTATTTGCAGAAGACCATGAGACAAAAGCAGATTACAAGCTTACAATTACAAAGACAACAGAAAATACTGTTCAGAAAGTTACCAGTATTACGGTCACTCCTGCTTCTAAGTCCATGTCTGTGGGAGAGACAGTGCAGCTTACCTGCACGGCAGCGCCTGCCGGAGCTTCCGCAGAAGTAACCTGGAGTTCCAGTAATGACGGAATTGCCTCTGTAGATGCCGCTGGCAAGGTTACTGCCAAGAAAGCAGGAACGGCAGTGATTACTGCTGTCAGCAAGGAAAACAGCCAGGCGGCTTCCTCCTGTCAGATTACGGTTAATAAACCTTCCATTACCATAAAAGGAGCTGCTGATCTGGCAAAAGGCAAATCCTTAAAACTTACAGCAAACCTTAAGAATATTAAGGGTACCGTGAAATGGTCCATCAATTCCACGAAATATGCGACTATGAAGGCAAAGGGAAATACGGTTACCATAAAAGCCAAGAAAAAAGTGGGTAAGGTGAAAGTGACTGCACAGATTTCAAATGTGAAAAAGACAGTCACCATTCAGGTGGTAAATCCGGTAAAAGGCATGAAGCTTAACGCTAAGTCCAAAACATTAAAAGTGAAAGGCACTTTTAAGCTGAAAGCCAGTGTCACACCTAAAAATGCAACCAATAAAAAGGTGACATATAACTCCAGCAATAAAAAGGTGGCAACAGTCAGCAATTCTGGCAAGATAACTGCCAAAAAGAAAGGAAAGACAACGATTACTGTTACCAGTAAGTCCAATCCTAAGATAAAGAAGAAATGTAAGATTGTTGTGAAATAAAATAAAACAGCCAGGGGGCAGCAATTTGCTGCTTTCCTGGTTGCTTTTTCATTTTATAGGATTCGGGTGTCAAAAGGTAGTGAAATAAAATGAAGCTGGCAATTTGTACCTATTTGTGCAAATTGCCAATAAGCATTTATGATACCACCTTTTGACACCTGAATCCTTATAGGAAACACACGCTAAATTGTGAAAGTGCCTGTTATAATTTTATTCCACGGTACCGGTTCAGACAGGCGTAAATTTCCTGTTTTCTCGGCAATGCGAATCCACCCGATACATAACTGCCGCCGCAGACGGCAGAGATTCCTTTCTGCTCTAATAATTTCCAGAGTTCCTCTGCCGTTTCTCCCAGAGTACGTTTTCCGTCAAACAGACGAAGCTGCGCATGTTTCATCAATTGCCCAAGAGCTGCGAGCTGTTCGGCATCTGTAAGCTGTTCCACATATCGTAAATCAAGAGTTTCCCGGTTGATCAGGATAGAATCTTTCCCCTGAACTTTAATTTTAATACGGTCATTTTTACAAAAGGCATGATCAGGCTTGACAGGTCTTGCAGCAGAAGGCTTTGAAGCGGGTGCGACAGATTCTTTTGGGAGAGGAAAATCATCTGCTTCTTTTTTGGCGGATTCTGTAATATCTTTTGGAAGATAATGGTCCATTTGAATGATGCAGTCTGCCTTGTGGAAATAGGAACCAGAACTTCCAGCCACCAGGATGGTGGATATTCCATAGACAGAAAACAATTCTTGTATACGGTCAATAAAGGGCGTGATTGGCTCAGAATCCCGATGCACCACCCGCTGCATCAGTTCGTCCCGGATCATAAAATTTGTGGCGCTGGTGTCCTCATCAATGAGAAGAAGACGGCTGTCCGCTTCCATGGCTTCCACTACATTGGCAGCCTGGGAGGTACTGCCGCTGGCGTCTTCAGTACAGAAATGTACCGTGTCTTTCTGATTGGGCAGGTTGTTGATGAACATGGAAATATCCACCTGTTTGATGCTTCTCCCATCTTCCGCACGGATTTTCACAGCCGTGCCGTCAGTGATGACATATTCTCTTCCGTCTCCGGCAATATGGTTATAGACGCCTAGTTCCAGGGCCTTCAGCAATGTGGATTTGCCATGATAGCCGCCCCCTACAATCAGTGTGATTCCATTTGAAATCCCCATTCCTGTAAGTTCTCCATGATAAGGAAGCTTCAGCGTAACTTCCATGGATTTCGGCGAGACAAAAGGAACAGCATTTTTCATAGGACGGTCTGAGACGCCTGATTCTCTGGGAAGTATGGAACCATTCGCTACAAAGGCAGCGAGATTTAAGCGAGTCAGCTCCTGGCGGATAAATTCCTGATCCTCAGAAAGTTCCCGGTTTTTCTGGACAGATTTTGCATCTAGGGAGCGGTAGTAGAGAGACTTTTTTACGCAGCCGGGGAGAAAATCAAATAAGATTCGGCAAAGTTCTCTGGCATTGATGGTCCGTCCATTTGCGGGAAATCCGATTTCCATGCGGACAGATACAGCCCCGTTTGCATCTATTTCACATGCTGTCCGCTCCAGTATTTCCTGCCCGCAGAAACTGACGGAGAGCAGTCCGCTTTTGCCGGAACCCTTAGCCTTGAAAGTATAAGCATGTACCTCTCTGGAAAATTGCCGGATCAGATAGTCCTGCAGAGCAATTCGCTTGTGTCTCAGATCATAAAGTTCTGCAGGAAGATCTGCCAGTTTTCCTGGGACATGGATACTGACTTTGGAAGGAGCAGCAAAAGGGTCTCCCTGGACATGGTCGATGGACAGGACATAACCGTCAAACTGCCAGCTTCCTCTGGTATCTTTGTAAGCCGGATAGCCTCTGTGGTCTATGCGGTTCAGTAATTCACGTAAATCTGCCGATGTTTTCATTTTTTCCTCCTCAAAAATATTCTGAAATAGCAATAAATTCATTATATTTTTAAAGATTGCTTCTGTCAAATCAATCTGCAAAAGAAAATTTTGAGTTTCCCCATTTTTTGATTTTATAGTACCAAAAGGTTTCCAGCACAAAGTGATGGAAACACTTTGTACAGAAAAGTGCTATGGAAAGCTAGCTTTCCAGACACTTTTTGTGCAAGATGTCTATGCTGCCAAAGGCAGCAAGACCTTTTGGTACTAAAGTTGTTATTAAAAATGGGAAAACTCAAAAAAAGAAAATAACTTGAAAAAGTTTTTACATCTGATATAATACTTACGGTATTAGAATTAACTGACAGGCATCAAGAAAGAAATGAGGTAGACCTATGGGAGGATTTTTTGGAGCGGCATCCGCACAGGACTGTGTATTCGATTTGTTTTTTGGCATTGATTATCATTCTCATTTAGGGACAAAACGCGGAGGAATGGTAATGTACGGCGAAAATGGGTTTGACCGTGCCATTCACAACATTGAAAATGCACCTTTTCGAACGAAATTTGATAAAGATATCCAGAAAATGTCCGGCAGAATGGGAATCGGCTGTATATCTGATTATGAGCCGCAGCCTCTT
>Ga0224748_10415_pt1 | contig 13108 bp, 11 predicted proteins | sample LIM_F_Water_Neg_FD_182074 | JGI IMG/M metagenome (GOLD analysis project Ga0224748, IMG submission 182074) | Enriched cells from gastrointestinal tract of the lab mouse from Pacific Northwest National Laboratory (PNNL), Richland, Washington... | ecosystem: Host-associated > Mammals > Digestive...
AATCAATGACAGCAACCGGGATTATGTGGGAAAGCGTTTGATGGCCCCCGATGTGACAGTCAAAAGTCTGGAGGAATTTCGCAAGGAACAGGCATCCAGACTAAATAAACAAACAAAACCGGAAATACAGTATGAGATACCCGACTTAATCAAAAGCATAGAATCGGAAGAGCATCTCCCATATGCAATAGATCTCTTTGAAGCGGAGAAGGAGGATGGGTATTACACGACTCCGGAAGTGATATTTACGCATAACGCGATGGTGATTTTCACAAAAGAGGGGAATAAAGGTTGGAAATTAAAAAAGGGGCAGACACTTCATTTTGAAGCGGAGGAGTACCCCTTCGAACAAAGCTGGGGACGGGGTCAGCCTATCATATATACGTATATTCTGGATGGAAAATTGATGAATAAGGATTATGATTTTGACGGTCTCAGCAATGAATTGCTTCAGAAATATGATCTCCAGGCCAAAAAGGATGGGGAATATTATCTGTGCCTGCTTGGGGTGCACAGCGATTCTACCTCGATAAAGAAAGGGCGGCTGTATGTGGACTGAATACAAAAACTACAGCAGCAATTTGAATATCTGTATTGAAAGAAGAACAAAAAATATGAACATTTTTGTTGATTGATTAAGACGCGAAACGATGCTATGATGATTATACAAAAAGATTAAATACGGAATTACGAGGAAATGCTATATGCAATACCTTGTGAAAGAAAGCGGATGGCCATAAGGGAATACACTTGGGCAAATTTGAGAATGGAGAGAAATATGGGTAAAATAGAAGGAATAAAAATTCAGAATTATGGAGTTTTAAAAGATATTGCACTTGGAAAGACAAGAACGAATCAGAGAGCCCGGGCGCTTGGAAATCTGGTTGCTGTGATCGGGCAGAGCGGGAATGGAAAAAGCACTCTGGCGGATGCTTTTGGATTCATAGCAGACTGTTTGGAAGTAGGAGTGGAGGCGGCCTGCGACGCGAATAACCGGGGAGGATTTGAAAGACTGATCACACAGGGAGCCGCAGAACCGATTCTATTTGAACTATACTACCGGGAATCAAGCAAAACACGCCCGATTACGTATGAACTGGAAATCGATTTAGATAAAACTGGCCGCCCTTATGTCAAAAGGGAGAGACTTCGCCAGCGGGTAGAAAAGCATGGATGGCCGAGAACTTTTATGTATCTGCAGGAGGGGGCGGGATATGCGTTTGAGGGAAACGATGACGGAGGCCAGGATGATGACGGCAGCATCACCGGAAAAAAAGTAGAGGTACAGCTTTCAGATATTCGGCGTCTTGGAATTGTTACTTTGGGAGCCATGAAGCAGTACGACCGGATCGAAAAATTCCTGAATTTTTTGAAAAGCTGGTATCTTTGTTATTTTTCACCTGATGCGGCAAGAAGGCTGCAGAATGCGGCGCCGCAGGCATATTTTTTGCCTATTATTTGCTGCTGCATGAAAAAAATCCGCGGCAGCTCGTATTTATAGAAGAGCCGGAGAATGGTTTATATCACCATTATCTGGGCGAGCTTGCGGAAGAAATGAAAAACAATGTTGGAAATGGTTTTTCAAAGCAATTATTTATTACAACCCACAGCCCGTTTTTTGTAAATGCTTTGGGGCCGGATGATGTATGGGTTTTGACAAAGAACAATGACGGCTGCTCAGAGATAAGACGGGCCTCAGACTATGTGTTTGTCAGAGAATTGGCAGAAGAAGGAGTAGCGGTTGGTGACATGTGGTACAGCAAATATTTCGAAAGCACGGCGGAAACTATACAGAGATCGGAAAGGCGAAATGTGAATGGGCTGATAAAATCGGAAAGTGCTTACATTTATATGAAAACAGATCTCCCAGCTATCAATACTTTATCAGAGAACTAGAAAACAGATTGATTCCCGACTGCCCCCAATTATAATTAAGAAACAAGCCGTATTTCACACTCACAAAAACAAAAAGTATGGGAGATCAATTTGAAAATAGGTATTGTCAACGACTATAGAAAAGTGTATAATTTTCAACAGAAATCATCAATAAACATAAATGTTTTTTTGGAGAGAGGTGGTTGACGTTGGATGACACCAAAACCCGGATTATTTCCGCGGCGATGAAGGCTGTGCGGGAGTATGGACTGGAAGGGGTGCGAATCCAGAATGTCAGCGATTTGGCGGGGATTTCTCCCGGGGCACTGTACCGTTATTTCGACAGTAAGGATCAGTTGATCGTGGAGTGCTTTACCTATGTGGATCAGCAGGCAGCAGAGATTTTCGAAGACATTAAGTTCAATCCAATAACCCTGCTCACTGATCCGGTGAGAACAGTGAAAAGGTTGTGGCTGCCGTATTTTCGTTTTTGGGTGGCGCATCCGGATGAGACGGTATTTTATCATCGATTCCGGGACAGCACATTTTTCCCGAAGTACCATGAGACACGGGACACCAGTTATTTCAGCACATTTGTTGGTATGGTTGATACATTCAAAACGATGTTTCCAAGTCTGAAGCGGATGAATCAGGATTTGCTTTGGCTGCATATACTTACGTGTACGGTGCTGTACGCAAAGTATGTGGTAGAGGGAGTGCTTCCTGATACCCAGGAGACGGAGGATACTGTATTTCAGCTGCTTTGCACCGGCCTGAGCGGTTACATGAAGCCGGAGAAGCACAAAAAGGTAAGGAAGAAATGAATCATAAGACACTGCCAAAAAAGCCCTTCTGAAATGGTAGAGGGGTATTTTTTTGAAAAATAAAGTAAATGAACATTTACTCACCGATATGAGGAAAAGCAAGGAGAGAATCGTTATGGAAAAAATTTTAATTGTTGATGACAGCATTTTACAGGCAGCGCAATTAAAAAAGATTTTGGATGATGAGTATGATGTCACCACTGCCCATACGGCAGAGGAAGGACTCCGTCTTGCCAGTGCCGACAATTATTCCCTGATCCTGCTGGATGTAGTGATGCCGGGGATGGATGGCTTTACGCTGCTGAAAAAACTGCAGGAGGAGATCATCACCCAAAATGTCCCGGTTATTCTGATCACCAGCCTTTCTGATATTGAAAATGAGCAGTATGGGCTGATCTTAGGGGCAGTGGACTACATTACAAAACCGTTCCACCCTCTGATCATAAAAGCCAGGGTCAACACACATGTCAAGCTGTACAATTATCGGAGACAGATTGAGCTTCAGTCGAGGACCGACCAGCTGACCGGAATTGCAAACAGGCGGCAGCATGACAGCTACAGCATTTCAAAATGGAACGAAGCGGTTCGGCTGCAGACCCCGTTTACAATCTGCATGTTTGATATTGACCGTTTCAAAGTCTATAACGACACGTTCGGTCATCCTGCCGGGGATAAAGTCATTGCCGCAGTGGCAAAAACAGCGGCTTCCAGCTTAAAGCGCAGCACGGATTTTCTGGCCCGCTATGGGGGCGAGGAATTTGTGGGGATTCTGCTGGGCGACAGTTCGGAGAAGGCATTTGCCCATCTGAAAAAAATCCGGCAGGATGTAGAGGATCTCCATATTGCACACGATCCTTCCGTTTCCCAATGGGTTACGGTCAGTATCGGAGGCGTGACCGTCATTCCGCAGAAGGGGAGTTCCTATGCTTCTTATTTAAAAATCGCGGATACGATGCTGTATGATGCGAAAAAAAGCGGGCGCAACAGGGTAATCTGGGCTGACGAAAAGATGAAAATACTGTGTGAAAAATAATACGTGAAGAATGAAGCTGGCCTGGACGGGGCGTGCGTTTGACGATTGAGAACCAGGAGGTAAAACCATGTGGCTATTTGATTTGTTTGGCAAGGGCGGCAAAGAGCAGCAATCAGAAAATGAAAAGGATCAAGAGGCAGGCAGCCATGAAGAACTCAGAGCCTATTCCGGTATGCGGGTTGAGGTCACAACCTTTGACGGCCGCCTGCTGTTTGTCGCAAAGCTGACAAATTTGTGGAAAAATCAGGCAAATCTGGAACAGTTTTCCGAAATGGAACTTTCCCAGGAGGAGCTGGTGCAATATTCAAAAATGGAGTTCCCCCAGGAGGATTCGGAGCAGCCTTCAGAAGCGGCGGAATCTGAGAAAGAAGTTGAGCAGACCTCAGAAACAGGAGATTCCCGGACGGATTCGGGACAGATTTCAGAAATGGAAGCATCCGGGACAGATTCGGAGCAGCCTTCAGAAACGGCGGAATCTGAGAAAGAGGGCGGGCAGCCTTCGGAGACGGAGGATTCCCAGAAAGTGGAAATGATCCATGTCAGGATTCGAGGATACAGTGACCATGAAAGAAAGGCAGTTTATATGGAGGGGCTCATTACGCCCGGAGATAAGCGCATATGGAATGTTGAGGATTTAAAGGTCGCACATATTGGGAATGACCGCGCGTTCTTTCGGCTGGATACGGATATTGAGGCGGTGGTTACCACGTTCGGCGGATTTTCGGCCGGGGAGGAGACCTGCAGAATGCTGAATATCAGCGTAGGGGGCGCCCGTATTCTCTCAGAGCAAAAGTACAATGAAGGGGACAAATTCCTGCTGAAAGTAAAACTGCTTGAGGACAGGCCCATGTCCGTGATGTTCTGCGAGGTGCTGCGCATCATAGAGCGGGAAGATTCAAAATATGAATACGGATGCAGGTTTTTAGAACTGAACGAAGAGGATCAGGAGAAAATCACGCAGAATATATTTGCTGCCCAGCTTGCGGAACGCCGTAAAAAGCGGGGCGCATCCTGAGCCTGCGTTTATTCCAGACAGGGAGGGACTTTACTGAGTCCCTCCCTGTCATCATGAATTACCAGGCCGAAGCGGCTTTCTTTCCCCAGCAGGACAACGCTGCTGACGACATATTTTCTATATAACATTTCAAAATGTTCATTGCCAGTTTTCCTTTAAAAACTCCACAATATCCCGTGCCTTCGGAGGACACCCGGGCAAATGCTTCCGGCAGCCGTGAGTGCAGTTTCCGACACCAATTCCGCTCCCGTCCCATTTGTCCAGCCCCGTCGCTTCCGGTTCGCTCCCACTCCCATCATTCTCCTTCTTCCAACCCTGTCCGATCCGGATTTTCTCATATTTCCGGCGGGCTTCCCCGGCAGACTCCAGGCGTTCCAGTGCGAAGATCAGCGAGCCATAGCAGGCGCTGCAGGCATCCCGGGCGTCGGTATATGCTTCCAGTTTCTGAATCCGTCTGGAAGCGCGCATGTTCGGAAGCGTCCCGGAGGGCTGGTTCAGCATAACCAGTTCCGCCCCGGAGGTATCCGCATTTCCGGCGCCAAGCCGGGCGGCCATGGGGATATAGGGAACCTCGTCCACGGAATAGCCGATGCATTCACAGACATAGGCATCGCACAGTACAGGATCCAGACAGGCGAAGATCCGGTTCATGACAACCGGATTTCCGCCTTCCTCAAAATTCAGATCCCCGCAGATGTTGTCCACCAGAACAAGCTGGGGCGGCAGAACCGTATTCAGATGGGCGATCGGTTTGTGCAGGCCGAGCGTGTGAAAACGCCGCTTTTCGCTGTTGGGGATTACGCCCTTTGCATTTTTCATGGCGCAGGTAATCCGGGTCTGACAGTGCCCTTTGAGGACAGGCAGATTGATGAGAAAATCCGTTTTTGCCACCTCGCTGCAGAGCTTTAGCTGCATCCCGCAGGCATCGCAGACGTAGGAGGAATCCTTTTGCAGGTCGAGAAAAGGAACCTGATATTTCCGGCATATGTCCGCCACGCCGGAGACCTCCACCGCCTGGCTGGTGCGGGCGCCCACCCACGCGCCCTCCATGACGCAAACGTTGGAAAAATGATGCTCTCCCAGGTACCGCAGCACGCCCTCCACCAGTTCCGGATGGGTGACGGCGCCGTTTTCCGCCTTGTCAGGATGGAGCAGGTTGGGCTTCAAGGCAACCCGCCTGCTGCGTCCCCCGATGATCTCGTCCAAATGGATTGCTTCCAAAAGATCGACGGTCATTTGTACATAATCTGCTCCGTGGATCATTACGATCTGATTTTTGTTCATAAGAGATTACCTCGTTTCCTTCATACTGCCGCTGTTCCGGGGCGTTTATAAAAGTATAACACAGATCCGGCCTGTATTGTCTTATTTTTTCTTCCCGGCCCGGTACAGGTATTCCCCTACGGCCGCGCACAGGATCGTTCCGATGATTTTCACCGATAACGCGAACATGTTTCCCGCGGCGATGTCGTCCGCAAACATATAGTACAGGCAGATGCAGATACAGCCGAAGCAAAGGATTCCGCAGACCCACATCCCCGCATTGCCGCCGGGCACCCTGTAGACCCGTTTCCTCCCGGCGTCGCTGTAGCGCAGTTTGACCGCCGCCGCAAACATCACCAGGTATGGGATCATGAAGATGACAAGGCTGAAGGAAAAAATATCCCAGAAAATCGCGTTTGCCTCTTCGCTTCCCAGCAGGAAATTCAGGATCAGGAGCACGGTGGAAAGGACGCCCATTACAATGTAGAGATTTCCTGCGGTGCCGTATTTGCTTCTTGCGCCGAGAAATGCATTCCGTTTGTCCAGCTCGGCCGCGATCAGGCTTTCATTTGCGCCCAGCGTCCAGGAGATCATATTGGAAACCAGAGTCAGGCAGGACACGATCACCAAAATTCCCAGAACCCATTTCTGGCCGCTTCCGAATACGGAGCACAGCTCTTCCAGCGCATAATAGAATCCGTCCATGGTATCGATATTTTCAGCCGGAAGCGCCGCCAGCATACCGAAGGTGCCGATCACGTAGAGGATGGTGATCGCGACACCGGCCAGGATGGACATTTTCGGAATCGTCTTTTCCGGATGATCGATCTTATCCCCGATGGAGCCGATCAGCTCAAAACCCAGCAGGTTGTAGACGATGATCGCAAGCCCGGAGGACATATCGCCCATAGAGGTGATTTTAAAATCATCAATGGTAAAAGAATTTGCAGGCCCGTTTTTCAGAATATAGGCGACGCCCAGAACGCCGAAGATCACAAGCATGGTCATCTTGCAGATCGACGCGATGGATGTAAGCACCACGGAAAGTTCCACGCCGCGGTAGCCGATCCATACGATCAGCCAGCTCATCGCCAGGGAAATGGCCGCGATGACCCATACGGGCGCATCCGGAAAAAATGTATAACTGAGCCAGTAGGCAAAGGTCAGAAAGACCGCCGGCATCCAAAATGCTACATTGATCCAGTAAAACCAGCCTACCTGCACGCCCGTATGTTCCCCAAAGGCGCGGGTACACCAGGATGTAATCCCGCCCGCATCCGGATAGGTGCTTCCAAGCTCCGCGTTCAGCAGGCCGTATGGGATGAAAAAGATCACCGCGAAGATGAGCCACATGGTAATGGACCTTACCCCTGCAAATGCAGGCGCCCCTGCCAGGGAATCCAGTACAAGAACGCTGCATATTGTAAATAAGATCGTCTGGATCAGACTTACTTTTTTCTCCTGTGTTTCACTCATGAGTTTCCACCTCCTTATGTTAGAGAGCACTCTTAGAGAGCGCTCTCAGAAACTGATTGGAAACGGCCTGTGCATCAGGCTTTTCCTCAACTCTTTTTTAAGGCCGCGATTGTTGCCGGGTCCGGCTGCTGCAGCGCCATACAGTGGATATTTCCGCCGCACATAGACCATTCGCGGGTATAGATCTTGATGATCTCCCGTTCCGGCATGAGCTCCTTGAACATCCGGCATGCCACCTCGTCCATGGGATCATCGTACTGCGGTACAAGCAGCCCGCCGTTTACAAAGTAGCTGTTGATATAGGTGACCGCCAGCGGAAGTCCGTCTTCCCGGGACGACGCGCTTTCAGAAATGTCAACGCCTTCGCTCTGCTCCTTGGAAATGTGCAGGACTGCCGGGATGGGGATCTTGTGGATCTCAAATCTGCGCCCTTTCGCATCGGTGGCTTTACTCAGAATGTCATAGGCGGCTTTCAGATTGGGATACTGCGGATTTTCCGGATCGTCCGTCCAGGAAAGGGCAAGTACGCCGGGCCTGATAAAGAAACATACGTCGTCGATGTGCCCGTCCGTCTCATCAAAGGCCATCCCGTCCTTCAGCCAGATGACTTTTTCCAGTCCCATATATTCTTTGAAATATTCCTCGATCTCCTCTTTTGTCAGCTTCGGATTCCGGTTGTGGTTGAGCACGCTGTTCTCTGTTACGATCAGGGTGCCTTCGCCGTCAATCTGCATGGCCCCGCCTTCGAAAACCACGTTTCTCGCGTCGTAGCGGTCGTAATTTTCCAAATCAAGAAGCTTGGACGCAAATTCCTGGTCGCGTTTCCATGGGAAATACAATCCGCCTTCCAGTCCGCCGTAAGCGTTCCAGCCCCAGGTAACCCCGCGCATTTCGCCTTCATCATTGATTACATAAAAAGGCCCTTTATCCTGCGCCCACGCGTCGTCCACTGTCATTTCCACCACACGCACCTCCTCGGGAAGGCGCGCCCTTGCGTTCTCATACTGATCCGCAGAACAGAATACGGTCAGCGCTTCGTGCTTGATGATTTCTTTTGCCACTTCCACCAATACCCGTTGGCCGGGCTTTCCGCCGTCACGCCATGTATCCTGCCTCTCCGGCCAGATCAGAAAATCCTGTTTCCGCGGTAAAAATTCTGCCGGCATGTAAAATCCGTCTTTTTTGGGGGTGCTTTTGATTGTTTTCATACATTTTTGCTCCTTTCGGTCTGCTTATTTGTTTTCATTATACCTGGATTTTTTTCTTTCACCATTACCCGGAGGCATCTTTCCGGAAAGTGGTATGTCTGAGTTTTTGGGGTACCCGAAAGTTTTATCAGGTATCAAAAAGTTCTATTAGATATCAAAAAGTTCTATCGGGGATCAAAAAGCGCTGTAATTCACTCCCTTTGGGGGCTCTTTGCCGTATTCGCATTCCGGCGGTTTACTATTTTTGCAGAAAATGTTATACTGACGTCAGATGCTGCTGATGAACAGGGGGGTGAAGCGCGATGATTACTTTGGACAACAGCCAGTGGAATCAATTGGACGAGATCATTTTGAATTTACACATACAGAAGGACGTTACGATTCTGCAGACGCAGATTCTGGAACAGCTTGCAGGGCTCATCCCGCACCGGCGTTCTTTTTTTGATCTGTGTACCACACAAAACGGGCAGCGTGTCTTTTTTGCTCCGGTTTCATTGAATATGTCAAAGGAAGAGCTTGCCGATTACTACAAAAATTATCAGTACTCGGATTATGTGGCATGGAGTTTTTCCAATCACAGCTCCACGATCTACCGCGATTCCGATATGATCGGGCGCCCTGTCCGGGAAAATTCCGACATTTACAGACAATGGATGAAGCCCATGGATATTTACTACAGTCTGGGGTGTACGATTTTCAGCGGCAAACAGCTTTTGGGCTCTATCACGCTGTTCCGCAGCGAGCAGGAGGGTGACTTTACCGATTCGGAGCTGGCCATGCTGGAAGTGATCAGCAGGCACCTATCGGCACATTTTTCATTTTTGTGGCCTTACGGCACGGTTCCAAATCTGGCTGCCAATGCTGCCAAAGCAGCCGGGAGGGAAGGGCTGAGCTCCAGGGAAAGCGAGATTGCCGAACTGATCGCGGCCGGACACTCCAATTCCGAGATCAGCCAGATCCTTTTCATCAGCGAGAACACGGTGAAAAAGCATGTGAATAGCCTGTACCGGAAGCTGCATATCACCAGCAGGACGCAGCTTCTGCGGAGGCTCTACGATCAGATGAGTATAGGTACTCCGCGTGAAGGGTAATATAATGAAAAATTCCCCAGAGAAAAAGGGGTTTACGATTCAACTGCGATGAAGCAGCAACAGGAGGAAAAAGATGAAGACAGCAGCAATATTTCAGGACGGTATGATTTTACAGAGGAACAAACCTGCAGTCATCTGGGGAACCGGGGCGCAGGGGGAGACGATCCACGGAGCGATTCAGGGAAAGGAAGCCGCTGCCGCCGTTGACGCGGACGGGAACTGGACGCTGACACTGCCCGCGCTGGCGGCCTCTGAGGAGGAGGAGCTGGTGCTGCGGTCGGTCTCCCCGGCAGGCTTGGAGGAGACAAAGGTATTCCGGCAGGTTGCGGTGGGGGAGGTCTGGGTTGCCGGCGGACAGTCCAACATGGAGTTCCACATGCGCTACGAGAAGCATATGGCAGAGGCAATGAAACACTGCGTCAATCCGCGGGTGCGTTTTTTCGATGTGCCGGAGGTCTGCTATGACGGCCAGGCCGAAGAATTTGACTACAGCAGGATGGGGATCTGGAGAAAAGCGGATCAGGAAAATCTGGAATATTTCAGCGCGGTGGGTTATTATTTTGAACGGGATCTGGAGAAGATACTGGATGTACCGGTAGGGATTATAGGATGCAGCTGGGGCGGCACCAGATCCTGTGCCTGGATGTCAGCGGAGAGCGTGGAACGCGTGGGAAAACCGTGGATGCAGATGTACAGGGAGCAGACGGCCGAAATGGATCTGGATGCATTTTGGAAAAATCAGCACGGCAATCCGATGAACCACCGGGGAGACCCGTTTGCGGACCTATTTGGAGAGACCGTACTACCAAGGACGCTCAGCGCTGAGGAAATGGAGGAACTCTTTCGGCAGATGCCGGATGATGGGAAAACATTTCTGCAGGAGATGCAGCCCACGGAGATTCCGGGATGTCTCTACGAGCACATGCTTAAGACCATCGCACCCTACGGAATCCGCGGATTTCTCTGGTATCAGGGGGAAAGCGACGATGAACCGGGAAAACAGGGACTGTACCAGGACATGCTGACTGCGCTGATCGGAGACTGGCGCGCCCTCTGGAATGATCCCAGGCTCCCCTTCCTGTTTGTACAGCTTCCGGGATGGGAAACCTGGTTGGACGGCCCGGGAAACCGGGATTACATGACGATCCGTAGCTGCCAGGAGTACGTTGCAAAAAACGTAGATGACGCATATTTGTGCTCCATTTCCGATGGGGGAGAACAGAGGGACATCCATCCAAAGGACAAAAAAGTAGTTGGGGAACGCCTTGCGCTTCTGGCAAGGGGGCACGTATATGGGGAAGATCTGCTGTGCGATCCGCCCACAGCAGAGAAGCTCCGGCGGGACGGCAACCGTGCGGAGATCACCTTTGCAAATGCAGAAGGCGGTCTGACTGTAAAAGGGGATAGGGTAGAAGCGCTGCACATCTACCCGGCGCAGAAAACCGGGGGCGAAAAGGATGCTTCGGAAAAATCAGAAAATGAACCGGGCCGGAGGACAGAAATCCCGTTTACGGCGGATGCGGAAGGCGAAAAGCTGGTGATCCGGCTTCCGGAAGGGACGGGGAGGGTCAGTATAGAATTTGCCCGAACCAGATGGTATCTTGTAAATCTGTATAATCAGGCAGGGATTCCGGCAATCCCGTTTGAATTTACCTGCTGAGATGCAAAGGAGCATAGTCAGTGTAATAATCTGATGTATTAACACAAAGTAAAGGAGACTGTTTATGGACAAGAAAGCAATGTACAAATTAACCTACGGGTTATTCGTTCTGACCGCGAAGGCGGACGGCAAGGACAACGGCTGCATTATCAACACGGCGATTCAGGCGGCGTCGGAGCCGAATCAGATGAGCATTGCCGTAAACAAAGCAAATTTCACCCATGACATGATCAAACAGACCGGGGAATTTACAGTGTCGGTGATCAGCCAGGACGCGGGATTCGAGCTGTTCAAGAGATTTGGATTCCAGTCGGGCAGGGACGCGGACAAGTTTGCAGGCTTCGCGGCATATGAGACCGGGGCGAACGGCATCCGGTACATCACAGAGGGAACCAACGCGTATATCTCCGTGAAGGTAGAGAAGACGCAGGATCTGGGCTCTCATACGATGTTCATCGGGACGATCACAGATATGGAAGTTTTGAGCCAGACGCCGTCGGTTACTTACGAATATTATCAGAACAATATCAAACCCAGGCCCCAGGCATCGGCTGCGGCAAAGGAAGGCAAGACCGTATGGCGCTGCCGGATCTGCGGCTATGAATACGTGGGCGCGGAGATTCCGGAGGACTTTATCTGTCCGCTGTGCAAGCATCCGGCATCGGATTTTGAGAAGGTGGTCTCATAGAGTGAATGTCTCTTGCACTGCATATAAAAAAGAGCGGTTATCCCGCTCTTTTTTACTGACTGCCGAAAAGCAGCCCTTTATTTCAGCACATCCTTCAGATCCATTGTCTTCGTCCCATCTTCCAGGATAAAGCACGGAATCCCGATCCCGCCGCCGGCCTTTACCTTTTCATACATCGGCTCTGTGTCGCGAAGGCCGAGGTAAACCTTCAGATCCGGCAGTGATGCGGACAGGTTTTTGAAATCCATCTCAATTCCTGCTTCTGTCAGCTTGTTCAGGGCATAAAGGGTATCCGGGCATAAGTGGCTTCCTACTACTGTTACTTTCATGTTCATAATCTCCTTTTTCTTCTAATAAATTTTGTGTTCCTGCATCAGCATTCTCCGGCTACGCTTCCAGTTCCCCGCCGGCCATCCGTTTTTCCAGCCAGTCCTTTCCTTCCACAAGGCGGGCGATGATCATGGAAGCAATGGTATCTCCGCTGGCATTTAAACAGGTTGCCGCCGGGTCAACCAGGAACCCGATGGTGGCGATCAGCGGAAATGCTTCCGCCGGAAAACCGAACAGGCTGACGATCAGCATTTCACCGACCAGGCCGCCGCCGGGCGCGCCGGACAGCACGAAAGCGCTTAAGATCGCGACTACAACGGACATGGCATAAGTGCCCGCGCCGGTATACGGCATCTGGAACACGCCGAACAGGAATGCGATCTTAGTGATTGCGGACAATACAGAACCGTCCATATGCATAGTTGCGCCCATGGGAAGTACGATATTGCTGATATCCTCCGGAACGCCGATTTTTTTGCAGGCATCCATGTTGACCGGGAGGGTTGCCACGGAGCTCTGTGTCGCGAATGCGGTCACAGCCGGATTGAAAATATGTTTCAGCATACGTTTGATTCCAAGCGTTCCTGCCGCAAAATAACTGTACAGCGGGAAAAATATAAGCACATAGACAGCGCACATCGGATA
>Ga0224748_10416_pt1 | contig 13092 bp, 16 predicted proteins | sample LIM_F_Water_Neg_FD_182074 | JGI IMG/M metagenome (GOLD analysis project Ga0224748, IMG submission 182074) | Enriched cells from gastrointestinal tract of the lab mouse from Pacific Northwest National Laboratory (PNNL), Richland, Washington... | ecosystem: Host-associated > Mammals > Digestive...
TTTTGGGCTGTAGATGTAAACGTTCTGTACAAATCCTTCTGGGTTCTTATAGCCTGTGTACCCATTTGTGGTCCCCATATTTACCTCTGTATCAAAATCGCGCGGGATGGCAGCCGACATCTGCCGGGAAACGTCTTCCATCGTGTCCCCAAAACCTTCTCCAACACCTAAAGCCAAGTTTTTCCCGATTTCGTCACGGAAAACTCTGGAAGGAGAGTGGATTCCAAACAATCCTTTGATGCCGTCCATAAGTCCGTTGAAAAACCCACTCACTTGATCCCATAGCCATGCGGCCGCATCAGATATACCTTGCCATAAACCCTGAATGAGTTGCAAACCAGCCTTTGCGATTTCCGGGATTCCTTGGATCAAGCCCTCAACAATTGAGGTGATGATCTGAGGCAGGTTCTTCACTAATTCTACAATGATTTGAGGGATTGCTTTTATCAGCCCCATGAACAACTGGATTGCCCCCTGGATGATTGCAGGAATGTTATTTATTAGTGTAGTTACGATTGTAGTGATAATTTTGGGCAGATGGACAATCAGCGCCTGAATGATCGTCGGAATCGCCTGGATTAACGCCATAAAAAGTTGGATTGCAGCGTCCAATAGGACCGGTAGAGCCTCTATTACAGCCGTTATGATGGTGTTTATGATATTGGGTAAATTTTCGATCAACGCCTCAATAATTACTGGGATTGCCTGAACCAACGCCATGAACAACTGTATAGCCGCATCAACCAGCAACGGAACCGCTTGGACTACCGCGCCAATAATGGTGTTGATGATCTGAGGGAGGGCAATAAGCAGCTGCTCAATGATTACGGGAATTGCATCTAGCAATCCTTTGAATAGCTGGATGGCGGCATTTAGTAAGACTGGCAAACTGTTGATTAAGGTGGTCGTGATTGTATTGATTATTTGAGGCAACGCGGCTATTAGCTGCTGGATGATCGTGGGGATAGCCTGGACAAGCGCGGAAAGAAGTTGTACCGCCGCGTTTATCAGCAAGGGTATATTTTCAAGTAAAGTATTCACTATAGTTATGACTACTTTTACTATTTCTGGTACAAGGGTAGGTGTGGCCTTTGCGATACCGGTAATTATGGCGGCTATGATTTTCATTGCTGATTGAATTATCAGCGGTAGTTGCGACAATAGAGTGGTGACCATTTGGGGTAAAATGTCCATGACTTGGGTAATCAGTTGAGGCAAAGCCGTTACAACTCCGTTGACTAACGTTGTTATAATATTAGTTCCTAAGCTCAATACTTTTGGTAAACCTTGGGATACTTTCACTAAGATATCATCAAATATTTTTTTAGCTGCATCTGCCATTTCGTTAAATCCCCCGCTGTTAAACGCTGAAGATAATTCACGTACATAACCCGAAAATACATTTACTACTCCTGCAAATTTTTCAGCGAATACAGATGATATTAGGTTCCCAAATTGCCCTATTGTGGTCTTGCCTAAGTCTAAGGCATCTGAAAATGTGTTGAGTTGATCGAGCATGTCCTGACTAAGGATCAATCCACTTTTTTCTGCTTGGTCTCCGATTTGTTTTAATGCGTCAGCTCCGCCCAATATGAGTGGATTTAAGTCTTGCGCACTCTTTCCAAAAATCTTCATTGCTAAAGCGTCCCGCTGAGTACCATTTTCTATCTTCTCTAACGCTTTAAAGCAGTCATTCATAACATCCTGATTGTTGCGCATTTCTCCATTTTGCTCAGTTATAGCAACGCCTAATTTTTTAAATGTATCTGCGGCGTCGCCCGTTCCCTTTTTGGCGGTTTCCATATTTTTTGTAAGCTTGGCCATGCTTCCGGTTAACGTCTCCATTGGTACATCTATCACATCTGTTGCCATTTGAAACTTTTGTATTTCTTTTACGGAAATCCCTGTTTGTTTCGCCAGTGTATTGATATCATCGGCTGCATATGCCGCTTTTGATGTCAATGCTACTAAACCCGCGCCTGCGGATGCTCCGGCTGCGCCTATTCCTATAATTGCTTTTCCTGCAATTGCTCCCGCTTTTGAGATTTTGTCGCTAAAATTGCCCCAACCGCTTTTTCCTTTTTCTGCATCATCCCCGGACCCTTTAGCCTTTTTTCCCGCTTTTTCAATTTCCTCCCCTGATTTTTGGCTTTCCGCTCCAGCCTCCTGGTTCTCTGCACTAAAGCTATCCAGTTGCTTTTCGGCTTGCTTTATACTTAAGCTGGTCTTCTCTATTTCCCGCTGAAATGCGCGGTACTGCTGTGCGTCAATTTGTCCGCTCCGGAATTGCTCATCAACCTGTTCTTGTGCCTGCTTTAAAGTGTTGAGTTTATCGCTGGTGTTTTCTACCGATTGGGATAACAGATCTTGTTTTTGCTGTACCAGGATGACGTTGCCTGGGTCGAGCTTTAGCAGGCGATCAACTTCTCTAAGCTCCGTTTGCAGTTTTGAACTCTCCCGATTTGTGTCTTTGAGCGCGCTGTCCAGGCCGGTTGTATCACCTCCCAGTTGGACGGTAATTCCTTTAATAGTTTTACTACCCAAGCAGGTCACCCCCTTTCGTAATCCATCAACGCTTGTTTATACTCCAGATATTCCGATTCGCTGATTTCACTGTTTTCGTATTGCTCCTCTACCAATGGTTCTATGGCCTTTAGTTTTTGGTATCTTGCGTCGTAGTCCGGAACCTCTTTTCCGGCTGCGATATCCTTGATCCGGTTGTACCCATACGCATAATTGATCAGCATGCCGTAGGTTAGGCGGTCAAAATCTGCGACGGTAAGACCTTTCATAATCAAGCAGGCCATGATCTCTTCTTCGGTCATAGTCCTGCTCGTGCTGTCCCCGCCGCTTAACCGTTTTTTATATCCACCTTCATATTCTGCTGGATGATTGGCGCAACCTTATTCATGATCTCCATGACCGGAAAGGAATCAAAGCTATCCAGCCAAGCTTGTGGGGAAGGGATAGAGTCATCCGCCGTTTTAGCAAGTACCCACAGTATGTTGTACAAGAAATCCAAGCTGTATTTCGTGAAATCGTATTCGGTGGTTTCTACCATCTTACCGTTTACTTTTTTCTTGGTAGTCCGGGCTGATTGTCGGAAATTATCAAGCTCAATTGCGTCCGCGATGAATTCACGTCCAAACTGTGCTTTATAACGGTATCCTGTACCGCCCGTGGCCTTAAACGTAACATTACGCCCGTTGATGGGAATCGTAATCTCTGGCATGTAGTATCCTCCTTATAATTCGCTTCCGGTATTGCCCGGCTCAAGAACATTTGTGGTAAGTGTATCACTTTCCTGCTCATAGCAAACCAGTTTGTCGGGTTCTCTGGGGCGGGAATTGAGCTCGAATTCCGCGAATTGGGCCTCAAACTTTCCTTCTGACGTTTTTCCGGCTTTCGTTGGTCGTTTGGATATCTGGCAGTTGTAGTAAAATGTGATGGTCGTTTTTCCGTCTGTTGTGTCTTCGGCTATCGCCAATCCAAAGTGAGGGTATTCTTTTCCGGTTGCGTATTCAGCCACGCCTTTTCTGCTATCCACCGTGTATCCAAGCCATTCTTTGGCGATTTTGTCAATGAGGGCCAATAGTGTGAGTTTAATGGTATACCCGTTATTCTCCTCCGCACAATAAACCACTTTTCCGTCCGCATATACTTCTGTCATTTCCCCGCTTGGTTCCGCTGAATACTCACGGCCTCCGCTCTTTTTGCTTTCAAGCCATTCAATAGAGCCATATGAAGTTTCTCCGGTTTCTGACTGGGTGATCGGGAAAGTTCCAACCTTCACAATTGATTTTTTCAAGGTGATTCCTCCAATTCTGTTTCATATAAGGTTTCATATAGTCGATCTTGATCGATCCATGCCTGTGATTTCTCATATGCTAAACCGCATTTGTTGAGTGTGCGTTCAAGGGACTGTTCCGCCTCCAAGTCTTTGATTGCTGTGTAAAGCAAGATCTCAATAGTCGTGACTTGAAAAACCACGATCCCGTCTGCATACACCTCTTGGCATTCTGGGGTAAAATAGACGATATATGGAGGCGGGGTCGTCTCTTGGTTATCAAAATGATTAAAGGCAACAGGCATTCCCGTCGATTCCAAAATACTTTTCAGCTCTTTCAACTGCATTACTTTTCCACCGCCTTTATAACCCGATCCTCTAGGGTTTGGCTCGCTTTCTTTTCATTTGGTTCAATGTGGGGCCTGCCCGGGATAGTCGATGTCCTGCCTCTGTTATAACGCTTTTTCTCTAACAAGTGGGTTAGTTGATAATCCGTCGCGTTATATACTCGGGTTCTTTTTTGTGTATTGTTCTCATACTCCGTTCGTTGTCTCCATCCTTTTGTGTATTTCCCTCTATGCTGTCGGAATTTGGTCCTTGAATCCTTCTTTATCCCCTGTAGCAGTTCCTTTGTGGTTAGGTCTATCGCTTTTTTTACATCATCGCATACGTCACGGGAGTATTGTGAAAGTGTGGACGCTATGGCGGCGGATACATCAAAGGGATTACATTTACTTTTAGACATGAACGCCAGACCTTTCGCCAAGGTAAAGTTCTACACGGTCCCCACTTTCATAGGTCCGATATATCTCAAGCCTTTTTCCATTAAACTCGACAAATTTTTGTCCTTCGTAGTCGAATCTAAAAACTTCTGCCTTATATTCGGCGTGGAAACTGATTTGAGACGCTGCTGATTTTTCATTCATTCCGATACTTTTGATAGTTGCAAATACTTCTTTGCGTATTTCTTGCGGCAGCTGGTTTCCAATGTCGTCTGATCGAGCCATAATAGTTCCGATTAAAATAATTTCATCATCCACGATACTCACCCGCCAAACTCAAAAATATTTTAAGGTCCTTGTATGATTTAACGTATTTTTCACTGTCTGGATTTTCGCCGAAGTTCGCTTTTGCATAAAGGATGACAGCCCGCCTTATGAGCGGGTCGTCTTCCTTTCCTGCCGACTGCACGCCAGATAGGTTCAGATCCATTTTGCATGCGGCTATCAAATCTTCGATGTCGTCATCAAAAGCGTTGGTCTTAATCCTGAGCGCCAATTTCACCGCTTCTAACATGGCTTCTCACCTTACGCTTTAATGGTGTATGTAGCCTCCGCTGGATCAGAGTTCTTCATTCCCACCTTACTTGCGATGGCCTTAAATGTCATGGTGCCGTTGACCACCGGTTTTGCTTTCTCGTTATATCTTTGGCTCTTCTTAGTAGGGATGCTTCCGTCGGTTGTGTAGTAAAACACGGCCCCTTCAGTTGCGCTTGTCAGGGTGATTTCCGCTCCATCGTCAACAGCTCCTGAAGAAGGAATGATCGTGGGGGTCTCCGCCATGTCGTCGTCTTTACAAAACAAGACAAAGTTTTCTTCGGACAATACCGGCTCACCGCCGCTGTATACCTTGCCCCGCCAAACCGTCTTATCTTTGATGAATTCTGGCGATGTATCACTTTCAATTACCATACCCTGACTTTCGTTCACGTTATACGCCTCTAAGTTTCCGTAGAGGATGTCACCATCACCCACAATAATAGGGTCGACAATTAGGACGGGCTTGTTATCCAAGGTATACGGCACAGAATAGCCATTTCCCATGATAATGGGTACTGAGGAGGCAATGGGCAGATTGTCCGCACCTCGGATCTTCCGAAACTTGCCAAAGGTGGCCCAGTTCATCACAAACCCTGCGGTTGCGGAATACGCTTGCTTTAAGCTGTGTTCGATATCAACCACCAAATCCCAGCCCACTGTGGAATAACTCCTTGGCTCAAGCTTTTCGAGGATACCAGTGAAGGAATCACCATCTCCGTTGATTACGCCATTATCCAACTGTAAGGCGATCTGTAGTCCTATCTGCTTAACCAGATAGGCTTCTAAGGCCGATATGCTGTTTTTCAGTAGGATGTTTTTGATCGTAATGGTGCCGATGATTGCGCCTTGACTTATCTTGATGTTATCAAATGCAAATTCCAGGCGGAATGTTCCATCATCATTTTTGATTTTACCTTTCAGTCTCCCGATTGGAATGTAAATTTCTCCGTTAAATGTGGTTTTGGTGACGGCGGAATATACTTGACCGTATTGTTTGATTACATCGACAATCTGGTTCTTGGTAGTCCCCGGAATCAGATATTCGGATCCTTCCGGCACACCATCCCCGTTGTAGTCATGGGCTGCGCGCTTTCCCACTTCAAGGATTTTTGCATCCGCATTGGTGATCCGGCGATTTCCTATTGACCTAAAAAATGCATCCCGGTATTCCACACTATCCACGCCAGTTAGTTCCTTGCTTCTTTCTTCTCTGGAGGATGTACCAATCTGTGTGATAAGGGTGGTGCTTACTGTCTTGCTTGCGATGCTGCTCAAAAGAGCTTTTCTTTTTTCTGACTTCTCCAGGATGGATCTTTGCTCCTCCTGCAAATCTTTGACCTCTTGTTCCAGTTCATCAACATCTGCTTCACCGTCATTTTCCAGAATGTTTGCGATCTCCTTAAGTCTTTTTGCAATTTCTTTTAATCTCTCCATAGTTCTGTTCCTCCAATTTTAATTTTTAAAAGTAAGGCTCGTTTGCGCCGCTCCAGCTGCTCCAACCGTTCCGCTTCGGCTCTCCCCTCCGCGAAATTGCGTGCGCTTATATCGGTAGATTCGTTGGCTGGCAAGCTTACCGCCGACACATCATATACCTTCTTGATTTTTCGTATGGTCCGGATTCTGGTTTTACGGTCGTACTCTTCATCCCCAACGGTAAAGGCCCACGACATTTTACTGACTAATCCGTTTTCTATTTCTTCGTATAGATCTTTGGCCGCTGCGGATCTGGAAAGATCAGCGGCCACAAACAGGCCGTCTTCTGTAGGCTCTACGATCAATGTCTGATTGCTCATCCGGGCCAGGACCTTGCCTTGATGGTCATACTGTAATATCACATCCGACATATCCGCATCGTCTAAAGCGCGCGAGGATATACATTCGTAATATTGCACGCCGTCCAGGTCGTACAGCGGGTACGGTTTGTCAAATGTCGTGGCCAGTCCCTCTATGTAGCAATCACTTTCCATCCTCTTGTTGCCGCTCTCCGACTGGATCGGGTTTTGCAGGCTGCGATATTCCCGCTCCGGTATTTTTAGTGGCACTCAGATCCTCTCCCTTCTCATGTAATTTATTCACTTCCGCATACTCTTTCCGGATGTAGTATTTCTCTCCACCCTCGACATGGGCCATGTTCCAGATATCCATAACACCATCACGGTTGAGCAAGGCCCGGTCAAATAGTTGTGTGGATACGTTGAGCTTCGTCTGGTTACTAGCGTATTGTAGTTTATTGGTGGTATAAATAATTTCGTTTTTACAGGCCAATTCCCTTGGAGTGTAGGTCATATTGCTTTGTACTATGGATAGCTGGATAGCAAAAGGTTCTACTTTCCCTTCGTAATAGGCACCCCATTGTTCTTCGGTGTAGTTGTTTTGAAGTATGTTGATATTGGTCCCAAAGTAGTTAAATGCGTTTTCTTGTATTAACTCCATTTGAGGACGGTTTACGATGAACGGCTGGCTGCTGATTTGCTTAACCTCTGCATACTTGGCATCAAATAGCATAACACCGCCTTTATTGTCGGATGAGAGATTGCTGTCCACAAATCTCTTCCGCTCTTCTTCGATGGTTTTATCTTTGAACGTTTGAGCGAGTCGGGCCATAAAGCGAATGTTTGCGCTGTTCTTAACGCCTTCAATGATTCCTTCATTTTGTGTGTGGATTAGCTGGAGGGTAGGGTTAAGGGCCTGATTGTCCTCGCCGAAAAAATCATCCTTATACTGAAATTGGGTCATGATTCCTACGCGATCCAATTCCATGGCGGCGCATTGGCCGTTTGCAAAGGTATAGCGCATATATGGCTTATTATCGTGCTGTACAATCTCTGTCCGACTTGGGCAAATTGGGTAATACCCAGCTATGGTTTCTCCGTCGGACTCGTACAGCGGCACGATAATAGCGTTGTTATTTACGCTTAAGATCGTTGCGATCCTATACAAAAATTTGTAGGTATCCATGTATGGGTTGGGTTTGAATTGCAGGACTTTTTCTAAATGCTTATATGCGGATCCGTTAATTTCCGGTTTGAGTTTTGCACAATGTGTGGCAAAGGAGTGGATAATTGCCCGCGTCAGTTCCATTTCGTACACGCCGCCTTCAAAGCTGGTGAAGGCTGGGGAGTATGCAGAGAAAGATTTAAAGTATTCATATACTCCACGTTCAATTTTCTGTTTTTTGAAGATGTTTTCAAACAACCCTATTTTAATCACCTCCCTCAGCGGATTTGTTTAGGTTTACGTACTCATCCCGCTTATCTTGTAAGCCCTTATACGCCATGATTAAGGTCACGGCTCCGTCGATTCGCTTTCTTGGGTCGAGCATTTTTACTGGTTGTATGTTTCCGTTGATGTCCTGTTTTGCTACTACATTGACTAAGCAAAATTTATCTACAGGATTGTTGTTGTAAATAATCTTTCTTGCCCGAAAATCGGCTTTGAGGTCCTTCATTGGCTCCGAAAGGGAACGTGTCCCCTGGGATACAGGTACGAGAGTTTTCGCGCCAAACTCTTGCTCAAATTTAATTTTTAGAGAGTCATCAATGTGCCATGGATCGTAATAGATGTACAGGGGATATAGGTCAAACTCATCACGGAGTTCTATAAACCAATCCAGGAAAACTTGTTTCATCACTTTATTTCCTGGATATGTCCGCATATATCCGCATTTTACCCAGTGTTTATATGGGACGTTATCGCGTCCCTTTCTGTCACCGGCCAGGTCCTGATCCTCCAAGACCTTTTCTGGGATCCAGTACATGGACCGGACATAAATATGATTGTCGCCCGGACGCATGCACACGGCTTTGGCTGCGTTTAAGTCCACAGAGTCCGCTGCGTCAAATGATCCGATGCAGTAATCAAAATCAATGTCAAAACACTGCTCGTTATCTAGTTCCTTCCACCGTAACCAAGACTGAGCCGGGGATTCCTTGAGATCAAAGTCTTTTACCATCACCGTAGGTTTGAATTCTGGATCTCGTTTTGCCTTTTCTACGCTTCCACGCAAAAATGATAATTTTTTAATTTTCCCAAGACCTGGGTTAGCCTTGATCCACATGTCTTCTTTGTCCCATTCATCGGGATCGTCTAGTTCGTAGATGATCGGCAAAAAGTGTGGATCTATTGACGGATCAATCAGCACCTGTTCTGCATATCGGTATTGGGCATCAAAAATGCCGTCCCGGATAAAACCATTTGTGGAAATGCAAAAGAATAACGGCTGGTCCCGGGATGACATTGACTGCTTCATCTGGTCATAAACATCACGATTTTTGATTGCTTCTAATTCATCTAAGATCACCACATGACTGTTCAGTCCGTCCAGGCTATTGACGTTACTCGCCAAAGCCGTGATCGTCCCCATGTTCAGTGGAAAGTACAGGTCGTGTTGTCTTTTTCGGATATGCTTCCGTAAATCCGGCGATTGGATAATCATCTTCCAGGCTTCGTTGAAGCCCTTTCGTGCCTGATCCCGTTTTGTGGCTATGTTATAAATTTCAGGGGATCCTTCCCTGTCATTAACAAGCAAATCTAGTTCTAAGGCTGCGCATTCTGTGGTTTTCCCGTTTTTGCGTCCTTCTATGGTCAGACATTCGTTGTATTGCCTTAGTTCTGTTTCTGCGTCTACAAATCCAAATACCGCTTGAAACTTTGCTTTCTGAAATAACTCCAGCTTCAAAGGAGCGCCCATTTTCCCTTGGGCCTGTTTGCAAAACGTTTCGATAAAATTGATGTGGTCGTTTGCGATTTTTTCCGAAAATATATACCGGTCGCTTTTGGACACCATCTTTTCTAGCAGATGATTATATATTCTTTTAATCTTGTCGCATGCTACGATTTTCCCATTTAATACGGCGGTCCCGTATTCTTCCAACCATGTCATTTTCTTTTTCCAGTGAGGAAAGCAATCAGCTGATCGCTTTCCTCATTGCCGGCAGGGGATAGATCCGACAAGATTTTTATGGCTGCTGTAAAGTTTTTCACCATGGTATTGTAGACTTCTACTTCCGGACTCTTTTTTGTTCCCCACTGATTTTCTCCGTTTTGGTATTCACTTACTACACCTTTTTCGTTGATATCATCTTGTAAATCCATGAGGGTTATGGTCATAAAGGCGGCGTTTTGTATCAAAGGTTTTATGATTTCCATCTTGTTGGGGTCCATCTCTTTGTAAATCCCCGAAAGTCTCTTGATCTCCCGGTTTATCCGGGTTTTCTTCTTTGCTTTTGCCACCATCTCCCCCCTCCCGTGAACTTATTTTGCTGTCGTAGACCACACCCCCCTTGTACATGCGCGTGCAGTATTTTTTACCTCCTGGCAACGGTGTCCTATTTTTACTTTTTCTTTTATCAAATGGGGGGGAGTAAGCTAATTAAATCTCCGTTACTGTATAAGACAATCTGTTTTACGTATGTATTTACGCACACTGAATTGCCACGTTCAATAGCGTTTATGATTTCCTGCGTTCCCTTTATCATCCTCTCTTCGCTTATTCCTTTCTCGTACTGTACTATAATCAATGGTTTATTCTCTTTCACGAATATTCCCCCTTTCGTCAAATTCGTATCTTATATCTGCGTCCTTCCCGTTATGCTCCTTGTTGTGACAATCTTGACAAAGCGCTTCAAGGTTGTCGGCGCATAAGGCGATATATGGGTCTGTAATATTCTGTGGTGTAAGATACGTCTTATGATGCGCTATAGTGGCAGGGATTGGATCAGATTCCGTAGAGCAGCGCTCACATATCCACCCTTTGGATTTCAAGAAAATGTCCCGGCAGATCCTCCACTCCTTGGAGTTATAAAAGCTTTTTGCCCAATCCTTGGCCATGCGATCCCTCCTAGGCAAAAGGGACCACGCCTTTCGCGTGATCCCGTCCCTTGGCTTATTATTAGCTTATCACTAATTTATACCCTACTACTGCAAATCTTTGTTAATGTATTGACAATATCGGAGAGTATCGTAATCGTTTACGCGCAATCCCCTATATGTTGCACAGACTACGCGTGCCTCTTTTAGCCATAGATAGATACTGCGCTCACTGGCAGGGAACTCAAGTCCGAACCGGCGAACGCGGTCTGATATATTAGACTTACCGAGCCGATCTTGAGGGTGGGTAAAGTATACAGCTCTAACTGCGGATATGATGTGGTTTTTCCCCGCTCGTTCTAAAGTCTGCAAAGTTCGCTCAACTGCCAATATATCTTGCAATTCTGGATCTCTTTCTGCTATCCTGGCCGCTTCATCATAATGCAATCGCCGCATATCCATTTTATCTTTTGTGCATTCGTCCTTAAGTTTTTTATGGTCGGGCATTCTTGTAGCTGCATATAGGCGGAATGCCGCCGTTATGTAATCTCTTGTACAATCCTTTTTCATATAGACCTTCCTTTAAATCACTCGCTGTATTCAGCTCTATAACTGATCTAGCTGATTCTGAGCAACTGTTCGAATTGCTTGACGCAGCTTCTGAGCGGACTTTTCCGCCCCGCTTTCTTCTGTCTTTTGAATACAGATAATCATAGAATTAAAAGCCCGCTGGAACTCCTCGAAATAGACTGTACAACGATTAATTTCCGGGCATTCCGTTTGCAGTATCTTTTCCGCTTCTTCACGACTTTTCTGCAAGGAAGCGTTATCCAATTTCAAGCGTTCAAGTTCCTTTTTGTATTCCTCTTCCATAGCGGCTTTTTTCTTCTCTGCGGATTGCTTTTCAAAGGTGAGCTGCTTTTCTTGCTCTTTGTACTTGTTTTCTACCTCAGCGAGGATTTCAGCCCGTGCTTTTTTCAGTTCTTCCTCACTTGGTCCTTGAGCAGCAATGAGTTCCAGTCGCAGCTTTTCAGTTTCCATTTGGATGGTTTCTTCCGCTGACTCTCGGATGGAACGGATTTGCTTTTCCAGTTCTTCAGCGCGATTTTGTGCCGCTTCTCGTTCTTTCTTTTCCTTTTCGAGTAATTTGGCGGCGCCGTCGTATCGATTTTTTGCGCGTTCCATTTCCTGTTCCGCTTGTTTACGCGCCTTGATCGCTTCTTCCAGCTCTCGGGAGCTCATTTTTTCTAGGTCGTGTTCCTCAACAAATGCGGACCGCTCTTCCTCCGGCAGTCCGAACAGGGCCACCGCCTGGGTATATGTTAAATTCTCAAACGCTTGGGATTTTGCCTTTCCACTAAACAAATCGATCTGGTTATCCCCAAATTCCCGGTAGATCCTCATCAGGTTGTTGGCTGTGGATATCGAATACTCCACATTCTCCTCCAGCCAATCTCCCCAGCGGCCATGTGGGACCAGCTCTTTTGCTTCACATAAAAGCTTTCCGATCTCCGCGCTGGCCGTGAGCATGATCCGGCGCGTTTGATCTTTTATCGCGTTGATCTCCGCCGCAACCGTGCGGGCGTCCCGGATGTCCACTCTTTCCAATTTGTTTTCCATGCCTTATCCTGCCTCCCTGATTCTTACTCTGGTTTTGATTGCTTCTGCTTTAAGTACGGCCTCTTCGTAACGCTTCCAAAAGTCTTTTACCTTTTTAGGTGGATTTTCGTTATTTTTGGCACGGATCTGAATCAGTCGATTTTCTCGGATTTCCGCAGTGACGTAGGGTTCTTCCGGTGCGTCCGTTCGCCGAATGAAAAGAATCGTGCAGTCGCCGTCAGCAACTCGATCAAGATAGGTCCCTACACAGTGGTGCATCTTTTGGCCTTCTAGAATTAGATCTTCCGCACAGGACGGCAGGGTGACAAGCAATTTTTTCTCTTGGTAGGAATAGCGCTCCCGGTCTGCCGCAAACCTTGATCGAATCTTCTGATCCTGCTTGCGATTTTGCATAATCTTCAAGGTGCGTGTTGCCGCATCATGGGCTTTTTTCAGATTTCTTGGATAACGAACGTTATCGTCACTCAGATCGTATTTTAGTTTTTCGCATGCGCATAAGTAGTCAAAATAGTCGCTACCGGCGCCAGATAAATTCTGGTCTGATGACTTGCAGTGTTT
>Ga0224748_10419_pt1 | contig 13066 bp, 12 predicted proteins | sample LIM_F_Water_Neg_FD_182074 | JGI IMG/M metagenome (GOLD analysis project Ga0224748, IMG submission 182074) | Enriched cells from gastrointestinal tract of the lab mouse from Pacific Northwest National Laboratory (PNNL), Richland, Washington... | ecosystem: Host-associated > Mammals > Digestive...
CCCGAAGGCGTCTGTTTATCCCTCCAGCCAGGCGCAGCGTCTCCCTTTCTATCACCAGTCCGTATTCCACATACCGCTCGTCCAGTATAAGCTGCTCCTGTGCCACAGATCCCTCTTTCAGGCCCGCCCCGCAGATACATACCGCCTTCCTGCCGCCTTCCACTACATATTCTCTGATCTTTTCCGGTATCTCAGTCTCCTCGATCCCATGATGCAGCCACACATATCCTTCCGTCATGCCGCCCCTTTCGCCCATTCTGACATATCTCCCCCCTTTCCGCATTGGAATTTCTGCCATCCATTCCTGTCTGGCCTCTTAAATCCGCTTTCCATTCCTGCCTGGTCCGGTTTGGTCTATTCGGCATCCGGTTTCTATTCCAGTCCGTCCCGGCACATCTTCTTTAGTTCTGGCATCAGGATTCTCTCTATATGCTCCCGGCAGATTTCCATTCCCTTTATATATTCCTGTAAAAGTCGTCTTCCACGTTCTGCAATCTCTGCAATCGTCAGTTCTTTGGCCAGATAGATATCTGCCGTTGCATTATAAGTCTCCTCCTGTGTGTACATACCGATCAGATCCATATAATCTTCTTTTTCCAGCTCGTTAATCTCTTTTATCTTTTCCAAAAGTTCCCTGTATTCCGCCTGATCGCGGTTTTTCTGATGTTCCAGCGCAAGGAACCGGTCATATACGGCGATCCCTTCCTGCAATTTTTCCCGAAGTCTGTCAAATTCACTCTCATACCCCATATACTTCTCACAGAGCTCTTCCTGCTCCGCCTTCGTGGCGAGATCCGGCACATCCGCAATGATCTGATCGAAATCCCTCTCTTTTCTGCAAAGCCTGGCAATCGCATCATTCAGGGAAATCTCGATTGTTCCATCGATCCTTGCCCCCGCTGCTGTTGCGTTGTAGACAGTCACCGTATCTTTCTGTTCCTGAATTTTCGTCTCGAACCACTGCCGATAGTTATCCATCTGAATATCTGTCGTCAGCCATCCGCCATCCATTGCCTTAACCACCATATGCGAGCTGTTTTCTGCAAGCTTTCGGTTCGCCTGCTCTGACTCCGCAAAACCGGTCACATGGCCACGGCCATCCGTAAAGGCAAGATCCTGGCCAACCAAAATAATTTCCCGAAATCCCAGTTCTGTCGCAATCCAAAAGGCATTGGTCGCCACGGATCCTCCGGATCGCATCATTCCCAGCTCTTTTCCCGTCACCTGCTTTATAATTTTATGAAGTGTACCGCTCCCAAAGCTGGAATCAAAAAAAAGTCTTCCCCTGATCTCCCTTGCCAGGAAATCCGCCGAATAGCTGGAGAGTACATACGGGTATTCGTAGACCCTGTCATCCGCAAACACATATTCCGGTTTCCTGGGATCCACACTGATCGCCATCTGAAAATGAATCTTCTCACGTACCAAAGCCTTCAGAGCGGAATCCACAGCAATCACAAATGCCCGCCCCTCCGCCTTTTTCAGTTCTCTGATATTCCGATCCAGGGACGGACCAGCCGACACAATAATCGCCGGCGTTCCCTCCATGTCTATCTGCTCAAATTGTTTCTTTAATTCATTAATAGAACTTCCTCTCAAAACATATGGTAAATTAGAAAGCGTGTGATCTCCCATCAACGGTGAACTACTAACCTTTGTATTTTTCATCAGCATATGATTTCTGGAAATATACCGCATCAAATCTATAAATTCCTTACATTCTTTCGTATAAATAATATCATAATTGGGCAAAATACAGTCCGTTACCAGCCGCCAGTTCTGGTCATTGATCACTGCCTGTAACAATCTGCCAAAATCCTTTTCATTAATTCCTTTTACGGCCAGCGAGACGTTCGCATTTTTCGCAAATACCTTGTCCAACGGAAAATTCTTCATCGTAGTTAAAAAAATATCTGTATCTGGTTCATAAATCAAAATAATTTGTGTATCATTACAATACTTGAGCAGTTGGTTCAGTACTCTGCCATCTGATAATCCAAATACGCATATAACCGCATAATCCCGCAGGTCCTTATATCTTTCTGCAAAGAATTTCGCCGCCCGATCCGGATCATGGACACTATTCATACGCCATTCGTAATTATCCCGAACCTGACAGATTATAGTTTGACCATTGGCACATGTCTGGATATAGCATCTATTATTTGACTGTTTCTGCAATTCCTGATATTTTTGGTAAAATTTCTCCCCAAACTTATTATTGATTGCTTCTTCGTTTCTTGACTGAACTTCTGTCACGGCTGCTTCCCCATTTCTCTGAATAATCTCTGTATATCATAAGCTAATAGATCCGCAAGTGCAAGCGTATGTTTTCTCTGAATAGCCTCTACAAATGCAGCAACAATTCCCAAAGTATCCGAACAGACCTTTGCGCTTTCATTCATTTCCTGCAAAATATCATTTATCTGTGGAAGAAGACTCTGAAGCGCATCATATGCTTTTTGTTCTTTATTCTGATAAAAAAAAATGGCGCACTCTTCCATCTGTGCCACCAGATTTGCTCCATCCTGATTCATTCTTACCTGATTTAGCCTTTCTATAAAGAAAATAAAACCGGCAGCTCGCTGCCGGTTTTATTCGTCTGATGATTACTGTAACAGTGATAATACACCCTGAGTAGACTGATTTGCCTGAGCAAGCATAGACTGTCCTGCCTGAGCAAGGATATTGTTCTTGCTGTACTCAACCATCTCTTCCGCCATATCTGTATCACGGATACGGGACTCAGCAGCCTGAGTATTCTCAGAGATATTGTCAAGGTTTGCAATCGTGTGCTCTAAACGATTCTGAATTGCACCAAGTGCAGATCTCTGCTCGGATACTTTGTTGATTGCAGCCTGGATCTGATCCATTGCGGAGCCAGCCGGTCCAAAGCTGAGAACAAAGGTGCTTACGTCTAAGCTGCTTGCCAGCTTGGAAAGACCAATATTCTTTGCATCCATTTTCTCAATGCTGATAGAGATCTTCTGCCCGGAAAGGGATCCAACCTGAAGATTCTTCGATGAGAACGTACCATCCAGTAAGTTCTGTGTATTGAACTGTGTCGTGGACTGGATTCTGTCGATCTCAGAAGTCAGCTGCTTTAACTCTGCCTGAATTGCCTTGCGGTCGAGCGAGGTATTCGTATCATTTGCAGCCTGGGTTGCAAGCTCATTCATACGCTGTAAGATAGAGTGAGTCTCGTTTAATGCACCCTCAGCAACCTGGATTAAGGATACGCCGTCCTGAGCGTTTGAAGAAGCCTTGTTTAAGCCTCTTACCTGGCTTCTCATCTTCTCGGAAATCGTTAAGCCTGCTGCGTCGTCCGCTGCACGGTTGATCTTATATCCGGAAGATAACTTCTCGGAAGACTTTGCCTGCATTCCGGTCGTGATACCTAACTGTCTGTTGGAATTCATTGCCGTAAGATTGTGCTGTACTACCATAATTATTTTCCTCCTTGAATTTACTGCAGCTTCCATGCTGCAAATATTACTTTGTTAAATAATTTTGTTCAATTTGGCGGCATATTCATGCCGCCAAATGATTACACAAATTACTGTAACAGTGACAGTACACCCTGAGTAGACTGATTTGCCTGAGCCAGCATGGACTGTCCTGCCTGAGCAAGGATGTTGTTCTTGCTGTACTCAACCATCTCTTCCGCCATATCTGTATCACGGATACGGGACTCAGCAGCCTGAGTATTCTCAGAGATATTGTCAAGGTTTGCAATCGTGTGCTCCAAACGATTCTGGATTGCACCAAGTGCAGATCTCTGCTCGGATACTACATTGATTGCGCTCTGGATCATATCCATTGCGGAACCTGCGGAACCAAAGCTGAATACAAACGAATCGCTTTCCAAATTCGCCTGAAGATCTGTCAAACCGATTGCAGCTGCATTCATGTTATCAATGCTGATCGAAATCGCCTGGCCAGAAAGAGATCCAACCTGAAGATTCTTCGAAGAGAAAGAACCATCCAGTAAGTTCTGTGTATTGAACTGTGTGGTAGACTGAATTCTGTCGATCTCAGAGGTCAGCTGCTTTAACTCTGCCTGGATTGCCTTGCGGTCGATCGAGGTATTCGTATCGTTTGCAGCCTGGGTTGCAAGCTCATTCATACGCTGTAAGATGGAATGAGTCTCATTTAACGCACCCTCAGCAACCTGGATTAAGGATACGCCGTCCTGAGCGTTCGAAGAAGCCTTGTTTAAGCCTCTTACCTGGCTTCTCATCTTCTCGGAAATCGTTAAGCCTGCTGCGTCGTCCGCTGCACGGTTGATCTTATATCCGGAAGATAACTTCTCGGAAGACTTTGCCTGCTGACCAGTTGTGATACCTAACTGTCTGTTAGAATTCATTGCTGTAAGATTGTGCTGTACTACCATGATTATTTCCTCCTTGAATATGTTGTAGCTTCCATGCTACATAAATAATGATTTTTTGATGCGGCTTCTGTCTTCCGGCCGTACGCTCCATCTGACATCCGCCACAAAGTAACTCATCTGACTTACTTGTATTATATATCGGAAGATTGTTCCGATACATTATACCATTAAAAAGAAATTTTTGCAGAAATCTTATTTCTTATTGTCCGTAAACTGCGGTTCAATGTAGTTTGTCTTCATCATATTCTTATAATACTGGTTTACGATCTTCTGGCTCTTCCTGACTTCCCTGGCCTGTCTGCGGACGGATGCAAACTTCTGCTCCATCAGTGTTTTATTGCGTGCTTCCTGCGTCTGAATATCCGCGCTCTTTGCCGTGAGCCGGCGGATGCACTCCTGCATCTGCGCAATCTCCTCCCGGTATTCCTTCTGATTCCGGGTCAGGTCGCCGCGGATCTTCTCAAACAGCTCCTGAAAACCGCTATCTAAGGTATCGAGCTGATCAATCAGCTTTTCTTTTTCCGCAAAGGTCGCGTCAAAATCATCCGGATCCAGCGACGGATTATCCAGTTCTTCCTTCTGCCGCTGATTGATACGGATGATGGCATCAAGCACCTCTTCTTTTTTCTTCAGGCTCTGTATCATTATGGGGATATATCTGCTTTTTTCCATACATTCTCCCTGTGTCTGCCGTATTATTGCTGCGCCCGCGCCAGCTGCATGACTTCCTTCCACGTATCCCGCATGGTACGCAGATGTTTTAATACCTCTTCAAGGATCTCTTTGTCCTTTTTGAAGTTTGCTTCTCTTAACCGGTCCATCAGATACGTATAGACTGCGTCAAAATCTTTCGCCACCGGATAATTGTGGTTGAGCGTGCTCTGAAACTCTTCGATAATATTTTCTACTTTGATAATATTCGTGTGCGCCTTTTGAATATTCTTCTCTTCCACTCCGACAATCGCAATATTACAGAACTTGATTGCCCCTTCATAGAGCATCAGTGTCAGCTCTCCCGGAGAGGCCGTCGCAACCTTGTTATTCGCATATGCTGCATAGCCCTGATTTGCCAGCATTCTCTGTCCTCCTGTCTTACGAAAGCGATCCTGCGCAAAACAAATTCCGTTTCACGCAGGATATCATGCTCATTTTTCAATCATCAGACGTTACCTGACTCCTAATTTCCAAACAGGCCGGCAAGCGCCGAGCTTTGGCTGTTTAGCTTGGAAAGCGCGGTCTCCATCTGTGAGAATTTCTTGTAGTAGTATTCCTCCTGTGCTTCCAGTTTATCCTCCCACTTCTTGATCAGACTGGTGTAGTCGCTGTATTCGGAGGCCATTTCTTTGTCATTGTAAACCGTAAACGCACTGCTTAACGATGTGGAACTCATCTTATCACCCACCGCGTCGTACAGGTTGGTCGCCAGCTGCTGCATAAAGGAAATCACCGTATCCGGATCGGATGTGATCGCAGCCATCAGCTTATCCGCATTTGTCTTTGTCGAAATATCATCCTCATCACCGTCAATGTGGTATGCGTTGTGCTGGTTCTCCGGTGCGTTTAAGTACCCGAGCGTACGGATGCCGAATGAGGACAGGTAGTAGGTCTTATCCCCGATCTTTACACCCTTGCTCATCGCCAGCGTCATCGAACTCATCACGCCGCCAAGCGTCGTATCCCGACGGAGAAGTGCGGATTTGACCTTCTCCTCCCACAGCTCTACCTCGCTATCCGACATCGCGTCCTTCTCCTCGCTGGTCAGCGGCTCGTAACCTTTTGCCGACTCCGCATTGTAGAGAGAGGTGATCTCGTTGATCAGCGCATTGTACTGCGTCAGGAAATCCTTGATCGTATCGTAAAGTCCCTGTGTATCGGTCGCCGTGGTGATCGTAATCGCATTCGCGTCGCCGTCTCCGGTCACTCCGGTCGCAGCAATCGACAGTCCGTTGATCGAGTAGTTGTTCTCGGAACTCGTGTACTCAATCCCGTTTAACTTGATCTTTGAATCGGAACCGTCAATCTTTTTGGCGCCTGTATTCACCTGCGTTGACAGAGAATCTACCGTCGCCTTCATATCCTGCGCCTGCTGTACGAATGCATCCAGCGCATCCTGGCCTGCCTGCGTCGTCAGATCCATCTTCGAGAGACCGTCAAGAACTTTGTTGTCGGCTATCACCTTTTCTGCCGCCGTAATGTCTGCCTTATTGTTATTGATGATCTGCGCATACGTGTTTGTCACTGCCGATACGTCTCCGGCCGCATATGCTGCCTGGATCGCCGCGGTGATATTTTTCTTTGAATACGGATCCGCATCGTCCAGCTTGTCGGCCGTCTTCTCATATGTATTCACCGTGCTGATATTGGATGTCAGATTTTTCACATCATCGTCTGTCAGATTCGTGCCGGCCGCTGTGCGCAGATCCGACAGCTCATCCGCCGAGCGCTTGATATCCGTACGTGCAGCTCCCTGCGTGTAGACGGTCTCTGTCACGGGCGCTGTCTTTGTATCGTCAATACTGATCGTTTTACCGGATGCAACAACATTACCGGACGCGTCCACCTCCTGTAAGGTCTTGGATGCGGCGTCATACTTATACTGTGTTCCGTCCGAAGTCGTCACAATCCCGTTCTTCGTCTCATATACGTTTCCATTGACATCCGTATATTTCGTTTCACCTGTATTCTGCTCGCTCGCCGTCGCTTCATAATAGGAAGTCGTGCTGGTAATGGTTCTCTCGTTTCCGTTTCCGTCCGAATAGATCACATTGCCCGCGCTGTCCTTCTTTGACGTCGCATTCCAGGTCGTACCGGCATCATCCGTATAGGACTTCTTATCCGCATTCAGCTTATAATTCGCGCCGTTTTCGTCTTTATACGTGATAACCCGCTGAATATATTTCTCGGTCCCGTTATCGTTGTATGAGAAAATCGCATTGCCGTCTTTGTCCGTCCCCTTTGCCGTGTAAACATTGCCGTTTGCGTCCATCACGCTGTTGACGCGCTGCGTCGCCGTCATGCCAAGGAGCGTCCGAAGCTTCTCCTGATCGCCGGCGTTAAGACCTGTCTTCGCCAGCGCATCCATCATCGCTTCATAAGCGCTCGCATAGCCGTAAGCTGCAGAGAGGTTCGCATTCTGATTCGTCTTCTGCGTGAAATCCTTCTGTGCATTCTGATAGGCCGTGATCATGTCCTTCACATAATCTTCCACGGACGTTCCTGCCGGCGCATTCGTCACATACTTCGCATAGGAAGTATACGTCGCCTTCGTCGCATCCGAATCCACACTTAAGCCCATCTTAAAGAGCGCGCTGACGCCGTCCGCATTCGCCCCGGTCAGCGTAAAATCATTATTCTTTCCGGTCTCCTTCGAACTGACATAGATTCTCTTGTTCGTATCGTCGTAGTTCGCCGTCAGTCCCGCCTTCTGCAGGGAGGTCAGGAAATCAGATACCTTGGTCCCCTGGCTGACCTCGATCGTGGTCGTCGTCCCGTCGCCCTTTGTGACATTAATCTTTCCGTCACCGCCGGTATAGCCGAGCTCCGCAAGCGTCGTATTCTTTGTCACATTGCCGTCAAGCTTGCCGCCGGTCAGATATCCTGCCTGCGCAATCTCTAAAATATTCAGCTTCTGCGTCCCGTTCGGCGCGCCGCTTCCCGCCTTGACCGTGGCCTTCGTCGTATCCGAGACGGTCGTCTTTTTCAGATTGTAAGCACTGGAAAACCTGAGATTTCCGATACTGTTGTACAGACTGTAAATCTTGGTATTCAGCGTCTTCCACTTCTCCTGCTTCCAGGAAAGCTTGGTCTGCGCTTTTTTATACTTGTTTGTCTTGTAATTGTAGGAGGACACAAGCGCCGAGATGATCGCTTCGGTGTCCAGCCCCGAGTTCAAACCCGTAATACGAATTGGCATAGTTCTCCTGCTCCTTTCTGCTCTTTGAGCGCTAGCGCTTCTCGTCTACAAGAATCCCTGCAATTTCCCATATCTTGGCAATCATATCGAGCGTCTGCTCCGGCGGATACTCCTTTAACACTTCCTTGGTCGACTTATCGACAATCTTGATCGTGACGCGGTTTGTCTTCTCATGAATCCGAAAGACCGCCTCTGAGCTCGTCATCTGCTTATTCAGATCATTCACCGCTGTCTTAAGCTGCGGGGTCTGCTTTCCCGCATCTTCCGCCACTTCGCTCTCCACGGCGCCCGTGCCCTGCGGGGTCAGTGAAAAATCCTGCCTCCGCGATACCGGCTCCGCTTTCCGCGGCATCCGAATCACTGTCTCATGCGCCTCCGGCGCCGTCTGTGCAGCTTGTACGGCCGAACTTCCCTGATACGGCGTCGCTGCGCTGCCTGCCACCTTTTCTATTCCCATTTGTACCACCTCCGTGTGATATGACTGGTCCGTTACACTTCCTGTAGTAACCTATTCTTCATATGGTATATCGGTCAGACACCTGTATTTATTAACCTTCTGCCCGACATTGCCCGTATTCCCTGACGCTCTCTTTCTACAGCAGTCCCTTGAGCGCTTCTAATGTCTCCGTGTTCAGTGTCTCTGTATTCAGCGCCGCTTTATTCTCATTCTGAATCTGAAGGTATACCTCTTTGCGGTACACCGGAACCTCCTTTGGCGCCGTGATCCCGATCTTCACCTGATCGCCGCGGATTTCCAGCACGGTAACCTCGATGTTATTGTTGATCACAAGCGACTCTCCCTTTTTTCGCGTCAATGCCAGCATTATGATTCCCCCGCTTCTTTCTTTCTTCCCTTTACCGCCTCATATATCCTGTATTTGACGGGATAGTCGTCCTCCACGATCATCTGGCATCCCTTTCTCGTGTCCGTATTGATCACAATCGGCGCCTTGAGATTTACCGATGTCTCTTTTACATCCGCCGTTGCCGTGACCGTGACAAGTACGTAAGTATTTTCCTCCGTCAGCGTACCCAGCGGCGCCAGAAGCTCGTCGTTTACCGTCGGATTGTAATCCGGCTTTACCAGATTCGGATGCATCACGGGAAATGCCGTTCCCGGATCATCCATGGACTGAAACCACATGATCGACGACTCCTTCTGACCCTTTTCCTCATCAAAAATCAGCGCAAAACGCTGAAAATCCGGAAGTCCGATCATTCCGCCCTCAAGCGTGATAATCTTTTCTTCATCAATATCAATGTTTCCAAAAAGCCTGCTTTCTGCTTTCATTTTTCCCTCATTTCCGCAAAAAAACACTGTTTCTTCGCATTTTTACTCCCTGCCCGCACCTGCGGCACGGCGGTCCGCAACAAAACACGGGGCCGGCGCACCAGGCGGGAATCGTACCCGCGGTTCGCTGCATCCTGCAGCGGCAGGTATCGTATCCTCATCACTTCATGCGACAGCCCCGTTTTTCAGCACTTTTATGCGCCGCTTTTCCGAATTATCCTGCACCTGAAGGTTTTCTTTTCCCTCAAAGCGCTTTGGCGCATTATACTCTAAATAAAGTTGAGCAGCGTATTCTGATTGATCTTGGCCGCCGCCTGCAGTGATGCCTCGTAAGCCGAATATGCAGCCGTATAATCAATAATTATATCCGAAAGCTCCCGGTCCTCGTTCTCCGATTTGAGCGTCTCCACCGTCGTCTGCTGGTTCTCCATACGGTTTTTGGTCAGCTCCAGACTCTCGCCCTTGCTTCCCACGCTGGTCTTTGCCAGCAGCACCTTGCTTAAATATCCGTCACAGTTTCCGATGTAAGAATTGTAAAGCTTCTGCATGTTATCCTCTGCATAAGCCGCCTCTTTTTTCGCCGCTACCAGCCATTCTTCCAGCGCCGCCTGGCTGTCATCCGACGAATATTCCTGCATCTTCTGCATTTTTTCGATCTCTTCTACTTTTGCATTCGCCTCCTGGGCAAAACGCACCGCTTCGATCAGGGCATCCACATCCCGGCCGAGCGAGGCATCGAATACGTCCGAAGCCTGTGTATTTACCGTCAGCGTCTGATTTGCCGCCACCAGATAATTGATGTCCTGATAAATCTCTTTTCCGTTGGCATCAAATTTTGTATATTCGATCTGTTTATCCGGATCCGGGTTTGTAACGTCTTTACAATTGTAATAATACTCTGGCCGGACTTCGCCTTTTGCAAAGCCGGTTTTTGTATAATTGAGTTCCAGCGATCCCTTGTTCTCCCGGATATCGTCGGACAGGCCTTTGCTCATAATCAGCTCGCCGCTCTCTTTGATAAATACGGCCTCGCCGTCGGCAATCGTATAATTACCCGCCTGCGCCTTCCATTCCTCAAAGGTCTCATATTCCGTCACGGTAATCGGAGACGTCTGCACCGTACCGGTATTATCCGTGTACGAATAGGAGAGTGACCCGGCGTTGTCGAGCGAATCGATCTTGCCATAGCTCAGACGGATCCTCTGGAATACCGCTTCCTGCGGATTCGGCACGGTATTGGCCGGATTCAGCAGGTCACCCGGCGTCGCCGGCACCGTCACTTTATCGCTGTAATAGCGATATTCCTCTAAATCTGCATAGGTAAATTTCTGTGTAATCTCATATTTCGTGCTGGCGTCGTCCTGCATAAAGGTCAGCTTCTGATTGGTCCGGTAACCCGTAAACACGGTCCGGCCCGCATAATCCGCATTTCCCTCCGAATAAACCTGCTGGCGCAGCTTCTCAAGCGCCGTCAGGATCGCTTTCCGGTCGTCCGCCGTCAGCTGATCGCCTGCTCCGTACTCACACTGCGTCCGGATATCCGTCAGAATCTTTTCCATATTCTTCAGTGCGGTCTCCGTCACTTCCAGCCACGATTCCGCATCCGGAATGTTGTTCTCATAGTACTGGTTAATCTCGCTGAGAGAACTGCGGAGTCTTAACGCACGCACGGCGATCACAGGGTCATCAGACGGTCTCTGAATCTTCTTCTGGGAAGACATCTGATTTTCCATCGCATTGACATTGATTTTATTTCCGTTAATATTGCTGGACGCATTGCGCAGCATCATATTATTTGTTATACGCATCTGTTCTCCTCCTATACGCCGGTCTGCAGGATCAGTCTGTCATAGAGCTCTGTCATGATGGAAATCATCTTTGACGACAGGTTATATGCATTCTGAAACCGGATCAGGTCAAGCGCTTCTTCGTCTTCATCCACACCCGAAACAGACATCCGCTGATTGTCAATCGTTTCGGATATATTGGAGTAATTCTGATAAAAAATCTTTGACTCCTGCGTATCCACTGAAATGTCGGTGATGATACACTTCAGGAAACCGGCCGCGTTGCCGCCGCGGTATACAATGGTGTCCTTCTCCAGCTTGGAAAGTTCATCCAGCAGTTCATATGCATCGACACCGTTCTTTCCGGCAATATCCACCGTGGTGGACAGTTTATCCGGGTCTCTGACGCAGGCATCCGAAACGTGCACGCCGTACGCCGTCATCCGGTAATAGCTGTCCGAACTGGACTTTAACGTGATTTTATCCGTTCCTGCCGGGAAATCCTGATCGGAGAAATTAAACTCCGTTTTGTCCGACGTTTTTGTATTCGTGAAAAACGAGTAATAATCCGTCTTGTTTCCGCTTAAGTCCACACCCTGCTTTAACACATCGTTAAACTTCTTTGAGAAGCTTCGCAGGAACATGTTCATCTGCGCCATATAGTACGGGATCCCCATCGAGTCCACCGCGGAACCGATCGAAACGGTTCTGCCGCGCATCTTGCTCTGATCCTCTGTGGTCAGCGTATCCTCGAGCCTAAAGGTGTACGACGTAATCGAATAATTCCCTTCCGCATCTTTCTCGTATTCAAATTCAAAATCAATGTATTTATAATTCTTCCCGTTGATCGTCAGCAGACCGCTTTCCGGCATATTCATCGCCTCGATCGCCGTGATGGACGGATTGGTCACCCGGATCGTGTTGCCCGAGGTCGCCTCGATCGCGCCCGTAAAATTCTCCGCATTATTGCCGTCCCGGATGTCAAACAGCGCCTTGAGCGTTCCCGACATGGAATCCCCGCCTGCGCGGAATGAATTGCCCGTATCGGACCAGATCACGTCATACAATCCGTCAATATCGGACTGGTTGATCTTTTCCTCTCTCACGCGGCACTCCAGTGTCGTGTATTCGTCCGTCCGCACCAGCAGCTGACCGCCGATCTTTACCGTATAGTAATTGGATCCGATCTGCATATCCGGATAATTGGTGTTTTTCACCGGAACCTCGGAAACCTCGGTCGGCACGATCTTCGAGAGCTCATCGACAAGCAGCGCTCTCTGATCCCGCAGCTCATTGGCATATCCGCCCTGCACCTCGATGATATTAATCTGCTTATTCAGAATCGCGATCTTTTCCGCAATGGCATTGATATTCTGTACCGTCGCGCGGATCTCGTCGTTTGTGCTGCTCTGAATCTGCCGGAGTCCCAGCGATACACTGTTAAAATACGTCATGAGATTCTGGGATTTTCCGATAAACTGCTGCCTGACTTCCGTGTCCGCCGCACTGTGCTTTAATGTATCCAAAGCGCGGAACACGGAGACATTAGAAGCGCTCAAGGGACTGCTGTAGAAAGAGAGCGTCAGGGAATACGGGCAATGTCGGGCAGAAGGTTAATAAATACAGGTGTCTGACCGATATACCATATGAAGAATAGGTTACTACAGGAAGTGTAACGGACC
>Ga0224748_10420_pt1 | contig 13053 bp, 10 predicted proteins | sample LIM_F_Water_Neg_FD_182074 | JGI IMG/M metagenome (GOLD analysis project Ga0224748, IMG submission 182074) | Enriched cells from gastrointestinal tract of the lab mouse from Pacific Northwest National Laboratory (PNNL), Richland, Washington... | ecosystem: Host-associated > Mammals > Digestive...
GCGTTCACGAATCCGTCTACCAATTCCTTTAAACGGCTTGTTCCGGGATACGAAGCGCCGGTAACGATTGGTTATGCGACTTCAAACAGAAGCGCCGTTATACGTATTCCGGCATATGCCAAATCGCCGGAAACAAAGAGGTTTGAGCTGCGCAACCCGGACGCAACGGCAAATCCTTATTATGCGTATGCCGCAATTTTAATGGCAGGGCTGGACGGCATTGAAAACCAGATTGACCCCGCAGAAAACGGCTGGGGCCCTTATGATTTCAACTTATATACTTTATCGGAAGAGGAGCAGAAGAAAATCAAAGGGCTGCCCAAATCTTTGGGAGAAGCTTTGGACGCATTGGAAGCGGACCATGAGTATCTGACAAAGGGAGGTGTGTTCCCGCAACGTTTAATTGATGTGTGGGTAGCGCGCAAGAGGGCGGAATTAAAGAAGCTGGAGCAGATTCCGAACCCGGCGGAATTTAAAATGTACTATGATTTGTAAAAGAAATTGGTAAGGCAGAGGGTAGTATGGCGAATATGACAAAGCTGGCTTTGGAGGCGTCGCTGAAAAAGCTTCTTATGCATAAGCAATTGGACAAAATAACAATCAACGATTTAACGGATGACTGCGGTATCAGCCGGATGACTTTTTATTACCACTTTAAGGATATTTATGATTTGGTTGAGTGGGTATGCGTGGAAGATGGGAAAAGGGCATTGCAGGGAAAGAAAACGTATGATACATGGCAGGAAGGGATATGCCAGATATTCGAGGCGGTAATTGAGAATAAGCCCTTTATCCTGAATGTATACCGGTGCGTCAGCCGGGAAAGGATTGAGAGCTATTTGTACAAACTTACCTATGGCTTGATTTCGGGCGTAGTAGAGGAAAAGAGCCAGGGAAGCAGCTTGGAAGCGGAAGATAAAGTATTTATTGCAGAGTTTTATAAATATGGGTTTGTAGGGATTATGCTTGATTGGATTGGGGGCGGGATGAAAGGCGACTATAAGGAGCTTGTGGAAAAGATGAGTATTGCGCTTCGCGGAAATATTACCAACTCCATCCATAACTTTGAACAAGTGAAGAAAGATTGATTGCCGGAATTATTTTTAACAAAACGGGCGGAATGATAAGTTTTTTATCATCCTGCCCGTTTTGTAAGTGGCGGAGCAGGGAAGAAAGGGGTAATATGAGTCCATGACAAAGGAAAGGAGATATGGACATGGCAAGTAAAAAGAATATAGGAATCGGTATGGCAGCAATAGCGGCAGGAGCAGGAGCGGCGGCAGTCGTGGCAAAAAAGAACAAAAGGGGAGAAAAAAAGGAAAATCAGGGAGCGGCAGCCGTAAAACGGCAGGAGCAGGAATATAGGAATACGGAAATCGGGAAACAGGAAAAGAATGAAAAAGGGATTTATTATACGAATGGAAATTATGAAGCTTTTGCAAGGCCCCGGAAGCCGGAGGGAGTGGATGAGAAAAATGCATATTTGGTAGGTGGTGGCCTGGCTTCTTTGGCAGCAGCTTGTTTCTTAGTACGCGACGGGCAGATGCCGGGTTCCCACATTCATATATTAGAGGCGATGGATATTGCAGGGGGAGCCTGCGACGGCATTTACGATGCTACAAGGGGATATATCATGCGCGGCGGAAGGGAGATGGAAGATCATTTTGAGTGCCTTTGGGATTTGTTCCGGAGCATTCCTTCTCTGGAAACGCCGGGAGCATCCGTATTGGACGAATATTATTGGCTGAACAAGGAAGACCCGAATTATTCTTTGTGCCGTGCAACCGTAAACAGAGGGGAAGATGCCCATACGGACGGGAAGTTCAACTTAAGCCAGAAGGGCTGCATGGAAATTATGAAGTTGTTTATGACCAAAGATGAAGACTTATATGATAAGACGATTGAAGATTTTTTTGACGAGGAAGTGTTTGATTCTACTTTCTGGTTGTATTGGAGGACAATGTTTGCATTTGAAAACTGGCATAGCGCTTTGGAGATGAAGCTTTATTTCCAGCGGTTTATCCACCATATTGCAGGGCTGCCGGATTTCAGCGCATTGAAGTTCACAAAGTATAACCAATATGAATCATTGATATTGCCTATGCAGAAATATCTGGAAGAGGCGGGTGTGGACTTCCAGTTTAATACGGAAGTGACAAATGTAATTTTTGAATTTAAAAACGACAAAAAAATTGCGAAAGCATTGGAGTGCAGGATAAAGGGCGTGGAAAAAGGAATCATGCTGACGGAAAACGACCTTGTATTTGTCACTAACGGAAGCTGTACGGAAGGCACCATATATGGGGATCAAAACCATGCCCCTAATGGGGATGCGGAAGTAAGGACCAGCGGCTGTTGGAACTTGTGGAAAAATATTGCGAAGCAGGATAAGGCATTCGGGCATCCTGAAAAATTCTGCTCGGATGTAGCAAAGACAAATTGGGAATCAGCCACTGTGACCACATTGGATGACAAAATTCTTCCTTATATTACCAACATCTGCAAACGTGACCCGAAAAGCGGCAAAGTGGTGACCGGAGGGATTGTAAGCTGTCAGGATTCCAGTTGGTTGATGAGCTGGACGATTAACCGGCAGGGGCAATTTAAGGAGCAGGATAAAGATAAGGTATGCGTCTGGGTATATGGATTGTTTACGGACGTACCGGGCGATTTTATCAAAAAGCCTATGAAAGAGTGTACCGGAAAAGAAATTACGGAAGAATGGCTTTACCATCTGGGCGTTCCGGAAGAACAGATTCCGGAACTGGCCGAAAACAGTGCAGTTTGTGTTCCGACCATGATGCCCTATATTACGGCATTTTTCATGCCAAGGGCAAAAGGGGACAGGCCGGATGTTATTCCGGATGGCTGTGTGAACTTTGCTTTTTTGGGGCAATTTGCTCAGACGCCCAGGGATACGGTATTTACCACGGAGTATTCGGTAAGGACGGCTATGGAAGCGGTTTACGGATTGCTTCATGTGGACAGGGGTGTTCCGGAGGTATGGGGCAGCGTCTATGATATCCGCGAATTGCTGGGCAGCAGCGTAAAACTTATGGATGGCAAATCGCCTTTGGAAATTGAACTGCCCGCATTGTTGAATCCGCTGAAAAAACCGATTTTGCGCGTAGTGAAAGGAACGGTAGTGGAAAAAGTATTGCGCGATTATAATGTGTTAAAAGATGGGATGATTTAAATTTATCTTATTCCGTTCTTGTGAAAAGCGGGTTTGAAAAGCAAGGGCAACGAAATATAAAATGGCACGGCGGTCAGTGGGATAATGGCCGCCGTGTTGCGTTATCCTGAAAGCGGAAATAATCGGGCCTATGGCGGGACTGGGTGTATTCAAACATAATCCCGTCGCTGTTATAGGTCTGGCTACTGACAACAGCGAGACAGTTATAATCGCCAAGATTAAGATATTTTTCATCTATTTGAGTCATTTTTTCTACGGTCATAATGCGCTTGCTAGTGACAATGGAAATGTGCAAGGTGTTTTCCAGATATTCATAAATGGAATTTTCCGCAATTTCCGGAGTCAGGGAAGTGACTACATCCTTTAAAAAGTAATTATGGTTGAGGATTAAGGCCTTATCATCCAAATAATGAAGGCGCTGTAGATAGTAAAGGCGGGAACCGGGTGCAAACCCGGTTTTTTTTGCAATTTTCCCATCGGCGGTCAGTTCGGTAAAACAGATGACCTTCGTAATGGGGGTTTGATGATTGCGCAGAGCGGATTCTTTGAAAGATTCGATTCCTCCCAGAGTGAAAGAAGCCTGCTGGGTTGGTACAAAGATATTGCGTACGCCTTTTCCCTGCATGGTTTGGACATAGCCGTCCATGACAAGGGTGCTGATGGCGCGGCGGACGGTATTGCGGGAACATCCGTAATTGAGGATTAACTGGTTTTCGGAAGGAAGAAGTTCCTGAAATTCATATTCCCCGTTTTCAATTCTGGCTTTTAAGTCTTTATAGATGTCGTTATATTTGGCTTTTGGCATAGGAAAACCCCCCGTTGTCCTTGTTTAAACATTATGGTTTTATTATAGTGCATGGGATTTTTTTGTCAATGGAGCCCTTGAAAGTAATATTTCCATAAAAGTGTTGACATGTTTAAACAAGTGTGGTATAAATAGAACATAGAACTTGTTTGAACAAGTTTAGGCGGTTATTTTATTTGAAGGAGGATAACTTATGGGTAGATATGCGGAGGACGCGAAAGAGCTTCTTAGCTTAGTGGGGGGAAAGGGAAACATTGCGGCAGTGTCACATTGTATGACACGTATGCGCTTTGCTTTGAATGACCCTGCAAAAGCAGATATAAAAAAGATAGAAGCGATGAAAGTAGTGAAGGGGAGCTTTACCCAATCCGGGCAGTTCCAAGTAATCATCGGGAATACGGTGTCGGATTTCTATAATGATTTTGTGGCGGTAGCGGGGATTGAAGGGGTATCTAAAGATGCGGTAAAACAGGCTGCAAAACAAAATCAGAATGTACTGCAGAGGATTGTAACGGCACTGGCGGAAATATTCGCCCCGCTGATTCCGGCAATTATTACAGGGGGTTTGATTTTAGGGTTTAGGAACTGTATCGACAGTTTGTACTTATTCGAGAATGGAACGAAAACATTATGCGATATCAGCCAGTTTTGGGCGGGGATTGATAGTTTTCTCTGGCTGATAGGGGAAGCGGTGTTTCATATGCTGCCGGTAGGCATCTGCTGGTCGGTGACGAAGAAAATGGGTACCACCCAAATGCTTGGCATTGTCCTTGGGCTTACACTTGTATCGGGGCAGCTGCTGAATGCTTATGCGGTGGCAGGAACTGCGGCGGGGGATATCCCGGTATGGGATTTCGGCGGATTTCAGGTAAATATGATTGGCTATCAGGCGCAGGTAATACCGGCTATTTTGGCAGCGTTTACATTGGTATATTTGGAGAGGTTTTTCCGTAAGATAACACCGCAGGTGGTTTCCATGATAGTGGTGCCGTTCTGCAGCTTGCTGCTTTCGGTAATCGCAGCGCACTTCGTCCTTGGGCCCATTGGATGGAAAATAGGTTCTGTCATTTCTTCCGTAGTGTATGCAGGGATTACAGGCTCGTTTAAAGTAATTTTCGGTGCAATTTTCGGCTTTGTATATGCGCCCCTTGTCATCACAGGGCTTCACCATATGTCCAATGCCATTGATTTGCAGCTTATAGCGGATTACGCTGGAACCATGTTGTGGCCTATGATTGCATTATCTAATATTGCACAAGGGTCTGCAGTCCTTGGCATGATTGCCCTGCAAAGGAAAGATGCGGAGGCGCAGGAAGTAAACGTACCGGCTTGTATTTCTTGTTATCTTGGCGTGACGGAACCTGCCATTTTCGGTGTAAATTTAAAATTTGCTTATCCTTTTGTCTGCGGTATGATAGGTTCTGCCTGTGCGGCAATCGTTTGTGTGGCTACGGGAACTACGGCAAATGCAATCGGGGTCGGAGGGCTGCCGGGGATTTTGTCCATCCAGCCTAAGTATATGGCAAGCTTTGCAATATGCATGGCAATTGCTGCAGGCGTACCGTTCCTTCTTACCGTTATGGCTGGAAAGCGTAAAATGGCAGCTTCGGAAACAAGGGGAAAGGGCGTGGGGGAATGGACAGCTTTTTTGAGCGGCGAGGTAATTGAACTAAAAGAAGTAGGCGACGGAGTTTTTTCTGAAGGGATAATGGGGGAAGGGCTTGCAATCGTGCCGGAAAATGATACTCTTTATGCGCCGGCAGAAGGCGTTATATCGGTATTGATGGACGAATCCCGCCATGCCTGCGGCATGAAACTGGAAAACGGCATGGAAATCCTGCTCCATGTAGGGATTGATACGGTAGATATGAAGGGCGACGGATTTGAATATATGGTAAAAGAAGGGGAAAAAGTAGCAGCGGGGACTCCGCTTATCCGGTTTAGCAAAGAAAAAATCAAAGCAGCAGGGCATCCTGCTACAACAGTGTGCATTATTACGGAGCCGGGAGAATGGAAAAAGTTTTCTTTCCATACGGGAATCCATGCTTCGGCCGGAAAAACGGCTGTGGTAACTTTGGGCGAATAAAAAACAACCGGGGATAAAAAGGTTTTGGCTCTATAAAGTCAGGATATCGGATAATGGAAGATGGGCAAAACCGGTTTATGGATAAAACAATAAATAGAATGAATCATATAGAACGAATAAATAGAACGATAGATAGAACGATAAGTAAAACAATAAGTAAAACAATAATCAGGGGCAGATTACGGCTTGAGGGTAATCTGCCCTTGTGCGGAATAACGGTATAACATCCGAATAAAAATGGGAACCATGCCGTAAAATTGATAAAAGGCATGGTTTATTTTTTCTATAGCGGGAACCGGGGGTATAATGTCAACTTCAGGTCAATCGCTTCTTTTTCCTCTTCCGGCAGTTCGTCTGAATGCTTGCTGACAGTCCTTGCAGTCTGTTGGAATGGGAAAGACAAAGCTTCCCGGATACTTCCCGGCGCTATGCGGTAGGCGGGTGTCAGGCTGTTGAGAATCAAAAAGGATATGGCAGCAGGAAGAACCAGCACGCAAAGTGCCCGTGTCCATTGTTTTCTATTTCTGTAATGATGGGCAATTGTCATCACAAACAGAAGAAGACACATAGGACAGATTACATATTTTCCATTGTTACGTAGAAGAATGACACATATGCCGCTGGCAACCAACCAGGCTGTATTGCGTAATGACAGGGGAAAAAGACGGATTTTCGGCAAAATCAGCGCAAAATATGATAAATAAAACAAAAAATGCGGAATAAATCACATCTTTTAAGACGAAACCCACAAATCCGATGATTAAGGGGGGAAAGGCTGTAGGCTGCCCATTGGAACCTGAGTATAAATACCGGCGCTTTCCGCTTTTCCAAATAATGTATCGTATAGGTAAAAATTAAGAGCATCGCAATGTACTGTAAGATAAGGGCAAAAAAGAGCCCGATATTATAGGAGTGGAACAACCATCCCCCCCAGTTGTGTACAAATTCCAATCAAGCAGGTATGTACGGGAGGGTGATGGGCTGTAAAAGGCTCATACCACATAAATTATACTAGCTGGGTCTCCGTATCGGGCGGAACACTTGCCGGATATGGCCTGGTGGGTGTCAATATGGAAGGGGGATTGTTTCCTATTCCATTTCCAATATTTCCCCATTTTACATAGTGCCTTTGAATTGGATAGTATCGATATGTGAACACTATTATTAAAATATTCTAAAGGTAATAATTAAAATCAAAAAGCAATACAAAAACAGGCAGGGAAAGCGATGATAAAATACGACCGGTTATGGGAAACCATGAAAGAAAAGGGAGTCAGCCAGTACAGCCTATATACTCATCACAATGTAAACCGTTCCCAAATCAACAGGCTAAAGCATAACAAAAACGTACAAACTAATACGATTGACAAACTATGCAATATTTTGCATTGTAATGTAGAAGACATTATGGAACACATCGACGATGATAACCGGTTTTGACACCCGAATCCATATAAGAAAGCCCTTCACCAGAAGGACGTAAATTAAGAAGTGTCGAAGACACCTTTAGAAAGGGATGCTATTGAGCCATAGCATCCCTTTACCAAAACAATTATTATTAATCTATAGAATTTAAATCTCCCCCGTTTGTTGCAATTACTTTCCGGTACCAGTCGAAGCTTTTCTTTTTATACCGGTTTAAAGTGCCCGTTCCGTCTTCATTGCGGTCAACGTAAATGAATCCGTACCGTTTTTTTAATTGTGCGGTGGAAGCGCTAACCACATCAATGCAGCCCCAAGCGGCATAGCCCATTACATCCACGCCCTCATCCAAGGCTTTTTCCACTTCGATAAGATGGTTTTTCAGATATTCAATCCGGTAATCATCATTTACCGTAAAACTGCCTTCCCCATCCTCTATTAGGGTATCGACTGCGCCCAAGCCGTTTTCAGCAATAAAAAGCGGTTTCTGGTAGCGGTCGTAGAAATAGTTGAGGGTGTAGCGCAGCCCGGAAGGGTCAATCTGCCATCCCCATTCGCTTTCCTGCAAATAGGGGTTTTTCACACCGCTGGTTAAGTTGCCGGCGCCTTTGCTGTATTGGGAACAATCGGCGGCGGTGCATTTGCTCATGTAGTAACTAAAGGAAACATAATCTACCGTATGGCGTAGAAGCTCTTTGTCGCCCGGCTCCATTTGGATATGGATGTTTTTCTCTTTCCACTTCTTTGTCATATAGGAAGGGTAATAACCTCTTGCCTGCACATCGGAAAAAAACATAACATTCCGGTCGGCTTCCATCATGGCAATCATATCTTCCGGTTTCGGTGTCATAGGATAACTTAAAGCACCGAGTACCATACATCCCATTTTAGCATCGGGAATCATTTCATGGAGCAGCTTAGTGGCCAAAGCGCTGGCCACAAATTCATGGTGGGCCGCCTGATATTTATCCTGTTCGGAAAGCTGGTCTTTTGGCGTCCAGATACCTGCGCCCATCAAAGGGAAATGCCATAAAGCATTGATTTCGTTGAATGTCATCCAATATTTCACCTTTTCTTTATAGCGGTCGAAAACCACCCGGCAGTACCGCTCAAAGAAACCAATCAGGCGGCGGTCGCGCCAGCCGTCATAAACTTTTGCAAGATGCAGAGGCGTTTCATAATGGGAAAGGGTTACCATAGGCTCTATGCCGTTTGCCTTACAGGCATCGAACACTTTGTCGTAAAAGGCAAGCCCTTTTTCGTTCGGCACCTCCTCATCGCCTTTGGGGAAAATCCGGCTCCAGGCAATGGACATACGGAATACTTTAAAGCCCATTTGGGCCAGCATACGGATATCTTCTTCATAGCGGTGATAAAAGTCGATGCCTACCAGTTTCAGGTTTTCTGGAACCGGCTCTTCCGAGACCGGTCCCATTACCCCCTTTGGCATAACATCTTGAATGGACAGGCCTTTGCCGTCCTCAAGGTATGCGCCTTCACATTGGTTGGCGGCTATGGCGCCGCCCCATAGAAAATTTTTTGGAAAACTCATAGAATACACGCTCCTGTCTTATTTGAGAACCGTAATTAACCCATTTCCGGCTTTTCCTTCTTGCTTTGCCAGAATATCCATGTAATCTGCCGTATTGCTTACCAATACGGGAGTAGTAATATCATAACCGGCTTTCCGGATAGCATCCATATCAAAGGAAATCAAAAGGTCGCCCTTTTTCACATGGTCGCCTTCCTTTGCATGGATTTGGAAATACTTCCCTTTCAATTCCACGGTATTTAAGCCAATATGGATTAACAATTCGATACCGTCTTTTGTCCTGATGCCAAGGGCATGGCCGGTATCGAATATAGAAATGATTTCCCCTTCCGAAGGTGCGTGTACCTCTCCCTTTTCGGGAACGACAGCAGCTCCCTTGCCCACGATTTCATTGGAAAAAACTTCATCCTGCACTTCGGATAAAGGGATAATTTTTCCTTCCAGAGGGGAATCTACAGTCAGCTTAATGCCTTCCGCTTTTACCGGTGTATTTTTTTTTTCTTCAATAGAGGAAACATCGTCCGTCTCTGCGTCTACCGGGTCGTCAAAGCCGATGATAAATGTTGCAATGGCAGTTACAACCATAGAGATAACGATAGTAATCGCCGCATTCATCACGTTGCCGAAGCCTTCCCCGCCGATATAAACGGGAAGGGCAAAAATACCTGCCGTAGTGGAAGAAAATGTATGGATGCCCGTGATGCCTGCGTATAAGCCTGCTGCACATCCGCCAATCATGGAAGCGTACAGAGGTTTTTTCAGCCTTAAGTTTACACCGTAAAGGGCGGGTTCGGTAATCCCCATCAATCCGGTTACGCCAGAGGAAAAGCCGAGCTGTTTCAAGTCTTTATTTTTTGATTTGATACCTACCACCAAAGCTGCGGTTCCTTGTGCAATATTGGAAGCCAACATACCGGGACCTAAAATCGTGCCGTAGCCCAATGTGGCATACTGGATGGTCTGGATAGGCGCAAAGCAGTAATGCATACCTGTCATAACGAAGAACGGGCAGAAAGTACCCATTAATACAGGGATAACCCATCCGGCATAGTCATTGAGCCAGTTGAAGCCGATAGCGATGACCTGGCCTACCAGATTGCCTAAAGGGCCGGCGATGGTGATGCCGATAATGCCGGTTACGATAATGGTTATCATCGGTGCAAGGAAAATTTTCACCGGTTTGGGCGATATTTTATTTGCAAATTTTTCGATGTAAGATTGTACCCATACAATCAACAGGATGGGTACTACACTTCCGCCATAGGAAATCATGGTAACCGGAATAAAACCGAAAAGATGGACAGGATCCCCCGTATTTAAGCCGGTAAAGCTGGAGTGCAGAAGGACTCCGGCCAAAACAGCGGAAACATAAGGGTTGCATTTAAAACGTTTTGCTGCCGAAAATGCCAGAATGAAGGGCATAAAGGAAAACAGCGCATCGCCGAAAGCGTTGAAAATCTGATAAGTCTGGGAACCAGGGTCAACCAGCTTTAAGGCTACCAGCAGGGCGAGAAGGGCCTTTATCATACCGGAACCTGCCAAAGCAGGGATAATCGGCTGGAAAATGGCTGTCAATGTGCCGAAGAATGCAGCGATAATCCCGTTTTTTTCCGTGCTGTCCGCTGCGGCATTTTCTTCAAATTTCCCTAATTTCTTTATTTCATCGCAGACATTACCCACATCTGTGCCGATGACAACTTGAAATTGGCCGTTTTTGGTTACTACCCCCTGAACGCCTTTCGTTTTTTTGATTGCTTCTACATCCGCCTTTTTTGCATCATTTAAGTTGAAACGCAGGCGTGTCATACAGTTTGTGACGCTTGCCACATTTTTTTCGCCGCCTACCAGTCTTAAAATCTCTGCGGCTGTTTTTTTGTAGTCCATACCATACCTCCATGTTTCATTTTATATAATTATATTTGGAAAGGAAATACGGCTTCTGCAGTAAGCCGCTGCTGCCGTTGGCCAAAAGATTAAGTGGCAGCAGGTGGTCATTCCTCAGTTCCCATTGTTGTAATCCTCCGGATATAGACGGCCAGATAAATCAATTCCTCTTCAGGAACGGCAATCTGATAGTCATCCCAGATGAATTTGGCGATTTTTTCCGCACATTCATAGCTGGATTGATACTGTGTCCGGATAAGGTTCTGGAAATCCAAATCGTTTCCGTCCAGCATTGTGTCGGTGAACAGGCGTTTGGCAAAAAATTTTAAGTGGGTGACAAACCGGACGAAGTGCAAAGAATCTTCATCAAAGTTCATATGGTATTGATAGCGTACGACGTTAATGATTTTATGGATAAGTTCGGTCATGCGCACGGAATCGTTGATGTCCTTATAGTCAAATTCCGCGTTTACAATATGCATGGCTATGGAACCGGCCTCGTCTTCAGGAAGCGTTTCACCGGTTTTTTCCGCAATTAAAGAAAGCCCGTATTTGGCTACTTCAAATTCTTTGGAATAGAAGTTCCGGATTTCCCACAAAAGCACGTTCTTAAATTCCAGTCCCTGTTTCATACGGGATACGGCAAAGGAAATGTGGTCGATAAGATGCAGGAGGATTGCTTCGTCCAATTCGGTTCCCAAGGCTTGCTGGGCGCGTTTCATAATGGCATCTGCGATTTCCATATAGACTTCCGGTGTCTGTGCCAATAAGGCATACAGCTTTCCCGTAATATTTTTGGACTTCAAAAAATACTCTTTTTCTACTTTGGAGGAATCCACTTCATCCCCTGCTTTGGTTTTGTAGCCGATGCCCTTGCCGACCAGAATCCGTTCCTGGTTGCGCTCGTTTCTGGCACATATGACATTGTTGTTAATTGCACTTTTGATTATCCATCTCCTTGGACTCATAGTTATCTCCCTCAAGAACCCCGGTTAAGTCGAATCTATAGTAAGCCGATTTGGCAAATATGCTGTTTACGGAAATAAAAAAAGACCCCGGTATTACATGCATAACAAAAAAACATGTAATATCAGGTCTTGCCTATAAAATAGTCACAAGCCTGTAGGAGCCATTCGTTCATTTCTGAATAAAACCATATCATATTGAACAAAAATTGTCAATCCGTTAATTGTATATTTGACTTGCGGTATTCGCTGGGCGCCATTCCCTTTTTATGGCGGAAAAGTTTGGAAAAATATAAAGCATCCACATAGCTGACCGAATGGGCAATGGTGCGGATGGATAAGTCAGTGTGTTTTAGCAGGATGCAGGCTTGGCGTATCCGGTAATCCAGCAGATAATCCTGAATAGAGATGCCGGTCATGGATTTAAATAACCGGGAGAGGTAGGAACGGTTAATGCTCAGATGATTGGCGATGTCTTGGATGGTAATTGGGTCGCAATAAAAACTTTCAATATATTTCAGGGCATTTTCGACATATCCGGTTTTTTTCCTGTTTTCTGCAGGATGCCTGCCCGGGAATTTTCTGGCTAAAAGGAACAGGTATTCATACATAATGCTGTTCATGATTAAGTCTTTGTTTTCCCCCATTTTATCCGCTTCAAACATTTTCTCATGGCATAGCCGCATCTGGTCATCCTGCCCATAATGGAACACAAGATTTTCTAAAAGGGAGGTGCGTTCCAGGTAGCTCTTGACCTTGATTCCCTGTATTCCAATCCAGGTATAGCTCCATGGCTGTTTCATATCCGCTTCATAATAAATAAGTTCCTCCGGGCATATGAGGAAAGCGTCGCCTGCCTTCAGATGAAAAAGCTTTCCTCTTGCTTTATAGATGCCAAAACCACTCAACACGTAGTGGATTAAATAACCATTACGCATTACCGGGCCATAGCTGTGCCCGGGAACGCAGTTTTCATAGCCGCAAGTGTAAATCATAGCATCTATATTCCTTGTAAAATCATTGGAAAAAATATAATCCTTCAACCCGTCATCTCCATTTCGTCACAAAAGCCAATAGTGAGGTCACATATTTCCATATAAAAACTATTATAAATGCCTATAATAAGAATTACAAGAGGAAAAA
>Ga0224748_10421_pt1 | contig 13051 bp, 12 predicted proteins | sample LIM_F_Water_Neg_FD_182074 | JGI IMG/M metagenome (GOLD analysis project Ga0224748, IMG submission 182074) | Enriched cells from gastrointestinal tract of the lab mouse from Pacific Northwest National Laboratory (PNNL), Richland, Washington... | ecosystem: Host-associated > Mammals > Digestive...
AATGATGGGACGTATGATGGTTTTGGTGATTTCTACCGTTATGAACAGCAAGAGCCCGGTGGGAATTGGGTATTATGTATACAGGAGGTGTATGTTTCTGGTTCGAATCCAGAGGAAAGCAAGCAACATAACATTATTTATGTCCAAACAGGATACAATTCTTTGAAGCAGGTCAGGAAATACAAATTTGGATCAGATGGCTACGAAGTTTCCTAGAAAAACGACAGAGTGCAGATATTTCAGGAATTGTGGGATGAAGATAAACCAAACCATAGTCCGTATATAGATATTTATTATGATGAGTGGAAAAAGGCAGGGGCAGACACCGACTAAAAAGGTTGCATTTTTTACAAAGAAATGTTACGATTACATTCTCAAAAGGCCTGCACATAAGGAGGAAGAACATAAATATACGCCAGACAAGTAGGTAACATGTTTGCCATAAAAACACTCTGTAAGTTTATTATAATGAACAACCTGCTGTTTCTGACTGACCCAAAAATAAAGACAGTCAAAAACAAATAGAAACAGAACAAAACTATATGCACCCAAATAGCCTATTTTCTTGATTTTTCTATTTTTCCCCATATTTTTTTATCCTCCTTATGAACCAGCCCTGCAACATCCCATATGTCACTGTCATAGCTTTCATTAATTAATAACTGAATCCATAAAATCCCCTTCTGTTTTTTTACCAGCACAGTACCTCATTCCCCGTCTCCGTCACCAGTACCATGATCTCCCACTGGGCGGAGGGTTTGTGATCCTTTGTATATACCTCCCAGTTATTTCTATCGTCCGTATAGATTTCCACGCCGCCCATATTTACCATGGGCTCTATAGTGAATATCATCCCCGGCACCATAAGCATCTCCTGTCCCCGGACAGAATTATAGCTGACCCAGGGATCCTCATGAAATTCCAGTCCCACGCCATGACCGCCGATCTCACGGACTACCGTATAGCCGTTGGCATAGGCGTGGTCATGGACAGCCTGTCCCATATCCCCCAGAAATCCCCAGGGCTTTACCTCCTTCAGTCCCAGTTCCACACACTCCCTCGTCACATCCACCAGCTTCTGTTTCTCTGGGCTGATCTCACCGATGCAGAACATACGGGAAGAGTCCGAAAAATACCCGTCCAGTATGGTGGAACAGTCGATATTGATAATATCACCGGACTGGAGGATCACCTTCTCCGACGGAAAGCCATGGCAGACCTGGTCATTCAGGGAGGTGCAGACACTGTACGGATATCCCTCGTAATTCAGCGGAGCGGGAATCCCCCCCATATCTGTCGTCATATCATAGACGATCTTATCAATCTGTGCTGTGTTCATTCCCTCACAGATATTCTCCTCTATGTAGTCCAGTACTGCGATATTGATCTTACAGCTCTCCCTGATCTTCTCAATCTGTTCTGGATTTTTAATGATCTCATGGGAGGGAACCGGGAGCCCCCTGTCAGCCGCTGCCTGTATCTTTGCATCAAAGCTTTGATGACAGGTTTTATATTTTCTTCCGCTTCCGCACCAGCACGGATCGTTTCTTCCAATTTTTATTGACATCTTTCCATTACCTCCTAATCTTTTATTCTCTCTTATTCTGCACCCTCCGGCGCATGATTGCCAAGTCGGTATTCCTTTCTTTTCAGCTCCCGCATCACCATGATACCAGCTACGGCTGCCGCCAGAAAATCTGCCACGGGACCGGCGTACATAATGCCGTCAATCCCCATATAGAGCGGGAGTGCCACCACCAGTGGAAGTAAAAATATGATCTGCCGGGTAAGGGCCAGAAAGGCCCCCCTCTTTGGTTTCCCAATGGCAGTGAAAAAATTTGAGCTAATGGGCTGCATAAAATTCACAAAGGTGAAAAATAAAAATATATGAAAATAATTTTCTGCAAACCGGTAATATTCTTCCGAGCCGCTTCCAAAGACGGATATGATCTGACGGGGGAATATCTGGAACATGAGAAAGGAAAATACCGCCAGAGAGGCGCCGCATATGATATCCTTCTTGTATGCCTCCTTTACCCTGGAATAATTTCCCGCGCCGTAATTAAATCCGGCAATGGGCTGCAGCCCCTGGGACAGTCCGATGACGAAGGACATAAAGAGCATATTCACTTTCGTAATTATGCCGGAACAGGCGATGGGAATAGATTCTCCATAAGCGGAAAGGGCTCCATAGTATTTCAAAGATTTATTCATGATGATCTGTACAACCATCATGGCGATCTGGTTGACCCAGTTGGCAAATCCCAGGGAAATGATCCTTCCCACATAACGGAGCCCCGGGATCAGGTGCCTCCGCTCCAGATCTACGGTATGACAGTGCGCCAGCCCCCACACCACCATGGCAGCGGCGGCGATCTGACCGATTATGGTAGCCAGGGCCGCTCCCCGCATTCCCCACTCCAGTCCGAATACGAACAGGGCATCCAGCACCGTATTGATCACAGCCCCGGCCAGATTGCAGATCATGGTCATCCTCGGTCTGCCGTCTGCCCGGAGCAGATGTCCTCCCCCGGTGGAGAGCAGCAGAAAGGGAAACCCCACGGCCGTCACCTGAGTATATTCCATGGCGTAATCCAGCACATTATCCGGCGAGCCAAAAAACTGCATCAACGGACGCAGAAAGCCCAGTGTGATCAGTGTGATCACCGCGCCGGACAGAAACAGCATGGATGCCGCGTTCCCCATATACCGGACCGCTTTCTCCCGGTGTCCCTCGCCCATGGACAGATTGAAAGCAGAGGCACCGCCGACGCCGAAGATCAGCGCCGTGGCGATACAGAGCGTATTCAGAGGAAACGCAATATTTGTGGCCGCATTCCCCAGCTCCCCGATCTTCTGACCGATAAAAAACTGATCCACTATATTATAGAGGGATCCCACCAGCATGGATATAATGCTGGGTACCGTGAATCTGCGCAGCAGCAGCCCCACCGGCTCTGTGCCAAGGGGATTTTCTTCCTGTAGCTTGTTCATTTCTCTCTCCTAATAATTGTATTTTTTCCGTTTCCCAATAAGAAAGCTGCCGGTGACAGCCAGCGCCAGGATCTCCGCCATCAGGATGGCAAGCCAGATGCCGTCGATTCCCAGCAGGAGCGGCAGTAAAAGAACTGCCATCACCTGGAACACTAGTGTCCGCAGGAATGAGATCAGGGCAGAGATCAGCCCGCTGCCGAGTGCGGTAAAGAAAGCTGACCCAAAGATATTAAAGCCCATGATAAGGAAAGAGGAACAATAGATCCGGAACCCCCTTCTGGTGAGTTCCAGAAGCTCCCCATCGTATCCAACAAAAATCTTTGCCAGAACGCCGGACAAAAGCAGGCCCAGAACCGTCATGGCAGCCCCGGCAATCAGTATCAGCCGCAGGCTTTTGCGGAACACATTCCGCAGCTCCATATGATTCCGTGCGCCGTGATTAAATCCCACCACAGAGGCCATGCCAATGGAATAGCCGATAAAGGCGGCCACAAAGAAAAAGTTTACATACATAATCGTCCCGTAGGCAGCCACGCCGTTTTCCCCGGCAAACCGCATCAGCTGTATATTGTACAGCATATTCACCACGGACATGGATACATTCGTCATCAGTTCGGATGAGCCGTTAGCACAGGCATGTCCCAGGATGCGCCAGGCGATCTGCGGCCTCTCAAGGCGCAGAAGGCTGCTGTTGGGACGCAGAAAGTATACCAGCGGCACACATCCTCCCACGGTCTCGCTGATCACTGTGGCGGCTGCCGCGCCGGCCACTCCCAGATCCAGCACCCCTACGAAAAGCAGATCCAGCACCATATTGGTAACACCCGCCGCTATCGTTATCTTAAGTCCCAGAGAAGGACGCTCTGCCGTCACAAGAAAGCTCTGAAAGATGTTTTGAAGGGCGAAAAATGGCAATGAAATCAGGATGATCCGCCCATAGGTGACACAATGCCCCAGCATCTCTCCATCTGCCCCCAGCAGGAGAGCCAGGGGACGTATCAGCACCGTTCCAGTGACAGCCAGTACCGCCGCCCCGACAAAAGCCACCAGTACCAGCATGGAAAAATACTGGTTGGCAAGCTGCCGCTTCCCTTCCCCCAGCGTCTTTGCCACAATGGCGCTGCCCCCGGTGCCCAGCATAAATCCCAGTGCCCCCAGCAGGATCGGCACCGGCATGATCAGATTCACCGCCGCAAAAGCAGCCTTTCCCGCAAAATTCGATACAAAAAGTCCGTCTACCACACCGTAGACAGACGTAAAAATCATCATAATAATCGAGGGAAGTACAAATCTCAGCAATCTTTTGTATGTAAAATGATCCGACAGCTGAATTCGTGTTTTACTCATTTTACTAGTTTATCTCCTTTTCTTATCCGATATACTCGCAGGCTGCCAATGCCGCCACTGCCCCGTCGGCAGCAGCCGTGGCAAGCTGGCGGACCTCCTTTGTCCGGCAGTCCCCCGCCACAAAGATCCCCGGCGCCTCTGTCCGGCAGTCCTCGGCCGCCTGTATATAACCTTTATCATCCAATGTCACGACACCGGCAAAGCCATCGTTATCCGGCATCTGTCCCACCGCCACGAAAAGACCGCTGACAGGTAAGACCTTTTCCTCTTTGGTTGCCACATCGCGAATCCGGACTCCTTCCAGCATACCCTCTCCCAGCAATTCCTCCACCACAGAATTTAACACAAATTCTACATTTTCCTTCTGTCTCAGGTTCTCCACCAGTCTCTCCTCTCCCCGGAACTGGTCCCGTCTGTGCACCACATAGACCCGCTCACAGTAATGGGCGAGAAAAGCAGCATCCTCCAGCGCTGTGTTGCCGCCCCCCGCCACCGCTACCTGCCGTCCGCGGAAAAACATGCCATCACAGGTGGCACAGTAGGAGACACCGGCTCCGGTGAGCTCCTGTTCCCTCGCCACGCCAAGAGGACGGTTTCGCGCCCCTGTGGCAAGAATAACCGCCTTTGCCTTATATTCCTTCTCACCGCCGTCCGCCCCGGAGACAACCACCGCCCTGTCCTTTTCCCGAACCTCGACGCGAAGCACCTGCCCCTGGCGGAACTCTGCTCCCAGTCCGGTGGCCTGCTCGTACAGCCCTTTCGCAAATTCCATGCCGGATATTTTCCGAATGCCGGGATAATTTTCTACCTCCGGTGAATTGATAATCTGTCCCCCGTAATTCTTAGCCTCCAGGATCAGTACCCTCCTGCCGGCACGCACTCCATAGATGGCGGCAGAAAGCCCGGCAGTCCCGCCGCCTACGATAATGATATCATACATCTCTGTCCTGTCTCTCCTTATAATAGATTCAGTATCTCTTCCTTTGAGATCAGACCGACAGACTTATTTGCGATCTCACCATTTTTCATTACGAGAAGCATGGGAATGGACATAACCTGATATTTCATGGCCAGGTCCTGCTGTTCGTCCACATTCACTTTGCCTACTTTGATGTCCGTTCTCTCTTCCGCCACCTGATCCACAAGAGGGGAAAGCATCTGGCACGGACCGCACCACGCCGCCCAGAAATCCAGGAGAACCGGTTGATCCGATTTCATAACCTCCTGCTCAAAATTCGCCGATGTTATCTCTATCACTGCCATAATGAACCTCCCTGATCTTTCATATTTTATTATAGTATATCCTACGATGTTTATATTATATCAAATTCTGGAGAATTTCAATGAAAATCCTTTCGAATTTCCCCTCCGTCTTATAAAAATTGTTGCAAAAAATATACAAAAAAGGTATAATTATTCACATATCTGACAATTTTGAAAGGAGGAGACAGCACGTGCAAAAAAGAAAAGGACTAAAACTTGCATTTAAACTCAGTCTGACCGTAGCGATTCCTATTCTGCTTATCACCGTGGCAGGCGTCTGGCTGGGCGTCAGCAAACAGCGGGAGCTTTCCGAAGCTCTTGTGGAACGAGAGGTGGGCGGCGTGGCAAAAAGCCTGTGCGAAGCCTATCGCGAGATGGGAGATAAGGGGAAGTTTTCCATGGACGGAACGACCCTGATGAAGGGAACAGAAACGCTGTCGGGAAACTATGAACTGATGGACCTGATCAAAAAAGATCATGATGTAGAATTATCGCTGTTCTATGGGGACACCCGAATCCTCACAACCCTCACAAACGATAATGGCAGCCGCGAAATCAATACGAAAATGTCTGCCGAAGTGTACGAAAAGATAAAAAACGGGGAGAATTATTACGCTCCGAAAATTGAATTATTTGGAAAACCCTATTCCGGTTATTATGTTCCGCTATGCCAGCCGGATTCCAGCGAGATCATCGGCAGTGTATTCTGTGGACGGAGTCTGGCTCAGGTCAATGAGGGAATACAGAATACAGCCGTATCCATGGCCGTCGTTATGTGTATCATATTTATCATTGCCTTCGCCATCGTACTCTTTATGGTGATCCGGATCGCAAAGACACTCAGCGGCACTGCCGGCAACCTGAATGATGTAGCAAAAGGCATCCTGAAACTGGAGATCAAACCGGTCCTGATGAACCGTTCGGACGAGGTGGGCGATATGGCTCGCGCCATCCAGAGTCTCATCCACAATCTGCATGCCATTCTCACAAATATCAATACGTCCTCTCATGCACTGGAGGATCTCTCAAATCATTTCTCCGATTCTTTTGGACGTATTACCGAATCGATTTCCAATATCAATACCGCGGTGAATGAAATCGCCAACGGCGCCACTGGACAAGCCCATGACACCATGGATGCCAGTGACAGGGTGACGGAGATGGGAAATGCACTGGAGAATACTTCCGCCAATATAGAGACCCTCAATAACAGCTCGGAAAAGATGAAGGAATACAACCAGACTGCCAGGGAAAATCTCAACGAACTGCAGCAGCTCAGCAAAAGGACACAGGAATCCGTCCTGCTTGTACAGAACCAGACCAATCTGACAAACCAGTCCGCCCAGGAAATCCGCGAGGCGACAGATTTGATCACGGATATTGCCAGCCAGACCAATCTCCTCTCCCTAAATGCCAGTATTGAAGCGGCAAGAGCGGGCGAGAACGGCAGAGGCTTTGCCGTGGTGGCCAGTGAGATCCGCACCCTGTCCGAACAGTCAAGAGAATCGGCAGAAAAGATCATCGGCATCGTAAACAATCTTCTGAAGAACTCCGACACCAGTGTCCAGACCATGACCGAAGTGACGGATAACATCAAACAGCAGAATGACAAGCTGTCTGAAACGGATACCATGTTCCATTCACTGAACACAGAAGTATCCGAGGTGGCAGACGCCATCCTGCATATCCGCAGACAGGTAGCCGCCCTGAGCGAGCACAAAAACACCGTACTCTCCCTTGTGGAGGGACTGGCTGCAGTGGCGCAGGAAAATGCGGCAAGTACAGAGGAAACCTCTTCCTCTATGGTGGAACTCAGCGAGATCATACAGAGCTGTAACGAGGAAACGGAGAAATTGGTAAATATGTCGCAGGAGCTGACAGAGAATACAAGAAAATTTGAGTTCTGACATCTCTCCTATCAGATAAAAAGAGGGTGTCCCAAAACGATGAAGTTCATCGTTTTGGGACACCCTCTTTTTGTTTTTCCAGAGACCGGTAACGGCAGTTCCTGATCAGATCGCCTTCATATCGGATATGATCCATTCTTCATCCTGATAGATACATGTATAACAATACTTCTGTCTGATCAGCTTCGACGTCCCATCTGCATAAGAGACATTCATACTCTCTCGGGAAGAAACTTCCACCGTCTCCCGGCCCAGCTCTTTCATAGATGTTATGGAATATGATTTCAGCTCTTCCCGGATCCCTCTCTTATAATAATTTCCCACCAGGGCGCTCTGCTGCCCGTAAACCTGGCTGCCCTCTGCCAGCACCCTCCGAAGACCGCTTGTGTCCCCGGAATTTACCGAATAGATAAAGGTCTTCATATAATTTTCAAAGGCCTCTTCCGGCGTCTCCGCATGATTGCGCAAAAGCCGCCTGGATTCATTCCCCAATGTGTAAACCCGCTTTTCGTTCTGCAGGGCAAGGGCGATGGGTTCCTTCGTCCCAGACTCCGGTTTTCTATATGGATTCATAAAGAACAAGACACTGTCCTGCTCCCCCGGTTCATCTGCCGCAGCCTCCGGTTCGCTCTTCAGCTTTCCAGAGTCTCCCTCCAGCCTGGTTCCCATCACCGCATAGCTTGTATTCGTAAGAAGCTTGTGATCCGAAAAGTGAATCCAGTTCGGGCCGGTACAAGATACTTCTCCCAGATCCACCACTTTTCCATCTGATATATCATAAATCCTGCCGCAGTCACTGCCGAATGAGGGATCAAACCCTTCATCACCATGACTGTTCTCCGTCAGCTCCTTTATTCTATCCGTGCCCAGAAGCACCACATGATCCTCCGCCATCCAGACAAGGGAATAGTACCGGAATTCTTTTTCGCCGGCATGTTTTTTCAAAAACCTCCGATATACCGTAAGCTGTTCCTGCACCAGTCCGCCGGCGGCAGCCCGGTCCGCTTCTCCCGCTGTCTGTGCCGCCCCGCTCTCTTCCTCCTCCGACTGGCTTCTCTCCTTTGCCAGCGGTCCGAATCCGGTGCTGCCGGTTATGCCTATTGCCGCCATCAGAACCAGTGTGAGAGGAAGGAGAACCCATCTGGAATAACATTTTCTCACACTGATGGCACGGATCCTTCGCATCATCTCTTTCCCGTTCCTGCTTACCGGCATGATGGCATAGCGAAAATCGGCAAAGGAACGGTCTCCTGCCAGACGGACCAGCATCTCCCCATACCGGAAACGCTTTTCCTCTCCCAGCAGGCGGATCACTGTCTCATCACAAAATAGCTCTGCATCCTTTTTAGATGCCGACGCCGCCATCCAAACAAAGGGACTGAACCAATACACCGATATCAGCAGCATGCGGAATATTCCCCATATATGATCCCCGTGCCGGTAATGAACGTATTCATGCAGGATAATCTGCTCCAGCTCCTCCTCCCGGGCTGCGTCTGGGTTTCCTTTCGGGATGAGATGCTCCGGCAGATACACCGCCGGTCTGAAAAACCCGTACAGACAAGGATTTTTTACTGCATTGGTGGAATAAATCTTTAAATTCTTCTTCTTTCCATACAGCAGACGGTTCTCTTTTAGTTTACCCAAGAGGCGGACATTAGAGAAAAACAGCCACGCAAAGAGAAGGACCGATATTACAGTCCGCATTCTAACAAAGACAGGCATCCAGTGGGAAAAGCTGCCGACCAGCGTGCCCGGACTTCCTTCTTCCCGCACTGGCTCCTGCTTCTGTTGTGCCCGGACTTTTGTCTCCTCACTTACTCCCCCACCATCCTGTTCCCTGTCCCTGACAGTCCCGCCATCCGGCATACTCCTCAAAACCCCTATGATTCCGTCTGTGTCATACTGCCCTTTCTCTTCTGGTCCTGCCTGTGCATCCCATGCTGAAAAGTCCACTTCCTCTTCACTGTACATGGCAAATCTCCCCTCTATAAGATTTGCCACACTGACCGGTGTGGAGATAAAATTCACCGGTACGATAAAGCGGATCAGGACTACCAGCCAGAGAGCATAGATTCCGGCATGTGAGATTCTACCGGAAAAAATTTTCCGGATGCCAAAAATCATCCAGATCAGCAGAGAAGATTCTATCAGCCATGCCAAAAAACTCTCCATCTCTCCCCCTACTTTCTCTTTTCTTCCCCTGTTCTGCCGGCCTCCTGCTCTGCCTTAGTTTCTGCCTCCTTCAGTATCGCCTGCAGCTCCTTGATATCCTCTTTGGAAAGATCATTCTGGCGTACCAGCGCACTCATCATCATCCCAACACTCCCATCGTATATTTTCTTCAGGAAGTCCCTTGTCTCCTGTACTACCACATCTTCCTTTTCAACCCGGGGATAAAAATATTTCGTCTTACCCTTCTCCTCGTAACCGATCACACCCTTCTCACTCATACGGCGCACCATTGTCGCACAGGTACTCTTACTCCAGCCTACCCGTTCCTTCAAGATGGGCACAAGCTGCATCAGTGTCTTGGGGGATTCCTCCCATAGACAATTAATAAGATTCCACTCACTGTTCGTCACTCGAATTTCCTGTTTCACTGCTGCCTCCTTCTGTATACAATGGCTATATACTGATTACTTTGTAAACCCATTATAAATCAGATAGTCTAGTATGTCAACCATGCCCCCCTAAAAAGCAAAGGCAAAGTTAAATACTTTTTGTAGCATTTTGCCGGATTTTTTGATATAATCAGTTAATAGTAAATAATGATATGAATTGGAGGAATTGACATGAAAGCATATAAGGATATGAGCAGAGATGAACTTCTTACTTTGAAAGCGGCGCTGGATGAAGAGTACAAAACATTGGAGGGAGAGGGACTGAATCTCAATATGGCAAGAGGTAAGCCGGGATTTTCACAGCTTGCACTTTCCATGCCCATGCTGGATGTGATCAACAGCGAGTCTGACATGAGAACCGTGCTGGGCAACGACACACGCAATTACGGTGATCTGGACGGAATCGGCGAGAGCCGGAAGCTCATTGCAGATATGATGGCGGTCCAGAAAGATAATGTCATTGTCTGCGGCAATTCCAGCCTGAATATCATGTACGACACCATCGCACGTTCCATGACCCACGGTGTGATGGGCACCACACCATGGTCAAAGCTGGATCAGGTAAAGTTCCTCTGTCCGGTCCCGGGTTATGACAGACACTTCAAGATAACGGAATTTTTTAATATAGAAATGATAAATATACCGTTGTATGACGACGGCCCGGATATGGATCTGGTGGAAAAATATGTAAACAGCGATCCGGCGGTGAAGGGGATCTGGTGCGTCCCAAAGTATTCCAACCCAACCGGGATCTCCTACTCAGATGAGACTGTGAAACGTTTTGCCAGCCTGACACCAGCGGCAGAGGATTTCCGTATTTACTGGGATAATGCCTACTGTATCCATCATCTGTATGACGATATACAGGATGAAATACTTAACATTCTAGAGGAGTGCGAGAAAGCAGGAAACCCGGATATGGTTTATATCTTTACCTCCACATCAAAGATCAGTTTCCCTGGCTCCGGTATATCCGCCATTGCTTCTTCTCTGAAGAACATAGAATTCATTAAGAGCCAGATGGCCATCCAGACCATCGGACACGATAAGATCAACCAGCTCAGACATTCCAGATTTTTCAAAAATATTGACGGACTGCGCAGTCATATGAAACTCCACGCCGAACTGCTCCGTCCGAAATTTGAAGCAGTTCTGGGCACACTGGAGTCTGAGCTTGACGGGCTTGGAATCGGAAACTGGATCAAGCCGCGGGGCGGTTATTTTATCTCCTTCAACTCCCTCCCCGGCTGTGCCAGAAGCATTGTGGAAAAATGCAAAAACCTGGGAGTGATCCTAACCGACGCCGGCGCAACCTTCCCCTATGGGAAAGATCCGGAGGATTCCAATATCCGTATCGCACCGACATTTCCGACACCAGAAGAAATGGCGCAGGCCGCCAAAGTATTTGTGCTCTGTGTAAAGCTTGCCAGTGTGGAAAAATATCTTCAGTAATAACTGCAGTCACGAAAGGCCCGGCTGAAAAAGCCCGGGCCTTAAATTTTCTCTGCTATTTACTTAGGGGGTGTCTGAAATATCTCCCAATTACAGAAACTCAACCTCACCGCTTCCAATGCGGTAGAATGCTCCACATACCTTCAGATCATCCCCGTCTTTCACGCCCAGGGCATCACGGATCACGGAAACGCTTCTCTCCACATTCAGACAGGCTGCCTTGTCCTCATCCTTCTCATCACCGATGGCCTTGCGAATCTCATCGGTAATGGTCTTTACATAACCATCTGGATCTGCACCCATGGCAGCACCCACAGCTCCACAATGTTCATGGCCCAAAACTACCACAAGCTTTGTCCCGAGATGACCGGCTGCATATTCAATACTTCCCAGCTGATGATTATCCATGACATTTCCCGCCACCCGGATCACAAACAGCTCACCGATGCCACTCATAAAGATACTCTCCGGAATCACCCGTGAATCGGAGCATGTAATAATGACCGCATAAGGGGTCTGTCCCTCTTCACAGGTCATTTTCCTGATATACGGCGAGATATCTCCTGTGTTTGCAGCAGCAGACAGATAACGCTTATTGCCATCTTTCAATTTCTCCAACGCCTCTGCCGCAGATAAATTCTCTTTACTCATAGTTATTACCTCCCTTTCATATGCGCCAGTCTCTCGTCAATATAATTCTGCAATACCCTGACCGTTCCATCGACATGAAGCTGGCTGCTATTTATGCAAATATCATAGAATCTCGAATCCCCCCAGCGGTGATCCGAATGTCTGTTATGATATTTTTTCCTTCTATAGTCATGACGTTTCATCTTAAATATCGCGTCTGCCTTACTCAAGTCGTAACGCTCCATCACACGTTCCAGCTTATGATCCTCATCCCCGCACACAAAGATGGAGATCAGTCCGTCAAAATCCTGCAGCACCGTCTCAGAGCACCGACCCACGACCACGAAAGATTCGCCATTTTCCGCTTTCTTTCTAATATAATCAAACTGCATCTCTGTAATGATCTCTTCCATGGAATTGCTGTATTTGCCAATCTTTCTCGTCATCATAAAGTTCCTAGGTTTCTCGTCATACTGCTCCAATACCTCCACCTTGACATTCATCTCACTGGCGATCTCATCCAGCATCCCCCTGTCATAAAAGGTAAGGCCCCTATCCTTTGCAATCTTCTCCGCAATCTCATGGCCAGCGCTGCCGAACTCGCGGCTGACGGCGATAATTACCTGTCCATCCATATTTCCCTCATCCTCCATTCTCTATCATCCTAACAGTAGCGTACAAAGATCAGCAGCATGGATACAAGAATTACCAGCAGGGTTGCCGGCACTGCCGCTTTACAATATCTGCCCCAGCCGATAATATAGCCGTTCTTTGCTGCAACAGAGGTTCCTACTACGTTGGCGGACGCACCGATCGGCGTCGCACTTCCGCCGA
>Ga0224748_10423_pt1 | contig 13037 bp, 21 predicted proteins | sample LIM_F_Water_Neg_FD_182074 | JGI IMG/M metagenome (GOLD analysis project Ga0224748, IMG submission 182074) | Enriched cells from gastrointestinal tract of the lab mouse from Pacific Northwest National Laboratory (PNNL), Richland, Washington... | ecosystem: Host-associated > Mammals > Digestive...
GGCACCGGTTGAAGGAGAAGGCAAGAAGAAAGGTGCGGGGAAGAACAAAGGAAAGAAGAAGGGAAAACACGGAATTTTGAAAACAGTTGCCATTGTTGTTTTGGCGCTTGGGATTTTGGGGGCTTTATTGCCGGATTCAAATGAAGGGGATAAAAAGGAGCGTTCAGAAAAGAAGAGAGAAGATTCCGTGTGGGCGGAGAAAGATACGGAATTAAAAGACTTTGAGTATTATGTTGACGGTGATAAAATATATATTGATGATTATGAAGGAAGAGACAAGAAAATTAAAATAGGAAGCTCTTATGATGTTGATGGTTCGAAAAAGAGTGTTGAATCAATATCTGGAGCACCTTTTCTTGGGGGAAGTGACATAGACAGTGCAATTATATCAGAAGGGATAACAACGCTAGATAGGAGTGTGTTTAATAGTTGCGGAGTAAAATATGTGTTTCTTCCATCAACCCTTCAAAATGTAGACAATCATTTTTGGGGATATTTCCATGATGTTGAAAAAATATATTACGGAGGAACGCAGGAGCAATGGTATTCGATATTTAGAATTGAAAGAAAAGATTTGGATTGCAAACAAATTTATTGCAACGTAAAAGTCGAAGAACTTGGAGAAGATGATTCTGAGAAGGAAACGGTTTCCATGGATGCGAATTCGCAGAAAAGCGAAGGGGAAAATCGGGTCGAAAATGCGGGAGCAGAAGATGTTGCAAGAGTTTATGGGGCGATTGAAGATTTTTCATATGAAGTGCAAGGGGATGTAGTGTCTCTTGGAAGATACAACGGGAGTGAAAGTATAATTGAACTAAGACCAACCTACGAGATAAATGGGGTAGAATACCGGACGGATATTTCTAATTTTTATGCTTCTGGGAATTCTGTTGGAACCATTATAATAGATGAGGGATTTTCTGAGGTGAACACAGCGATTTTTAACGGCAGTGATATACATACCGTGTTTTTCCCCAGAAGCATGACAAACATATATGATTACACATTAGCTTATATGCATGCGTCTAACGGCAGTCTAAATAAGATTTACTATGCCGGAACACAGGATGAGTGGAATGCAATATTTAGGCACTATGAAAGAACTAAGGTTGAAGACGCATGGGCGGGAAAAGACCCAGAACAAATAGGGCATTCTATAGCAGATAAATTAAACGAAGTGATAGGGGTAGAATACAAACCAGAGGAATTTGAATATCATTTTTCTGCAAGCCCAGATGAATTGAAACAGTAGGGAGGGATAAAATATGTGGTTTATTGTTTGGACTATAATAACTGTTTTTGTTGCGTCTCATTTTCAAAAGAATATGACGAAAAGTCAACAAGATAGAATAAACTCAACTACATACATTGACGAGGTTGTTGTAGATGGGAAGAAAAAGAAAATAAGAAGAGATAAGTGTCCAACATGCGGAAATAGAGATATAGGATATCAGATGGTGAATAGTAGAGCCGCAACTGTAAAACATGGAGATGGGAAAGTGAGCACAACAAATATTTCGAGTTACAAACAAGCTATTTGCAGTAAGTGCGGGACAAGTTTTGCAGTGATAAGAGAAACAACACCGGGTTTAAATTGGTTTAAATCTCTTATTATTTCATTTTTCTTGTGCAAAATCTTGGAACTTATTGTTTTGCTTTTAATGATGTTTCTTGGGATTTAATAGTGGATATAAGCAAAAATATTTAAGGGGAATCCAAGCAGATTCCCCTTTTTAAAATCTTAATTATATGGTAGAATATGGTAATATTCAACAAAGGGGGGAAGAAAGGAATGGCTTTAATAAGATGCCCAGAATGTGAAAAAGAAGTAAGTGAAAAGGCGATATCATGCCCTAATTGTGGATATGTTTTTGAAAAAATGAAGTTTTGCAAGTTCTGTGGTTCAAGGATACCGATAGACAGTGTAGTATGCGTGAAATGCGGGCGGCAGGTTGAAAATGCAGGAAGTGGAGCGGACGGAATAACGATAAACAATGTGTCTAACGCTAGTTCGTCCGCTTCGGCGTCAGCAACACAACAATCAGTTCGAAAAGAAAGAGAGAAGAAAGAAGTGAACCGAATTACAGCTCTTCTTTTGTGCATATTTTTAGGATATTTTGGAGCGCATAAGTTTTATGAGGGGAATGTGGGAATGGGTGTGCTATATATGTTTACCTTTGGACTGTTTGGCGTTGGGTGGATTGTTGACATATTTATTATTTTAGGAAAACCGAATCCTTATTACGTTTGAAAATTGGAAGTGAGGGAAGAGCTTGAAAAGGTTCTTCTTTTTTTAATAAAACACTTGACTTTTTGAGCCACATAAACTATAATTTAATTGTGCCACAGAAAGTGAGGTGAGAAGATGTCACCACGCACAGGACGACCTAAAGCCGAAAAGCCAAAGACAATAGAAGTAAAAGCAAGAATCGACGAGGAAACCAATAAGAAATTGGTTAATTATTGCAAGAAAAACAGCACAAACAAAACGGAAGTTGTCAGAAAAGGCATAAATATGGTTTTGGGAAACGAAAAAGAGTAATCGTTGTAGTTTGGCGACCGCGCGATTACCCTTAACCACAGAGAAGTTTCTCCGTATGAAATAGTATATCATGCGGAGTGACTTCTTTCAAGTATAATTTGAAGGAGGTCATTTTTATATGGATAATTTGATTGTGAAACCAGTAGATGTACTGGGAAGTTCCATAATGGCGGCACAAGACGAAAAAGGAAGAATTTTTGCAGGAGTAAATTATTTTTGCAATGCTCTTGGAATGACTAAAGGTCAGAGGGATAAACAGGTGCAGAAAGTACAGAAAGATGAGGTTTTGAAACAGGGGTGCTTCCGATTGGAAGCAGGGGTATTTGACCCATCAAACGAGGCGATAACGCTTAGAATTGATTTCATTCCGTTATGGCTTGCAAAAATCGTTATTACGGACAAGACAAAGCAGGAGAATCCCGACCTAGCCGACAAACTCCTAGACTACCAACTCAAAGCCAAAGATATCCTAGCTAAAGCATTTCTCCCGAAGCAGGATCCGCCAACAAGCGTAGCCGGGCAGATTCAACTCTTAGCACAAGGCAACGTGGAACTGAATAAGAGAGTAGACGATATTCAAGCAGACTTACAATCTCTCAAAATGGATTTGCCAATTCTTCCAATCGAAGCCGACCGGATAACCAATGCAGTCAAAGCAAAAGGTGTAAGCGTGATGGGCGGGAAAGAATCTAATGCCTACCGAAATCGAAGTATTGTAAATAAGGTGTATCGGGATATCTACCGGCAGATTTACAGAAACTTTGAAGTAAGCACGTACAAGGCTCTGAAACGGAATCAGTGCGATATGGTAATTGAGATTGTTGGGAAGTATGAATTGCCGGTTGTTCTTAAAGACCAGATTGAGCAGTGTAACGCACAGCAGAAACTTAATCTGAAAGGCGGTGAGTAGTATGTGGTTCAAGAAAAAGCCAAACAGAAAAGATTTAGATAGAATCACAAGGAACTTCCGGAAGCAAACTGAGGGGCTCACGAACCAGTGGGCATTGGATATTATGGGCGTGGAGTCGTTTCTGCCACTTCTTACGATTGCGGATTATGAGAGGATAGGAAAGACGAGGGCGATCTTGATATCGTTTAAGCTTGGGTATTTGGCAGGAAAGGAAGATGCGCTTGAAAAGATTAGAGCGTATTTAAGTAAATCAACGACGGGGAGGTAAAACTCCCCATATTAGAATAAACGAACGAGAAATGATAGACTGCAATTTCTTACACCGGTATGGTAAAATATATTTAGTTCCTAATTGGAACGTTTTTGTGGGTGTGGAGAAAATAGAACATTCGTTTGTTATATACTTGAAATACAAAAGAGAAAGTGTTAAGATATAATTAGTTAGAACAAGTGTTCTTGATTGGAGGTAGGTATATGGAAGAGAAGTTTAGGGATTTTTATAATTAGAAAAATAGGGGGGGGGGTAAAATTTCCCACAATAGTATACTCTATAAAAGAATACCAGACTGCATTTTCTTACATGATTGTGGTAAAATCGACGAATGTAAGGTTGAAAACATAATGGAGGTGGGGACGGGCAAAAACAATAAGGGGAAAGAGGGATCGATATATTTCTCCTAGAAAATGCGGAATTTTATCACATATGACAGGGTTCGACATTATTTGTGGGGAGGATGTGATAAAATACGGTATGTCGTTAAGAGGATATTTTATGGGGAGAAATAAAATATCGAAGGAGAATACATATGAAAGATGAAAAGAATATTAGGAGAGAGGAAATTTTAGAAATGGTTGCTGAAATAGATCAAAAGCAATTCATAGATATGATTTATGGATTTGTGCGAAGATTACATAGAGAAGAAAAATCAGAGGCTTGAAACCTCTGATTTTTTTTATTTTAGAAAGCGTTCCATGAAATCCCACCACAGTTTTTTATCGTCGTCGGATAATTTATAATATTTCATAATAGCTTCTCTTGCTTTAGGGTCTCTAACCCCTATATCAGCACAAATATCTGAGTATTCTATGTCTGAATTAGATTCCATTTCCCCTTTTTCTTCCCGAAGCCAATCCTCGTTAATACTGTATTTTGTACAAATTTGTTCTATATGGATATCTTTCGGCTCTCTCTGACCATTTTCGAACATAGCAAGCGCAGGCTGACTTATCTTTATAGAAGAAGCAAAATCTCTCTGATTAAGTCCTTTGGATTCCCTTACAATTTTTATCCTTTCGCCAATAAGCATCTTTTCTCACATCCTTCCCCTCGTCTTCTCTTTTCTTAATAATATCACAAAAATGATAACATTGCAATCAAAACTATTGACTTAATGATAACTATGTTATATACTAAGATTACAAAGAAATCACAGTTTTTTTGAAAGGAAGTGAATATATGAAAGAAAGATATACGGAAAAAGATATTCAAGATGGACACAAAATTTCTGAAATCTTCTCAACTCTCTCGGAGGAAAATAAGAACATGGCTATTGTTTATCTTTCTGCATTAAGAGATAAGGAGATCGCAGACAGCGGTAAGAAAATCTGCGAAATAATGTAAAGATGGTTCGTGGAGAAGTGTATTATGTCGATTTCCCGTCTGTTTTCGGAAGCGAACAAGGCAAATGCAGACCGTGTGTAATCATACAGAATGATTATGGTAATTGTTATTCGGGAACAACTATCGTTGCGCCTATGACAACCCAAACAAAAAAACGATTGCCTACGCACATTCGCATATCTTCATGCGACAAGTTGCATCCATCGACAATTATTATGCTTGAACAGATTCGAGTGGTGGACAAGCAGAGGGTTGGAAATTATGTTTGCCGGTTATGTAAAGAAACAATGGCGAAGGTGGATAATGCAATTAAGATAAGTCTTGCATTAAATAAGGAAGAAAGGGGTGAAAAGCCTATGAATGAAATTATTGAGATTAACAAACACATGCTAAAAATCAAAGAATTTAACGGGCAGAGAGTAGTGACGTTCAAGGATGTTGACGCAGTGCATGAGAGACCAGACGGAACGGCAAGAAAACGGTTTAGCGATAACAGAAAACATTTTATTGAAGGAGAAGACTTTTACAAAATATCGCCGTCCGATTTTCGGACAGCGATTGGAGAAATGGATATAAGGCAACAGAATGACATAACGTTAATTACAGAACCAGGATACTTGATGCTTGTAAAATCCTTTACAGATGATTTGGCGTGGGAGGTTCAACGGAAACTTGTGAAATCCTATTTTAATAGGAAGAGACAGCTTACAGTTCAAGAAATGATGAGGGAACAACTTGGCATGATTGACGGGCACGAAGAGCGGATAAAAGCTCTTGAAGACACCATGACGATAGACCACGGACAGCAGAGAGTTCTTGAACGGACGGTTAACAAAACCGTGATTGATGTTTTGGACGGTAAACAATCCAATGCATACAAGGAAATCTCAAAGAAGGTATTTGCAGAATGCAACCGGGATTTGAAGAATCGTTTCAATGTCAATTCTCGTGATGATGTACCAAGAAAAGATTACGAACAGGCGATAGAATATGCAAAATCTTGGAAACCATGCACCAACACTATGCTGATGATTCGAGATTATAATGCTCAAATGAATATTTAATAGGAAGGAGCGAACCTATGAGTGAAGAACTGACAGCAAAGAAGCACTGCAGATAACGGCGGAGGTGTGCAAAGAAAATGCGTGCAATACATGCCCGTTTACTTTCTTGAAAGGAGAGGGAAACACATGCCGAAATGGCATTGCAGAACACGCAGATGAAGTAATTGAAATCTGCAAGAAATGGAAAGCAAACCATACGCCAATTGAGGTTGAGTGGGTGCATGTATGCAGAGTTATTGGGGATACAGGAAATTCAAAGCGGTGTGTTTACGAGCAGGAGATTGACGAAGATGAAATCCTTCCGTTTGGCGCTTACGATGCTATAGCAGAAAGAACCCTCAAAGAATACATGGAAAAACACGAGGGGGAATTCTTTGCGGTGGTTGAACGATTATGTAGAAGGGTGGTGAGATAAATGTACATTGACCCGTTTTGGTGCGGAGTAATAGCAACGATTCTGGCGGAAGTGGCTATGGTTATTGTATCTGGAGTTTATACAAATTGGAAGAAAAGAAAATGAGAAATAAAATAATCAGCTTTCTTTTGGGGTGCTTAATAGGTTTGTCGGTATGTCTGCCTGCGATATGGGAGTTGATAGAAAGGATGGTAAAGGGTGGATAAGGTATTGGTAATGGACAGATTATTTCGGTTTCTTCGAGAGTTTCCAGAATTTCAAGATTTAATGGATATGGAATATGACGAACGAAACGGGCTTGTTCGTGCAAAGATTGGGATTACAGAAAAAGTGATACCAATTAAGGACGACTCTACATGGATGGGGATTGTCAGAGAGGTCCTTACAGAATTAGAGAAGGAGACGCTATGGAACGCATACCTGGATACGATGAATGGAAAATCACACCGCCCGAATCCCTCCCGGTCGCTCGATGTGATAATTGTGGGTGCGAACTGTGGGAGGGGGATTGGGTGTTCGAGGTTGACGGAGAAAAACTCTGCGAGGATTGTGTAAAGAATGATTATGGGAGGATTTTGTGATGGAGAGATTAAAAAATGCTGACATGTAGAATCTGTGGCTGTCTATGCGATCCAGCGGATACTATCAACGGAGTCTGCGACGACTGCCGGGAGGATATGAGATATAGGAAAGAAAAGCAAGAAGAAGCGGAAACGCTGATGAATGCGGAGTTTAAGCAGATGGTAATTGAGGATATGGTTTCGAGCGGATATTAAATAGGTAGAAATAAAATTCTACATAAATCATTTTATTTTAAATTTTCAATTTAAAGGAGGAGTTTCAAATGAACACAAAGTATGAAGAGATTGTAAATGTAAATGCAATCGGAAAGGCAGAGAACCCAATTTCTCTGAATGAAATTTTGAGAAAGGCGAATGACGAACAGCTTACACCGTCCGTCCAGAACAAGGAACGTATTCTGTTTATTGGAATCGACGTTCAGCAGGATTTCATGGACGATGGAGCATTGGGCGTACCGGGAGCGCATGGAGACGTGGAGCGCATGACAAGGTTTATCTACAACAACATAGATAAAATCAGCAACATTGCGGTATCAATCGACACGCATACGCCACACCAGATTTTCCATCCTTGTTGGTGGATTGATGAAAACGGAGAAAATCCGGCGCCAAACACCCCTATCACATTAGAAGACCTTGATAACGGGAAATGGAGGGCGATTATTAAGCCGATAGAAAGCCGGGATTATGTGGAGCACTTGGAGCAAGACGGAAAGAAAACGCTTATCGTTTGGCCGTATCACTGCATACAGGGAACGACAGGATGCGCACTGGAAAATCAGTTCTCTAATATGGTTTATTTCCATTCTGTAGCGAAGAAATGCGCAGTACTTCCGCTTGTAAAAGGTCAAGACCCGCTTTCCGAGATGTATGGGATTATCAAGCCAGAATACGATACGAGGGGATATATTAACGTTGGATTTCTTAATAAAATTGAGAAATTCGACAAGGTGATTATCGCAGGCGAAGCTGCAAGTCATTGTGTTATGGAAAGCATCAAGCAGATTCTTGAATATTACGAGACTAGGCCAGAGGTTACGGAGAAAATATACATCTTGGAAGACTGTATGTCTTGCGTGGTAGTTCCGGGCGTGGACTTTGAGGGCATGACAAGGAAGGCGTTTGATGATTTCAAGACCAAGTACCATGTAAACCTTGTGAACAGCACAGACAGCAATTTGTAGGATGTGCAGCATGAAAAAATATACCGTAAAAGTGCCAATAGTTGCGGTTTGCTATGTAGAAGTGGAGGCAGAAAACGAACAAGGAGCTATTGATATGGCTTTTGAAAGCGACGATTTGAAACTTGAAAATGTGGACGAGTGGGAGCCGTTAGAGCATATAGTTGAGGGAAATGTTCTTCACACATATAACGGCGATGTAGAAGTGGAAGAAATGGAGGACTAAAACCATGAGCAAATACGAAGAAAACGGAATTGAGATTGATGGATTGGATGAAATCGAAGTGGAGAATACTGCCGTTGATGATTTGGACACCGAGAGTATCAATCTCATATTTATTGGGATAGATGAAAGTGGAAGCATGGGGAGTTACATTGCAGATATGAAAAACTGTCTTTCAGAATTTAAGACAGCACTGACAGAAAGCAAAGAAGCTGATGAAATCCTTGTGGCGAGGGCAGACTTTTCAGACGATATCAAAATCGGCGGCTACAAGAAAATATCCGAGTTTAACACAAGCTTTGCAACTTACGGCTGTACTGCCATGTTTGACACGATTATTGAGGGTTCAGAAAAGCTGAAAGAGTACCGTAAATTCTTAAAAGAACAGGGCATGACAAGGGTTAAGGCTGTATTCGCCATTTTTAGTGACGGACTTGATAATCAATCAAGCCACAGTTTCAGCGAGGCAAAGAGGGAAGTAGGTACTTTAGATAGTAACGGAAAATATCCACCAGAATCATTAAACAGCGAAGAAATCACAACCGCATTTATTAGCTTCGGCGGTCAAGCAACACAGACGGCGAAAGACTTAGGATTCCGCAACATACTTGATGTGGCAAGTTCTGCAAGCGAACTCCGCAAGGCGTTTAACTGCCTGTCAAAGTCAGTAATTGAAAGTAGCAAGTCCGTACTTTCTGATGACGGAGACGATTTCTTTCAGGTGTAGCATATTGGGCGGCGTGAAGTCGCCCAAAGAAAAGGGGTAAATATGTTCATAAATAAAATCGGCATGGAGCATTTGGAAACCGGAATGAACTGTCAGGATTACGGGTTTGTTGGAGAAAGAAGTTCCTATGTATGTGACGGTTGTTCGGACGGGAAACATTCAGAGGTTGGGGCAAAGCTATTTTGCCATTTAATGCAAAGAAGTCAATGTTGCGATAATTTAAAGAATTTTATTGATGTAAATGGAGCATTTTGCAGAATGATACACCTCGTAGGGGAAATGCCACAATGGAAACGTGATTTTTTGAGTTTTACGATTCTGCGTTTGGACGAATGCACAGATTATTTTGCGGTTGCATACTGCGGCGACGGCTACATAATTCTCAAAGACCACGACGGCAACATAACCTTTGAGGAATTATCAGACGGCGAATATCCAAAATACTACATCTACAACTACATTGAGCCGGAATATCTGAAACATTACAAAGATGGCGTTTCCTTTTCACAAAAGACCTATTCCAAAGAGAAATACGCCAAAGTCGGCATAGCAAGTGACGGTCTGCGGTACATCTTGCAGGCTGGCGAAGAGCTGAAACAGGAATTTATAAACTGCTTGAAATCGGTAAAGGAAATCAAAGTGAAGTTATTTATTAACCGAAACCGCAAGATTTTTAAAGATGATGTGACGATTGTGTTTTGATGGAGGGTTGAAATGAGAATGAAAATGGAATTTGAAACAGTCGATTGTGAACACTGCCCTTGTTTGAGAAGTTTTGGAGACGAAGAATACGGGTGTTTTTTTGACAGAGAAAAGAAAATAAATAGTTGGAACTTAGATGAAATAGACAAAGAATGTCCAATAGCAAAATCTGTTGTTAGATGAAAGTAGGTGCTATATGTCAATAAAATTTGACACCAAAACCCGAACACCGATTGCAGGCAGAGAGGGCGGAGAAGGTTTTATATACGAATACAACGGTAGAATCATAAAGACCTTCAAGCCGCACATCGACATAGCAGCAAAGGAAAGAAAAGTAAATGTGTTGATAAAAACAACACTTTCGAAAGCAGTTGTAACGCCTATAGATATAGTTACAGACATGCGCGGCAAGTTTATCGGATACTGCATGGAAAAGGTCGTAGGAGAGGATTTTAAACGTCTGTCGAACCGAAAATTTGTAACCGCAAACAACATCACGACAAAAGATATTTTAGGATTGCTTGTCAAGGTTAAGTTGGTACTTGAGGAAATCCATAAGCAGAATATCTATGTTGGGGATTTGAACGACCAGAACATTTTATTTGATACTGCCGGAAACGTTTATCTGATTGACTGCGATAGTTGGACGGTTGGAGGTGATAAATGTACCGTTGCAATGGATTTGTTCAAAGACCCAAAACTGAAAGCGAATAACTTCAATGCTGATACGGACAATTACGCTTTTATGGTGCTTGCTTGGAAGTCTCTAACACGGGTTCATCCATTTGGCGGAACGCTCAACCCTGATATACCGATTCTTGACCGTATGCAGAGAGGGCTTTCTGTTATAGACAGGCCGGTAAAACTTCTAAGGACAACAAAATCATGGAAAGGGTTTTCGCCGGATTTAGTATCAGAGTTTAAATTGGTATTTGAAAGCGGAGTGCGGACGCTGTCGCATAACATGGAAGATATGCTTTCCAATCTTGCTTTCTGCCATAAGGATAAAGAATACTACTACAGCAAGTTTTCTTTCTGCCCTTACTGTGATAGTAATGCGCAAGTGAACAAAAAGCCTGTTTCGCAAGGAAGTGTCGGCGGTTTGAAACTGTATGCAATCTATGACGGAACGAAGATTAAGACAGTGCTTGACAGATATACATATCTTGACAATGAGGGTTATGTAGTAAACGGAAAAAGTAGAGTGTCTTACCTTAACGGAAAAAGATTTTATTTTGCAGAAAACAGAGGGTATATAGAAGATACGATAGACGGGTTTTGGATAACTTACAAAGACGTATACCGGATCGAAAAGAAATACAAATCCGTAATCGAAGTGGATGGAAATTCCGTTCATTACATTTCACCACAAAATACCTTTACAAAATTAGAGATTATGAATGGCGGAAATGCAATTCAGAATGTTTGCAAAGTTGGAAACACGGCATATTTTTCGGTAAGCGGAGATAGTTACTGCATTGTCAATTGTTACATCGGGAAACTGATTGTGAATATCAATGGAGCGAACACGATTATTACTTATGATTCAGACATTGCAAATTATGGAATACACATGGACGAGGTTACGGGGAAATGGCTCATTCTTTTGGAGGATAGCAAGGGAGATTTTTATACATTTGTAATTAACAAAAATTCAGTTGAATACAAGACAGACTCTATCAGGTATGACTGTCAGTTGAATTGTCCATGCATGTATAATTCGACTATTTATATACCGATTGACGGAAAGATTAGAGGATATTCCTATCAGAAATCCTTGTTTAAAGATTTTGAGTGCGGTGTAGTGTCTGGGGAAAGCAAGCTGATTAAAGAGAAGAACCGCTTTGCAATTGTGAACTTAGAGAATGTTTATTATTTGGAGAAATAGGAGGAATTATGGCCAAGTATTATAGATTTCATTATTCAGCAGGATATGTAGGAACGGACGAAACAGCAGTGTATAAATATGCTGATTCTGTAGAGCAAAAAGAAGTTCAGGAAGATTTTGATGACTGGTACGAGGAATACAGAAGTGACAGCGGAAGTTTCGAAGAGATTTCCGAGGAAGAAGCGGAAAACGAAGGAATTGACGAAGATTTGAGCGAATAGGAGGAAATGTTATGAATGAAATGAATGAGGTTATGGCAGAAAGAACAGCAACGCACGAAATGGTTTCAAGCAGGCAGGCGCAGGAAGTGCAAGCAGCTATGGTTATCGCTAAGAGGTTCCCGAGAAACGAGATTCAAAGTTGGCAGAGGATCGAGAGGGCATGTGGAAGAAAGCGACTTGCAGAACAAGCAATGTATGAATATCCAAGGGGAGGGCAGAAAGTGACCGGGCCGTCCATCCGGCTTGCAGAAGCATTAGCGCAGAATTGGGGCAATATTGATTTTGGTATTATTGAGTTAGAGCAGAGAGCTGGGGAAAGTCAAGTTATGGCTTATGCATGGGATTTGGAAACCAACACAAGGCAGACGAAGATATTCAGCGTTCCACATATAAGAGGTACGAAGAACGGAAACAAGAAGTTGACCGACCCAAGAGATATCTATGAAATGGTGGCGAATCAGGGCGCAAGGCGTGTCAGAGCGTGTATCTTAGGGGTTATTCCGGGAGATATTATTGAGGATGCAATCGAACGGTGCAATAAGACGCTGTTAGAGGGTGAGACAAAAGACGTAAAAGACATTACAAAGGAAATGGCGGATATATTTGACAAGGAGTTTTCTATACCGTTGGACGCTATTGAGAAGTACATCGGGTGCAAAGCAGAAGCCTTTTCCATGCAAGACCTTATTAGAATGAAAAAGGTGTACCGGTCATTGAAAGATGGCATGTCAAAACGTGAGGATTATTTTGATTTGGGAATTAAAAAAGAGACTTCGGAAGTCAAAGATGTTTTCGACCAGCCTGAGCCGGATAAGAAAGGGGATGGAAAGTAGGAGGGAATTATGGAAAGAACAAGACAGGAATTATTCGGACTTCTGATTTTTACATGGGATAGTTGTGACATCATAGACACTGACCTTATTCAGTTTTACAATATCGAATTTCCATATGATTCTATGAAG
>Ga0224748_10425_pt1 | contig 13010 bp, 8 predicted proteins | sample LIM_F_Water_Neg_FD_182074 | JGI IMG/M metagenome (GOLD analysis project Ga0224748, IMG submission 182074) | Enriched cells from gastrointestinal tract of the lab mouse from Pacific Northwest National Laboratory (PNNL), Richland, Washington... | ecosystem: Host-associated > Mammals > Digestive...
GTGCACTAACGGCATGAGCCAAAAAAATGAAAAAAGAAGGGTGAAAACAAGATGAAATTCAAGAAAAAGAGCGGTTTCCTCAAGCGTTTAGTCTCTGGAACAATGGCGCTGGCGATGCTCCTGACGCTTGCCGCCTGCGGGGACAGTAATCAGCCCGGCGCCAATACTGGCAATCCCGCTGCCAGCGATCCCGCCAGCCAGGCCAGCGATCCCGCTGTGGAAAACACCGGCAGCGGCAGCGAACGCACCACCGGTGGAAGCCTGACATTGGTCACCTCCATGTTCAACGGCTTCTTCCAGCCCAAGAGCCAGACCACGGCTATGGAAACCTGCTGGCCGGCCCTGGAGTCCCTGGGCTACCAGACCGATATCAATGAGCCCTGGCAGCCCAATCTGGCCGAGTCCTGGGATATTGACTACGATGCACTCACTGTGACCCTGCACTTGAAGCAAGGCATCACCTTCCACAATGGAGACCCATTCAATGCGGACGATGTGGTTTTTACACTGGAGGCTCCCAATAACTACGGCACTCAGTCCAACATCGGATCCCCCGTCAGTGTGGAGAAGGTGGACGACTACACCGTGGTGGTAACCTATGGGGAGTTCTCCCTCAACTATGAATCCTGGCTGCTGCCCCGGTTCATGTACTCCAAAGAGACCTTCGACGAGAAGGGCGAAGACTGGATGATGAACAACATCATGGGCACTGGCCCCTACAAGATGACCGAGTTTGTGCCTGACGACCACCTCTCTTATGAGCGGTATGACGGCTACTGGGGCGAGCCGGGCTATGTGGATACTTATACCTGGCGCTTTATGCAGGATCCCACCGCTCAGGTGGCTGCGTTCATGAACGGCGAGATTGGGCGTGTGGCCCCGATGAATGCCTCCCCCGTGGAACTGCTGCGGAACAACGGTTTTGAGCCCGTAGTGGCGCCGCCCATCACTGGACAGCAGCAGTATATCGTCCCCATCACGCTGGATCCCAGCGCCCCCCTCTCCAACCAGGCGGTGCGCCAGGCCATCTACCAGTACGGCGTGGACTGGGACGCCCTGGCCCAGACTCTGGGCGGCGATATGTATTACCACACCGATGCCTACGCCCTGACTGGCAACCCCTATTACACTGAGGATTTGGAATTCACCAACGGTGCGGACTATGAGAAAGCCAAGCAGATGCTGGCGGACGCCGGCTATCCCGATGGCTTCAAGACAGAGATCTACTACGGCACCGGCGGTCAGGCCTCCGGATCCGAGGCTATCGCCACCTATGTCCAGGCCGAGCTGTCCAAGATCGGAGTCACACTGGAGTGCGTCCCCGTGGACGGCACCGTCATGAACGCGGAATACTGGTCCGGTAAGACGGCTAAGACCGGTATGATCATCTCCGGCCTGTTCTTCACCCCGATCCAGCCCCTGCGCCTGAACCAGTCCAACGGTCCCACCGGTACCCAGGCCGCCGTAACCACCTGGTCGGATGAGACGAAGGAAATCTTTAACAAGATCAACTCCGCCAAAACCCAGGAAGAGCAGAACCAGCTCATGCGCGACTATGTGACACGGGTCGTCAAGGAGGAGAGTATTTATTGGCCGGTTTACAACAGCGCCACCTACGAGTTCTATCAGGATTGGTGCCACTATTCCGACAAGGCCCGGATCGGCAACGCCGGTTTTGACGCCCGTGAGATCTGGGTGGATGCCCACTAATCCGCAATAATCTACGGTGCAGCGCTAATACAGGGCGCACAGACATCATCCCCGGCAGGTCAGGCGTGTCTGTGCGCCCTTCTTATTACAAAAAGAAGCTATCCTTCCACCAAACCACGAACGGAGAGAGACTATGACAAGGTATTTATTAAAGCGTCTCGGCCAGACGGTGCTGATTATTATCCTTGTCTCCTTCCTAACCTTCCTGCTCGTTTCGATTATGCCTCGCGATCCGGTATACGCCATGTATGGAACCGATATCGACGAGGCGCAGTACGAGATCGGTTACAAGGAGCTGAACCTGGATAAGAATATCATTGAGCGGTATCTGATCTGGGCTAACCAGGTTTTACATGGCGACTTCGGGATTTCCTACAAGTACCACACGCCGGTCACCCAGGTTATCGGCGACAAAATCGGCGTTACCCTCTACCTTTCCATCATCTCCACCCTGATTTCTATGCCCATCGGCATCCTGCTGGGGATCATCACTGCTGTAAAGCGGGGCAAGTGGCAGGATACGGTGCTGACGCTGACTGCCAACGTAACCGCCAGCGTCCCATCTTTTGTCATTGCGGTAGTGCTGATGTGGGTGTTTGTGATCAAGATGAAGCTGTTCTCCACCAGCGGGTTCACCCTGCCCTGGGTGGATTTCGGGCAGTCCGTCAAGCAGGGGTTCCTGCCTATCGTCTGCCTGTCCCTGGGCGGAATCGCGGGTACCTGCCGCCAGACCCGCTCCAGTATGTTGGAGGCCATCCGGCAGGATTATGTCCGTACGGCGCGTTCTAAGGGCCTCAAAGAGGGCTTCATTATCTACAAGCATGTGATGCGCAACGGCCTGGTACCCATCATCACCCTGGTAGGCGGACGGCTCAGTTCCCTGATTGCCGGCTCCGCCTTTGTGGAAAACGTGTTCGGCATCCCTGGTATGGGGAACCTCTTGGTCAATTCCGTCAACAACGTGGATATCCCAATTATGCAGGCCACGGTCATGCTCACCGCGTTGGTGGTGTCCCTGGCCTACCTGGTGACCGATTTCCTGTACGTGGTTGTGGATCCGCGCATCAGCCTGAAGTGAGGAGGGAAAACGATGAATACAAAATCTATGATGCCCTCCGGCACTGACACCGCGGCCAAGCGGGCCAAAAAACGGGCGGAGACAAAAAAGAATGTCCAGCGTTTCCTGAGAACCATGTTTTCCCGGAAAATTGTCATCGTAGGCGCGGTGGGTACACTGTTCTTTGTCCTGGTTGCCATTTTCGCGCCCCTAATTGCCACCCATGACCCCAACTTCATTGAAAATGGTCAAAACCTCAAGGATCCCAGCTTCCAGCACCTGTTCGGCACGGATATGTATGGGCGTGACCTGTTTTCCCGCATTGTCTACGGCGCCAGGGTATCCCTGCTCACTGGTGTGCTGTCTGTCCTGATGGCCACTATCATTGGTACCTTCCTGGGAATGCTGGCCGCCTATTGCGGCGGCATCGTGGACACGATCCTTATGCGGATCTGTGAGGTGATGCACACCATCCCCCAGCTGGCGGTGAGCATGACCCTTATCACCGTGCTGGGCAGCAGTATGGCGGCCATGGCGGTGATCCTATGTATTGGTGGAATCTGGGGTACCCTGCGTATGATGCGGGCCTCGGCGCTCACCATCATGAACAACGACTATGTTCTGGCTGCCAGGCTGTCCGGGGAACCCATGGTTGTCATATTGTATAAGCACGTGCTGCCAAACAGCATCTCACCCATCATCGTCAGCGCTACCCAGAGCGTGGGTATGACCATCCTCATGGAGTCCGGCCTGAGCTTCCTGGGCGTTGGCATCAAGGTGCCTACTGCGTCCTGGGGTTCCATCATCAACGAGGCCCGCACCTTCTTGCTGACCAACCCGCTGTACGCGCTGATCCCCTGCGCGTGCCTGGCGCTTTTGATTATCAGCCTGAATCTGCTGGGCGACGGTATCCGTGACGCGTTGGATCCCACGCTGCGCGGCGAATCCTGAAAGGAGGGGGAAGCATGAGCCATTTGGTAGAAGCGAAAAACCTGGTAACCACGTTTCCCTATGATGGGAAGAAGAAGCGGCTCACCGCGGTGGACAACGTCTCGCTGTACCTGGACAAGGGCGAGATTGTGGGCCTGGTGGGCGAATCCGGCAGCGGCAAGTCTGTCACCACCATGAGCATCCTCCAACTGATTCTGCCTCCGGGGAAGATTGAGGGCGAGGTCAATGTGGAGGGAATGAAGGGCAATATCCTGGATTACGGGATGTTCAGCGATGAGGCCAGAGGTATCCGGGGCGGGCGGATCGGTATGATCTTCCAGGAGCCCATGACCTCTCTGAACCCCATCCTCACTGTGGGGTATCAGATCCAGGAGAACATCATGACCCACCTGGGCCTTGACGAAAAGGCGGCTAAGGTGAAAGCAATTGAGATGATGAAGCGGGTGGGCATCGCCAACGCGGAGGAACGGTTTGCCCAGTACCCCATGCAGTTCTCCGGCGGTATGCGCCAGCGCATCATGATCGCCATGGTGCTGGCAGCGGAGCCAGACGTACTCATCGCCGATGAGGCCACTACCGCCCTGGATGTGACCACCCAGGCCCAGATTCTGGAGCTCATCCGAGATCTGGCGAAAAACGATGGGGTCACGGTGGTTATCGTTACCCACAACCTGGGGCTGATTGCCCGGTATGCCGACCGCATCTATGTGATGTACTGCGGCAATATCGTGGAGTCCGGTGAGAAGTTTGAGATTTTCGCCAACCCTTCCCATCCCTACACCCGGGGGCTTTTGAACGCGGTTCCCCGCCTGGACGACTTGAAAACCAGAAAGCTGATCCCCATCGAGGGGTTGCCCCCCAATCCGGCCAATATGCCGCCCTACTGCAAGTTCTACGACCGTTGCCTTTACCGGGAGGAACGGTGCAAAGAATGTATGTGCCAGCTGGAGCCCGTGGCTGAGGGGCACTATGTCCGCTGCCGCCTGACTCAGGAGGAGCGGGATGCCAAGCGGGCGGAGATTGAGGGCCGGTTTGCCGACGCGCCGGCCAAAGCCCCCTCCAACGAGGTGTGCCTTGAGGTCAAGGATCTCAAAATGTACTTTCCCTTCTATAAGGGTGTAATGAAAACCCACGTAGGCGATGTGCACGCAGTGGACGGGGTTTCTTTTCAGGTTCATACCGGGGAGACGCTGGGCATCGTGGGCGAGTCCGGCTGCGGGAAATCCACCCTGGCCAAATGCATCATGCGGGCGCTGAAGCCTACCGCCGGGGAGATCCTCTACAAAGGGGTGGACATGGCACAGATGAAGGAACGGGCCCTGAAGTCCATCCACTCCAAAATCACCATGATTTTCCAGGATCCCTTTTCCTCTCTGGATCCCCGGCAGTCCGCAGGCTCCATCGTCGGGGAGCCGCTGAAAGTTAACAAGCTCACCAACTCCCGGGCCGAGTACAACGATCGGGTAGACGAACTGTTCCGGACGGTGGGTTTGGATCCGGATTACCGGAACCGGCTGCCCCGGGAATTCTCCGGCGGGCAGCGCCAGCGACTGGGCATCGCCCGGGCCCTGGCATCCAACCCGGACGTCATCATCTGCGATGAGCCGGTGTCCGCCCTGGATGTGTCCATCCAGGCCCAAATCATCAATCTGCTGGAGGAGCTCCAGGCGAAGATGCACATCACCTATCTGTTTATTGCCCATGACCTCTCCGTGGTTAAGCACATCAGCGACCGGATTGTGGTCATGTACCTGGGTACGGTGGTGGAGGAGTCCCCGGCGGAACAACTCTATGCCAACCCACTGCACCCCTATACCAAGGCGTTGCTTTCCGCTGTGCCTATCTCCGACCCGAAGGTGGACGCCCAGCGGGAACGCATCAAGCTCATCGGCGAAATCCCCAGCGTGATGAACCGCCCGAAGGGTTGCCCGTTTAGTGAGCGGTGCCAGTTTGCCACCGAACGGTGCAAGGCGGAGAAGCCCCAGCTCAAGGATATGGGCAGTGGGCAGCGCGTGGCCTGCTTCCTGCACAAGTGACTGGGAGGGGATGTCAATGAGAAAAACCATTCAGATCCGCGAAGGATGGCGGTTTGGCCGAGCTGTAGATCCATCGGCCGCAGTTCCCGTGGCGGAGGGGTGGCAGGAGATCGCGCTGCCCCATGTTTGGAACAAGGAAAACCCCAAAGAGGAGGGCCCCCGGCTGTACGCCAACACGCTGGGGCTGCCCGCCCTTCGGGATGGGGAACGGGTCTACATCTCCTTCGGCGCGGTGGCCGGGCGCTGTACGGCATGGCTGAATGGCGTGCGGATCGGTGTGCACAGCGGCGGGTATTCCACCTTCCGCTTCGATATGACTGCCGCCGCCAGAGAGGGCCAAAATGAGCTGCTGGTACTGGCGGACAATACCCGTTTTGACGACATCATCCCTTTGGGCGGGGATTTCAGCAACTATGGCGGCATCTACCGGGAGGTGGACGTGATTGTCACCCCGTCCACTCACTTTGACCCAGCCTATTACGGCTCGGAGGGGGTGGAGCTGGACGCGTCCAGCGATGGTCGGGTCACCCTTGTTCCCCACATCGCGGGAAACACAAAAGGCTGTGAAATATGTTATACTATACTTGGCGGAAACGAAACGATCAGCCTTACTGTTGGCTGCGGCACAGACCCGGTGGAGCTGACTGTGGCCACCCCACGCCTGTGGAATGGGCGGAAGGATCCTTATCTTTATACCCTGAAGGCGTCACTGCTCCGGGACGGCGAAACCCTTGATGAGGTAGAGCTGCCCTTCGGCTTCCGGAATACCGCCATTGATGCTGAGAAGGGCTTCTTCCTGAACGGGACTCACCTGCCGGTTCGCGGCGTGGCCAAGCACCAGGACTGGGCAGGGGCCGCCTGCGGCACCACCCGGGAGATGCAGGAAAAGGACATTGCGCTGATCTGTGAGATGGGGGCCAACGCTATCCGGTTGTCCCACTACCAGCACCCAGGGTACACCTATGACCTGTGCGACCGGGCGGGACTCGTGGTTTGGGCGGAGATCCCCCTGCTGGCCATCCCGGACAACAACGACGGGCTCTACAAGAACGCGGAAAACCAGATGCGGGAGCTGATCCTGCAAAACAAGCATCATCCCAGCATCTGCTTCTGGGGCGTCCAGAACGAGGTTGCCATGATGGGCGAGACCGTGCAGATGTATGGGAAGATCGACAAGCTCAACGCCCTGGCTAAGGAGTTGGATCCCGATGGTATCTCCGCCTCCGCCAACCTGAGTACGGTGAATAACGACAGTCAGCTGAACTTTATCACCGACATGGTGGGCTACAACCGGTATTCCGGGTGGTATGAGGGGGAGATGGAGGACTACGAGGCGTTTTTCGACGGCTTCCACCGGGACAACCCCCAGGTCGCGCTGGGTCTGTCTGAGTACGGAGTGGACTGCTCCGTCACCCTCCACGCCGACCAGCCCAAGCGCAAGGATTACTCCGAGGAGTTCCAGGCCCTGTTCCATGAGACGGTTTGGCCCATGGTGGAACAGCGCCCTTATATGTGGGGCAGCTTTGTGTGGAATATGTTCGACTTCGGCAGCTCCGTACGGGACGAGGGTGGCGTCAAAGGGATGAACTGTAAGGGTCTGGTGACATACGACCGCTCGGTGAAAAAGGATGCCTATTATTTTTACAAGGCGTGTTGGGCTGCGGAACCCTTTGTCCACTTGGCGGGGCGGCGCTTTGCCCTCCGTTGCGGGGAGACAACCTGGATCAAGGTTTACTCCAATGCGGAATGGGTGGAGCTGACCGTCAACGGCCGCCTGTTCAAGCGGCTGGAGGGGCGACGGGTATTCCTATTTGAGGATGTGCCTTTGGCGGATGGGGATAATGTCATCCGCGCCGTGAGTGGGAGCTGTGCCGATGAGATGACCATCACTCGGGTGGACGAGCCGGAAAAGAGCTACATCTATATCGATCCGAACCCGGGCTTCAACGTGAAGAACTGGTTTACTCCGGGGCAAAGTGAGGAAGATTTGTTCCCCCAGGACAGCTACTCCATTATGGATCGTATGGGGGTACTGAAGGAAAACGAGAAGGTCTGGTCACTGCTGGAGAAGCTGATCCCCCAGGTGGTGGGCAACCCCCGCGTCCAGGTCAGCACCAACATGACGCTGCTACGAGCAATCAACTTTATGAGCGGCCAGTTTCAGGAAGAATACATCATTGAACTCAACCGAAAACTCAACGCAATCAGCAAGTAAACGTACTGGCCCCCGCTTGCAGCGCGCTGCGGCGGGGGCGTTTCTAATTAAGAAAGGGGGGAAGTTATGCCGTTAGGGATTGTTAAAACGCAGTATGGTTATGTAAAGGGTAAGGAGATTACACAGGGGAAATACGCTGGGGTCAGCTGGTACAAATCCATCCCCTACGCCGCGCCGCCGGTGGGAGACCTGCGGTGGCGTCCGCCTCAGGACGCAGTGTGCTGGGAGGGTGTGCGGGACTGCGCCGAATTCCCCTGCCGCCCCATGCAGGTGGGCGGGAAGGAGGTCTGGCCCCATGAGCCGTGGACGGGAGATTTCCATTTCGAGCCGTACCCTGATATGAGCGAGGACTGCCTCTACCTCAGCGTGGCCACGGATGCACGGGACGCCGGGGAACGCCGCCCGGTGTTTGTGTGGTTCCATGGCGGCGGGTTGTCCCGGGGCTACTATTTCGAGGTAGAGTTTGACCCCTGTGAACTGGCAAAAAAGGGGATTGTAGTGGTTTCGGTGGGCAGTAGGCTGAATATATTTGGTTATTTCAGTTTGCCACAGCTCTCAGCGGAGCAGGGGGGCTTGTCCGGCAATTACGGCCTGATGGACACCGTGAAGGCTTTGAAGTGGGTGCATGACAACATCGCAGCGTTCGGCGGCGATCCCGGGTGCATCACTGTGGGCGGGCAGTCCGGCGGAACGAGCAAGTCCGGCGCCCTGGTCTGTTCACCGGCCAGCAAGAGATATATCCGCCGGATGATTAACCAGAGTTCATTGAACTGGCTGATTCGTCATCCAACCGTGGCTGAGTACGAACGACAGTGTGTAGAGTTTTTGCGGAACATCGGTATCGACCCGGATACGCCGGCAGGCGAGCTGAGGAAAATCCCGGCCGGACGCTTTTTTGAGGGGGTGATGGAGCGGCGTGTGCGTATGCCCACGACCATGGTGTGCGACGGATATTACGTCCCGGAGACCGACCAACGCGTTAGCATGGATCGGTATGGGGGTGCCATCGACGTTCTGTCCGGCTGCAACTATGGAGAGGCAACCATGCGGCCGGGAATGTTCCTGGGTGGGGCGCCATATTGCTCGGCGGAGGAGGTGGACGGGCGTGCCCGGGAGATGCTGGGGGAGCTTTACGACAAATATGGGTTTGCCGGCATTGCCGGCATCACAGAAGAAAACTTCGACCACCGCTCCAGATACCTTGCAGCAATGGGGATGAGCTTCCGGGGCGGGATTATGACCAGCCGAATCTTTGGACGTTACCGAGCGGAAAAGTTCCCGGGGGCAAGGACATGGACTTATCTATTTGCCCAGGTTCCACCTTCCAGGGCGGAAGAGGCAGGGACGGCCCGGGATCAGGAAAAGTTATTAAGTTGGCATTCAGCGGAGCTCTGGTATACCTTTGCCTCCCTGCGGGATGGAGTTCCCCCGGCGCGTCCGTGGAGGAGCGAAGATTTCGCAACGGCCGGATTGATAAGCGATTACTGGGCAAATTTCATCAAGACCGGGGATCCCAACGGGAAGGGCCTGCCCGTCTGGCCCATATGCGGTAAGGGTATGGACTGGATGGAGCTGAGCAGCAAGCCCAAGGCGCATATCGGCATAGAAAACCGCCTGGATGAGATGATCCATGCCTATGTGGAGCGAGAGTGGGAGACGATGATGTGGGAAATGGAGTGAGTTTTGCGGGTATAAAATGGGAAAGAGGTGCGGAAAACAACTTTGAAGATTGGAAAATACATTGAAACGGATCGCAATTTTTACAGGCAACTGCTGGTGATGGCATTGCCGCTGGCGGCACAGAACATTATCACGATGGGCGTCAACTTAGTGGACAATATGATGGTTGGCGCACTGCCCGATGCAGAAACGGCCATGAGCGCCACCATGCTGGCCAACCAGTACATTGCCCTGTTCCAGTTCTGCATTATGGGCATCAGCATGGGCTCCTCTGTCCTCACGGCCCGGTTCTGGGGGGCCGGAGACAGCAAGGCGCTGAAGCAGACCATCACCATTGCCCTGCGGATCGCGTTGGCGCTTTCAGTGGCAGTTGCGATAATCACCGGATGTTTTGCCACTCCCATTATGGGCCTGTACAGCAAGGAGTTGCCGGTTATTACCAGTGGCGCACGCTATCTGTGCTGGTCGCTGCTGACTTTTCTGCTGACTGGGCTGGCTACGGTATGTACCAATGTGCTGCGCAGCGTGGGGCTGACCAAAATCCCATTTTTCGCCTCACTAGCAGCATTTTCCCTGAATATCGGAGCTAACTATGTGTTCATTTTCGGCAAGTTGGGCTTCCCCGCCATGGGGGTTGCCGGCGCAGCGCTGGGTACGGTGGTGGCCCGGGTACTGGAAACGAGCATCATCTGCGGGTACTTTTTTGTTTGGGACACCCATATCCGTTACAGGGTGGTGGACATATTCGGGCAGTGCCGGAGCTTGGTGGGGGAATACCTTCGCATTTCCCTGCCGGTGCTGGTGAGCGACGGCCTGCTGGGGGTGGGCGACAACGTGCTGGCGATTATTATGGGTCATATCGGACAACAATTCACGTCGGCAGTTTCTATTACCAACACCACCCAACGGGTGAGCACGATTTTCATTAGTTCCATTTCCTTCGCCAGTTGCTTCATGATCGGGCAGGTGTTGGGGGAGGGGAAGCTGGATCGGGTTAAAAAGCAGGGGTATACCTTCTGTATGCTGGGTGTGATTATCGGCCTGCTTGCCGCAGGGGTTATCCAGTTGCTGAGCGAACCGGTCATCAGCGTCTATAATATCTCGGAAGAGACCAAAGAAATTACCAGGGCCATGATGTCCGCCATCAGCATCATTGTAGTATTCCGTTCTGTCAACTCCATCCTCACCAAGGGGGTACTCCGGGGCGGGGGCGATACTCGTTTCCTCATGGTGGCCGATGTGCTGTTTTTGTGGATTGTCGCGGTGCCACTGGGATATTTGGCTGGCCTGGTGTGGGGTCTACCGGCCTTTTGGGTGTACTTCTGCTTGTATATCGACCAGGTTATCAAGGCAGTGTGGTGTGTGTTCCGGCTGCGCAGCGGGAAATGGATCAAAAAGATTCACGGTACAATGCCGGAAAAGGATTCCGGAGAGCGGAGAAATGAATCAATTCGGGAGGGACAAATATGCCAACGGTAACCGCGTTTACGTGCGGCGCACGGAATGGGAACTGCGAGATTTTCGTAAAGGAAGCGCTGATGGCAATAGAGCGGATGGGAATTGGGACAGAGCTGATCCGGCTCAATGAATGCGATCTGCGTCCGTGCAAAGGGTGCCCAAAGGGACCGTGCAAAGCCAAGGGGCCCGCCGCCTGCATCCATGACGACGATGGTGGATGGCTTGCGGAGAAGTTCTACAAAAGCGATGGGTATATCATGGCGGCTCCGGTGTGGAGCCTCTCGCCGCCGGGTATCGTTTCCGTTTTCCGGGACAGGATTTTCGGATATAAGGCCGATGTGGCGGGCTGGGAGCGCAGGGGCGTGCCGGAATGGGCCAGAGATTATAAAAAACACCGCCCTGGTGCGCTAATCTCCGTGGGCGGCGCACTGTCAAGGCATTGGACAAGCCTTGGGCTTTCTACCCTGTACACCACGACCATTTCGGCCCAGACGGATGTGGTTGACCACATGGATGTATACGGGGTGTCCCGCCACGGGGACGCGGTGCTGAAGGCCGATTATATCCTCCGGGCCAAGTATCTGGGAGAAAACCTGGGCCATGCGGTGCTGAACCCGCAGGTGGATTGGACAGGCCGATTCCTGGGTGATGGGGATGAGGAAGCCTGCCCGGGCTGCCGTACCAGTCTGGTCATCGCAAGGCCAGGCAGGGACTACGTGGAGTGTGCGATCTGCGGGAGGAGGGGCTATATATCCGTTGGAGACGGTGGGATCAGCTACCGCTGGCCAGCTGATGCCCAGAACCGCCTGACCATGGAGGGAAAGTATGAGCATATACGGGAGATTGAGCGGCACGGTCTGATGCGGCCGGAAAACGCGGACGAGTTGGTGAAAGAGCGGCTGGAAAAGTTTATCTCATGGGACAAATGCGTACAGATCCCGCCGTCCAGGCAAGGGGGGAATAAGGAGATGTCAGAATGAAGCTGATTGCCCGGTATCTTGGCAAGTATAGGAAGCTGGTAGCGCTGTCCATCTTCATCAAGCTACTGGGCACCGTTGCAGAGCTCATGCTGCCGTATATTCTGGAGCATATCATTGACCACGTTGTACCCATCGACAATCTAGCGCAGGTGCTGGGGTGGGGACTGATGATGTTTGCCGCGGCTGTAATCTGCCGTCAACTCAACGTGCTCGCCAACCGACAAGCCATCGAAAATGCCCACAATATCAGCTATGATGTGCGCCAGGCTCTATTTGTCAAAACCATGAACCTTTCCGGCGGTAGCTTTGACCTCTTCGGGCTGCCCAGTATTATCAGCCGCATGACCAGCGACAGCTACAATGTACAGTCTGCCGTACAGCAGTTCCAAACCTTGTGTGTACGCGCACCGATGACCCTTGTAGGCGGTGTGATTGTGTCGATGGTGATGGATTTTCAGCTGTCGCTCATCCTGCTGGTTATGCTGCCCTTCCTTCTGCTAGTGATTTTGCTGGTGTCAGCAAAGGGCATTCCAATGTATTCCAAGGTTCAGCAACGGCTGGACACCCTAATCCGGATCATGCGGGAGGACATTGCGGGCATCCGGGTGGTGAAGGCCCTATCCAAAACGGAGTATGAAAAGCGCCGGTTCGCCCAGGCCAACCAGACCCTGGCGGACAGCGACATTACCGCCGCCACACTGATGGCGCTCCCGGGCCCCTTTATGCAGGTGTGCGTCAACGCTGGGCTGGCATTGGTTGTCTTTTTCGGCGCGCAGCGGGTAAACGCTGGACAGATCGAACCTGGTGTGATCCTGGCGTTCCTGACATATTTCAACATGATTGCCATGGGCGTTATGGGAGTAAGCCGAATCTTTATGACGATGAGCCGGGCCAGCGCCAGCGCCAACCGGATTGACGCGATT
>Ga0224748_10426_pt1 | contig 13009 bp, 11 predicted proteins | sample LIM_F_Water_Neg_FD_182074 | JGI IMG/M metagenome (GOLD analysis project Ga0224748, IMG submission 182074) | Enriched cells from gastrointestinal tract of the lab mouse from Pacific Northwest National Laboratory (PNNL), Richland, Washington... | ecosystem: Host-associated > Mammals > Digestive...
ATTCCGCCCATGTACAGAACAGCAAAAACAACGTACATCCCAGCACAGAAAGCTGAGTCAGCCTGCTTGACCATATTTTTTTCCATTCATACCGGATCATTCCGCCCATAGCATTTCTCCTCCATTTATCATTCCCGGTCATAGTTCTTCTATTTTTTCACAGATGCGCCTGCATTCAGCGGCCTGAACATCTACAGATCACAACGCTTCAAGCCAAAATGCATAAGTTATTTTCATACAGTTCCTTATGACCTCTCTTCATAATTCATCCCAGAAACATTCCAGGTACAAGTCTTCCAGTGTCGGTTCCACCGTCTCCGCCCCTTCATACGGCCTCTTCGGGGAGACCACCCTGGCTTCCACCATATGCTCCCGGTTGTGGGCATTGGCAATGCAGCGCTCCTGCTCGAACCCGGGCCATTCCTTCTGGGGCACCCTGCATTCCCAGACCATGCCGTCTACTTCTCTCACCAGCTCTTCCGCCGGACCGTCCAGAATGAATCTGCCCTTTTTCATGACCAGAATCCTGTCGGAAATGTATTCAATATCTGACACGATGTGGGTGGAAATGATGATAATCTTGTCTCTTGACATCCCCGAGATCAGATTCCGGAAATACACCCGTTCCTTGGGGTCCAGCCCTGCCGTGGGTTCATCCAGGATCAGGAGCTTCGGGTCATTGAGGAGCGCCTGGGCGATCCCCAGCCGCCGCTTCATCCCCCCGGAAAAGGTCCGAATCTTTGCGTCCGCCTCATCCCCCAGATTCACAAGCTGCAGAAGCTCCTTTGTCCTCCGTTTCGCAAACTTCGGTTCCAGTCCTTTGATCGAAGCGATATAAAGCAGAAAGTCCTTTGCCGTGAATCCCGGGGTATAGCCGAATTCCTGGGGCAGATATCCCAAAAGGTCCCGGTAGTCCTCTCCCATGCCGGCCGTATTTTTTCCGTCCAGCTTCACCTCTCCCGCCGTAGGGGTTATGATCCCGCAGATCATCTGGATCAGCGTGGTCTTTCCCGCGCCGTTTGCTCCCAAAAATCCATAGATTCCTTCGGTCAATACCGTGTTCACCTCCTCCACGGCAATCTTGTTTTTAAAATGTTTAGACAAACGTTCCAACTCTAATTTCATCCGTGTTTCCTCCTCCGAATTTTAAAAGCTTTTTGATCTCCCACATCACCCCCAACGCTGACAGAACTCCGGAAAGCAGCCAGCTTTCCCGATACTCCATCGTATAGATCGGGAATCCCCCCGCCTTTAAGAGCCACGCCGCAAAGGTCAGAAAAGCTCCCCAGGTCATGCAGTAGAGCATGCTGTTTTCCTCAGTCCTTCGGTTCAGAATCGCGAGACACCCAAGACACATCAGGTTGTAGGGAACCAGCGTATACAGCAATGTCTGCCGCAGATATACGCCCTGCCCCAGGGTAAAGATTGCGGCACAGCAGGCAAGGGTCAGAAAATCCAGCCCCCCGGACAACAGCAGGCGGAAAGCCAGGATCTTCCGGAGAGAGTGCTTCACCGTCATCTGCAGCTCCAGCATTCCGGGCTGAAAAATATCGCATAGTATCTTTGCATTTGCCAGACACAGCATCGGACCGGATATGGCCGAGAAGGTCCAGATCCAGCTGTCCGGCTCTGCCGGTTCGGATAAGATCAGGCAGAGGAACAGTCCGGTAAACAGCAATTTCAATCCCCAGAACTCCTTCCGGATAAAATAAAGCTGGTTTCGGAAAAATTGGAGAGTGGTCATCCTCTGCTTTTCCGGATGAAAACGGATTTTCTTTGCTTGGGATATGGTCTCCTGTAAGCCCTGGGAGCTGTATTCCGGGACCTGAACGGATGCCAGATATTTTTTTAATTTTCGTTTTTCCATAGACTCGCTCCTTTCTGTCACAGCTCCAGCGTGCTCTTTAACTGCTTTTCTGCGTTTTTCAGCTTATACCGCACAGTCGATGCCGGAATCCCCAGTATCCTTGATATATCCCGGATTCTCTGATCCTGATAATACCTTAAGATCACAATATCCTTTTCCGTCTGATCCAGAGCGGACAGCGCATCCATGACCATCAGCCTGTCCAGGATATCCCCTGCATGGTCCGGAACCGTTTCCTCCCGGTTTCCCCCATCCTCAATGCAGACCTCCTTCGGTTTCTTATAATAATTCCGGATCAGATTTCCGGCGATCACATAGAGGTAGTTCTTTATTTTTCCATAATCCCGGTAGCTGTCCAGATTGTTCAGAAATTTCAAGAACACCTCCTGCGTGAGATCCTCCGCCGCATGACGCTGGTTCAGATGATAACAGCAGTATTTGTAAATGGATTCATAGTTGTCTGTGATTAATTTTTCCAGATATCCATCCTTGTATAAAATGTGGTTCAGCAAATTGCCGGCAGACACGCGTGATCCACTTCCTCTCTTCTTGTGATGCATCTATGATATATAACAATCCATACATGAAAAAAAACAACTATTTTAGAAATTAGTTAAATTATGCACTAAAAAAGCCTATCCTGTCATCAAACGGGATAGGCTTTTTCTATTTATTTATTCTGTCGTCTCATACAGCCCGGACCGCAGCACAACTCTCACCAGCCTGGTGATGCATCTCCTCAGATCTTCCTCTTTCAGAGTCCCCTGCTCCAGTTCCTTTCTCATATTGTCATGGTCTGAAAACTGTCCCGGCATGACAAGGTCATTTCCCGCACGCATACAGCCGGACGCCGTGCAGTCCTCCCCGTGCTCTGTGGTCGTCCAGTCGGTCATGATCACGCCGTCAAATCCCCATTCCTGTCTCGCGGCAGCCGTACAGGTATCCCTGCAGTTGGCGGCATGGATGCCGTTAATCAGATTGTAGCTGGTCATAATGGACATAGGGCGGGATTCCCGGATGGCGATCTCGAAGCCTTTCAGGTAGATCTCCCGCAGGGCCCGCTCAGACAGGATGCTGTCAGAGCCCATCCGGTTGTCCTCCTGATTGTTGCACGCAAAATGTTTGATCGTAGTACCGCATCCCGGAACACTCTGCACGCCCTTTGTCATGGCCGCGGCCATCTTCCCGCTGACCAGCGGATCTTCGGAATAGTATTCGAAGTTTCTTCCGCACAGCGGATTCCTGTGGATGTTCATCCCCGGCGCCAGCCAGAGCGTCACGCCAAAATGCTCCATCTCTTTCCCGATCATGGCGCCCGTTTCTTCGATCAGCTTTTCATTCCAGGTCTGGGCCAGCATGGTTCCCACCGGAATCGCCGTACAATACTGATAATAGGGCGTTCCCTCTGCTTGGAATCCCTGGCTGAAAAAGCCGTGCTCAAAGCTGGCCTCAAAAGAGGGCATCCGGATCACACCGTCCTTCACCCCATAGGTCTGCATCAGCCTTAAGCCCGCGGGGCCGTCCGCCAGCACGATATTTGCCACGCCCTGCTCAAAGGCCGCAGTGCTTGTCTCTCCCGCAGAGCCCGGTACGGAGACGCCTGCGGATCCCAGGTTGCTCCCCTGTCCCTTGGCAGGCTCTCCTGTTGCCAGACGGATGAGCTGTTCGGTATCCAGGCCATTTACGATCTGCGCCGCCTCATCGTCCTCCGGCTCATAAGCTGCTTCGTAGTCAATGACTTCGGTTTCCACACCGGAGAGGTCCAGCGGAATCTCCGCAGCCCCGTTCCCGCGTCCGGATTCCAGGTCTGCTTCATAGCGCGCAATCCTTTTTTCCTCCGGAATCGAGAGCAGATTCAACTCTTCCCTGAGCGGGCAGATATTCTTCACTCTGTACAGTATCTTCTCCTCTTCCAGCACAGGCATCGCTTCCATCCTGCTGTCAGCCAGGGAATTGCCGATCCATACGCCGTAGGTTCCGCGTTCCAGCAGCCATTCCGCAGAGGACTCGTCATAGGATGCCATCCGGTAAACCGGAAAACGGATCGTCAATATCTCGCTCTCTCCCGGAGCCAGCAGGCCGGTCTTTGCAAAACCGCACAGACGGCGGCTTTCCTTTTCCAGCTTCCCGACAGGCGCCGATACATAAACCTGCACCACTTCCTTTCCGCTGTACAGCTTTCCGGTATTGGTCACCTTTACCTCCGCCGCCACTTCCGATCCTGCCGTCACCTTTACGGTCTCAATCTGAAAATCTGTATAAGACAGGCCGAATCCGAAGCTATATCTGACCGGTACCTGGAACGAATCAAAATAGCGGTAGCCTACATAAATGCCTTCTTCGTATTTTTCCTGATCCACATTTCCGTTCATATGGGAAAATGTCATGGCATTGGGGTAATCCTCGTACTTATCCGCCCAGGTGTCCGTCATTTTTCCGCTTGGCACTGCCTGACCGGAGATCACATCCGCAAGGGCATTGCCGCCCTCCATGCCCGGCTGAACAAGGTACAGGATGGCGCCGATATTTTCATATTGATCTGCGAAGGAAAGGTCTACAAGCCCGCCTGTATTGATCACGAGGATTACCTTTTCATAAAGCCCACAGATATCCCGGATATTTTTTGCTTCCTGATCCGTCAGATAAAAGTCTCCCTTCTCGTTGAACCGGTCCGCCCCTTCCCCGGCCACGCGGCTCAGCACATAAATTGCGATGTCCGCGTCTGTCTTTTCCACATCCGGACCGTCCGGCACGAAAAACGGGCTGGTCGAATATGCGATAAAAAATTCTTCTTCCTTCGCCCGTTCCAGGATCCCGTCCCGCCATGCAATTCTCGCGTCCGTGTAGATCCTGTCATAGGCATCGATCCAGTCCCTGCTCGTCACGGTATAACCGGCGTTCAGCAGTCCCTGGTAAATGTTCACGACTTCTCTCTCGTTGACATCCCCGGAGCCTGTGCCGCCCTTGATCATGTGGGTTGCTCCCGGACCGTAGAGCGCTATCCGGCTTCCCTTCGCAAGAGGAAGGGTCTGCTTTTCATTTTTCAGCAGTACGATTCCTTCGCTCGCTGCTTTTCTCGCCGCTGCACGGTGGGGAGCCTCATAGGCTGCAATCTCCTGTGACTGGCTTCCATAAAATGGTCTCTTCTTCAATGTTCTTGTCATAATCTGCCTCCTGATATCATGGATTCGTATTCCCCCATAACTCCCTTTCATCATATTTTTACCGCATTTCCTTTATTTGTCAATGGTCTTACGGCATTTCATATTAAAGCCGCGGAGCTTTGAGAAAGAATACTTGCATAATCATCTGCCTGTGCGTTATACTGTTATTGTATCGAATCAGGGAATTTCCCGTTACAGGGCATGCCTGACCAAGATGTGGCCTGTGACAATTTCCCTTTTGAGAGTACATGAAAATAAGCAAGGAGGTATTGATCATGAAACGCTATGTATGTGAACCCTGCGGATATATCTATGATCCCGAAGTGGGTGATCCGGACAACGGAATTGAGCCCGGCACCGAATTTGCAGATCTTCCGGATGACTGGGTATGCCCGGTATGCGGACTTGGAAAAGACGAATTTGTAGAAGAAGAATAGCATCAAAAATATGTAAAGCAGGAAATCGCCGTATGATTCCCTGCTTTACATATTTTTTGTTATGGCCATTCGGCCATTTTATAAAGTATACCCAAGGGCATCCCGTTATGGCCATTCGGCCGTTTCACAAGGTATACCTGCGTCCTGCGGCTCTCAAGCACTGCCTGTTCTTCACTGTTCCTCCCCTGCGCCGGACCGCTTCATTGAGCAGCACCACGAGAAGGCTGACCACCAGTACAAAGTAAAAGCTGCTCCCTCTCGCCACATACAGCGACGGCATGAGGCAGGCCTGTGAAAACACATGGCTGAACACCCGGCAGTACATCAGTTCCGTGATTCCCTGCGCCCCCGGAAGGGGGAGCATATCCACCGCCACGGACACAGAAGCCTGCAGAAGCATCACCGTCAGAAGGCTGGTCCCCTGCTGAGAAAAGCCCAGATACACCAGCCCGGTCAGGAAGAACAGGCTGCACCTCTGCAGAAATGTGATCCCAAGGACCAGCAGCATCCTGTACTTCTGTTTTGCCAGAAAATAGACCGCGTCCTGATAGCCGCCGATAAACTGACGGATCTTTTCCGCTCTTCCGGCTGACGGCTTCAAGATCCGGATCCGTGTCAGGAAATGCTCGATCTGAAAGATCAGTCTCTTCATTGCCTCCGGCGCCAGCATGACCGCCAGCAGCACGGCCACCAGGACCACATGCAGCACAAGTCCCAGGATATACAGGCCGAAATATTTCCGAAGGTAGGATCTCAGCGGGTCATACCAGAAAACCAGCATGGCGCATCCGATGATCACAAGCACGAATTTATAGAGCAGCGCAATCGTCATCAGGACGACCGAGCTGTCTGAAAGCGCATTTCCATCCTTCTTCATATAATAAAGCTGCACCGGCTGTCCTCCCGTTGAGGAGGGTGTGATACCGGAATAAAAAAATCCGATAAAGGAATAGGAGATACATTTGCCGAGCCCGCTGCTGTCCGGGTTGATCATCCGCAGGAGATACCAGATCATACTCCCTTCTGCGCACACGAAAAACAATGCGGACGCAAGGATCAGCAGCAGACAGGGGAGGGAAAGCCCTTTGAGCGCCTCCCAGATCTGATTCCAGTCCTGTCCGCGCAGCACGGTATAAAAAGTCAGTCCCATGATCAGGAGAAATATCGTATAATTGATCAGATTTTTTCGGATCCTCTGCTTTCTGTCAGTATTCATATACAGCCTCCGGTTTCCGAAGCTTCCAGGATTCCTCCGGATGTACGATCTCCTCCAGAGCGCCTTCGAAGAGGACCTGTTTGTCCGGATATTCATAAAAATCTCTGGGCGTCACCAATGAGAAATGCTTTTCCGAAACCTGAATCCCATTTTCCGACAATAACCTTGCGATATAGGAGGAACAGGTGTAATGGTTCTTCTGGTAAAAGGGCCTGCCGCACAGGATAAATGGCAGTCCAAGCACCGCATAGTGATAATGGAATCGATCCCGCATATCCTGTTCCAGCGTCTGCCGGATCTGCTCCTTCTGCCGCCCTGTGCATTCCATTTCACAGATCATGTAGTCCGCGGTCGGAAATGCCCGGAGTATCTTTTCTTTATTTTCCTTTTCGAATCCCGCGATCACCGGGATAAACGGGTTCCGCCTTCCGAAGCTGTACGCTTCCTCCAGCTCCGCATCCATGGAGATGACCACATGGATGTATTTCTGTTTCAAAAAACGCCGTATGAGATACGCAAAAATCCCCGGTGTGTCTACCAATGCTATGTAAATCCGCGCCACTGTCTTTCCCCCTCGCTGTCTTTTTATGCACTTATCTATCCTGTTATCTGAACGTGCGGCTTGTTAAAAACGTGCGGCCTGTTAAGAACGTGCGGCCTGTTAATCTTCGCCGCTTCCCATTCCTTTCTTCCGCCAAATCTCCTTCGCCCACTACACTAAACTCTACTGGAACTGATATACCTTCTTGGCCAAGCGGTAACCGCCGATGGTCAGCTTCCCTCCCAACTTTCCGGGCAGATCGGTCAATCCGCTGATGGTCCCGAACTTCAGACGGTAATACAGCCTGCGGTCATTGGATTTGATGCCGCTCCACAGGTTCTTTTTCTTTGTATATGCTTCCTTGGAATTGATCAGAAGCAGGTGGATCGAGGAAATCGCCATCATGATGGAAATGTTCCTCCGCATGTACACCGCCAGCTTCGGATACTGCTCTGCCACCTCATCCAGATCCATGCACTGCGCCACCAGCTCTGTCACCCGGATCTGCTGGTCGATCCGGCGCATCAGCACCTTTTCATTGACGGACTGGTCCTCCCGCCCCAGGTAGTACTGATACAGGGCGATATCCATATAATACAGCTTCTTCACATAAGGAAGGGGCTGGTATGCAAAAAGATTGTCTACATAAAATGTATGCTCCGGCAGACGGACTCCCGACTCATGCAGTACCTCGGTCCGGTAGACCAGAGCGTGCATAATCAGATACTGGGACGGAGAAAAGTGATTGATGTCATTCCAGGTACACAGCGTATCTGCCGGAAATACATTCCGGTAGTTCATTTCCCTGGATGTTCCCTCGTCCAGATGGTTATACACGTAGTTGCAGATGAACAGATCCGGCATCTCCCCGGGGCGTCCGGCATCGCAGACTTCCTTGACCTTTACCAGAAGCTTTTTGTATGCCGATTCCTCCAGCCAGTCGTCCGAATCTACGACTTTATAATACTGTCCCCGGGCAAGCTCCAGACCCTTGTTGACTCCTGCTCCGTGACCGCCGTTTTCCTGGTGGATTGCCTTAACGATACCAGGATATTTCCTCTCGTATGCGTCCGCGATCTCTCCGGTACTGTCCATAGAGCCGTCGTCTATGACCAGGACCTCCACGTCCTCTCCTCCCTTTACCAGAGAATTGATGCAGCGCTCCATATAATCCTGCGAATTGTAGCAGGGAATTGCAAATGTGATGTATTTCATGATAACCCTCCTCCTCTGCAAAGCTGCCGCAGCATACAGCGGCTGACAGCTTTCTCAGATACTGCTTTTTTGATGTTGTTTTTTGATCTTGCTTTTTGATGTTTTCAGGATATCAGGTAATTCTTAATTTTTTCTATAGATAAATCTAAATAATAAAGGAAGATACTTATAAGAAATTCGGCAGAACAACCCCCTTTCAATTTTTACCGATATCCAGTATTTTTTACAAGATATGATTCTTAACTGTTTCTTAGTTCTATGGTATAATGATATGCCATGCCGACATACAGGCAGGCCGCCAGAACCGCTATACAGGAGGATGAATATGACGACAGCACTGGTAGATGATTCCGGAAACGACATCGAACTTTTACGCAGGGATTTATCCCGCTATTGCAATGAGCACAATATACATATGAATATCGAATCCTTTTCGGAGGGAACCGCATTTTTAAAGTCTTTGCGGCACACGGTCTATGATCTGGTTTTTCTTGACATTTATATGGGGCATACGACCGGCATCCAGCTTGCCCGGCGGGTACAGGAGGCCGACCCCAAGTGCCAGATCATCTTTACCACCGTCAGCCGGGAGCATGCGGTCAGCGCCTACCGCGTCCATGCCCTGGATTACCTGGTAAAGCCTTACTGCTATGCGGATCTGTCAGACGCTCTGGATCGTTTTGAACAGATCGCGGCCCGATTTGCCCGCTATATCGAATTAAAGGAAGGACGTTACTATACCCGGGTACTGGTTTCCGATATTGTGTATACAGATTATTCCAACCACTATATCCAGGTTCATACGACAGACTGCGTCATACGCTCCCATATGTCCTTTGACGCATTCCTTCCGATGCTGGCGCCCTACGCCAATTTCCTGCACTGCTGCCGAAACTGCATGGTCAATATGGACTATATCGAGTCCTTCGGCCAGAAGGAATTTTTACTGAAAAACGGCGAACGCATCCAGATCGCCGCCGCCCGCAGGCGCGATGCCGTGCAGAAATATGCCGACTATATTTTTGACCACTATTCAAAAGGAGTCATACTGCCATGACGCTTGCGTATATTATCAACAGCCTGCTTTTTGTCGTACCCTGTATCTTACTGCTCCTTCTGGTTTTTTGGGATCAGTTGAAAACGCCCACGGTCCTTCGGATTTTCATCGGCGGCTCTGTTTTTCTGACCATTTCTTTCTGGGGGACCTACATCTATTTTTTGTTCGAAACACCCCTTCATCATCTGCTGATCTCCGCCGCCTCCATGTTTTCCGGCGTGCTGATCTTTAGCAGCGCATGTAAATATAATTTCTGGCAGAGCCTTTTTATCATCGAGGTGGTCAATTCCTATTCTGAAAATATCCGCTTTCTCTCCATGGATCTCTATTATCTGATGAACGGCGAACTGCCCAGACAGCCTATTCTGCCGATCGCATTTATTACGACGCTGCTCACCCTGCTGACCTTTCCTGCTATCTGGCTGTTTTACAGACATTTTATGCGGCCCGCCCTGGACTATACGGTCTCCCTCTCCGTCTGGAAGTGGGTCTGGCTGATCCCTGTAAGCAATAACGCGGTCTATACGGTCACGATCGCGCCGGAATATTCCCGCTTCGGCCTTTCCCCGGAGGACGTTTTTTTCCCGATCCCGCCTTTCTGGGTCCTTCTGACCTTCTCCGCTTATGGGATTTTATTGAAAATGATGATCGACGTAAGCAAAAACGCGGTGCTCCAGGAAAACCTCCACCTGTCGGAGACCCAGATCGCGGCCCAGCAGAAACAGATGGAACTGCTGCAGAGCAATATTCAGGAAACCCGTCGTTTCAGACACGATATGCAGCATCATTTCCTGGCAATGGAAGGGTTTCTGGGGGATCATGATCTGGAGGGGCTGAAAACCTATATCCGGCAGTCTGCAGCGATCTTCCCTGCACGCCAGACAGAGACTTTCTGCTGCAGCGCCGCCGTCAATGCCCTGCTGTCCTATTATTTGGAGCAGGAGGAAAAAGAGCATGTGGATATCTCCGTAAATGCCGCCCTCTCAGATCCCCTTCCCATCCCCGACGCGGAGCTCTGTATTGTTGTCGGAAATCTCCTGGAAAATGCGGTGGAAGCGCACCGCCGCATGAAGCCGCAGGAGCGGTTTCTGGATATCAGCCTGTCCATGCCCAGCAGGTCTATCTTAACGATCCAGGTCTGCAACAATTATGAGGGGGCCGTGCGGCAGACGGCGGACGGAACTTTCCTTTCCTCCAAAAGAAAAGACCGGAAAGGGATCGGGCTTTCTTCTGTCCTGAGTATTACCGAAAAATATCACGGCATCGCCAGGATCGAGTATCAAAATCAGATTTTTAAGGTTTCGGTAATAATTTCGCAATATCCGTAAGGCAGCTTTTCTTTTTCCTACTTTATGCTAGACTGTATCCGCAGGGCGTTACGTCGCCGCTGGTTACAATACGAAGGAGGAATACTTTATGCCCGGGAAAAATTTTATCAAAATACCAAGTATCTTTATGGCTGTAAGCGGGGTGATCAGTATTGTTCTCTATCTGGTCATAGACCTGATCCTGGCCTGCGGCACCATAGACACCGGTGAACCGCTGGGCTGGATGGTGGTTGCAATCGCTGTGATCTATACAGTCTTTGCTGTTCTGGAATTTCATGCCGCTGCGATAGGGATCAAATATTGTGACTGTGCCGAAAAGGCAGCGTTTCTGAAGAAAAAAGGATTTCTGCTGATTCTCGCGTCATTGATCGCAGGAGCCAGCAATACAATCTTTTCCATATTGCAGGGCGATCCGGCCATTCCTGCTCTGACCAGCGCGGTCCTTGGGCTGTTCTTTCCACTACTGTATACTTATGGAGCTTCTTTGAACGAAAAGGCCGGCCAGTACTAAACGACCGCGAATGGAAAGGGAATGTCATACAGGCCCCCCGCTCCTCCTTATAAGGGAGCAGGGGGTCATATGCTGTGGATGGTGAACAAATGAGAAAGGATAAAAAAAGTTACAGTAAGCAGGGCCAATACATCACCGGTATTGACGGTCTGCGGGCAATTGCAGTTTTGATGGTGCTTGCGTATCACCTACAGTTCCCATTTGCAAAGGGCGGGCTGCTCGGCGTCACTGTATTTTTTGTAATCTCGGGATTTTTAATCACACGGATACTGGTGTCGGAGCTCGGAAGCACCCGCACAATTGATCTGAAAAAATTTTGGGTCCGCCGAATCCGGAGACTGCTGCCTGCGATCCTGGTCATGGTGAGCGTTTTGATCTTTGCGGGCGCCGTCTGGAACAGGGTTCTTTTTACAAAAACCTGTTCTGATCTGCTGTCCGCGATTTTTTGCTACAATAACTGGCATCAGATCTTCAGAAATGTCTCTTATTTTGAAAATGCAGGCATGCCGTCGCCGCTTACACACTGCTGGTCTTTATCCGTAGAAGCCCAGTTTTATCTGGTGTACCCGCTTCTGCTTATTTTTTTTGCAAAATTTCCGGACTGGAGGAAACGATCCGCCTGCGCAACGCTCCTTCTGGCCATACTTTCCATGGGCGCCATGTGGGTTCTGTTTGATCCCTCCCATGACCCCAGCCGGGTATATTACGGAACCGACACCAGGGTGTTTTCCCTGTTGTTCGGAGCTTTTCTGGCATTTGCCGCAGGGGACGGCTCTGCAAAAAGAAAGCAGAAGAGAACGCCAGCCTCCTGTCTGTTCCGTGATGCCGCGGGAATCGCCGGGCTTCTGGTGATTCTCTATATGACGGCCCGGACGGACGGATACAGCAGCTTCCTGTACCGGGGCGGACAGGGGCTCGTCTCTGTCTGCACGGTCCTGGTGATCGGTTCGCTTCTGAATACGGACGGCATCCTGAGCTGGCTTCTGAGCGCAGCCCCATTAAAATGGATCAGCGACCGCTCCTATGGCATCTATCTGTGGCATTATCCGGTGATACTTCTAATCAGCGGCGGTAAGAAAGCCCCCTTGTGGGTCAGCATTTTGGAAATCCTGCTGACAATCCTGCTGTCCGCTTTGTCATACCGCTTTATCGAGACTCCGATCCGCCATGGGATCATAGGGAAAAGCATTGCTGTGATCCGCGGCGAACCTGAGACGAAACGGGAACGCCGAAAGCAGATCCGGACGCTGAAAAGAAGCATACGAGCGGTGTCCGCAGCTTTTGTAATCGCAGCAGGCGTCCTGCTCTGCATCCTTTTTGTTCCCCGTGAAAATGCATTGGAGCATATCGAAGAACTGGAACAGCAGGAGGAAAAAGCGAAAGAGATCGCAAGGCGTAAAACACTGGAATGGAAGGAATCCGCAAAACCGAATCCGGCCCAGGCCGGCGTGGAGACAGCCTTGGCGGATGAGGAACTTTTAAGCGGGCTGCGCCTGCTGCTGATCGGGGACTCCGTCGCCATGGGCGCTACGGATGAATTTTACTCGGCTTTTCCCAGCAGTATCAGCGATGTGGCTGTAGGGCGTCAGACGACGGAGAGCATCGACATCTATGATACCTATGTAAATGTACACGGCTGGAACGGGGACGGCGTGATCTTCGCCCTGGGCGCC
>Ga0224748_10430_pt1 | contig 12961 bp, 8 predicted proteins | sample LIM_F_Water_Neg_FD_182074 | JGI IMG/M metagenome (GOLD analysis project Ga0224748, IMG submission 182074) | Enriched cells from gastrointestinal tract of the lab mouse from Pacific Northwest National Laboratory (PNNL), Richland, Washington... | ecosystem: Host-associated > Mammals > Digestive...
ATGCACCTTTTTCACTTTATCATAAGCAATGCCGACTCCAAGGATCCTTCCGGTATACCTCCTCTCCTCTCCCAGCTTCCCTTCGAATTTTAACGCATATTTTTTATCCCGGATCTGCCGGAGCGCTTCTTCCGGTGTATCGTCTACCTTCAATTCCAGAATGATCCCGTCGGCGTGCCGGTCAGTCTCAGGATAAAAGATAAAGTCCACATAGCCGATCCCGGCCTTATCCTCGCGTTCCATCCTGTAAAAGTCTCTTGCGGAAAGGTATACAAGATTCACCACAGCGGTCAGATCCGATTCCTGATTATACGACAGCAAAGGAACTTCCGTATTATGGGCGAATTCAAGGATTTCAAGCATGGACGCGGTATCCTGTTCTAAAGTAGCCTTCAGCATCTGTTCGGACTTTTGAGCCAGCTGATGAATATACCCAAGGGAGGGCTCTTTTTGCAGCATGTGATCGAATTTGTCCATCAGCTCCCTGTTGGGGATGCTCACATGGCCGTTTTCATAACTGAGAAAACCGTATACGACCATTGCGGAAAATATTTCGTCGCGGGTACTCAGATCCATGGATACGGCAGCATATTCCCGTACATTTGCCCGAACCGGTATGCCGGAAACCATCCGTGCCAGGTCATTTCTCACTTCTGCGGTATTATGCCGGATATAATAAAAAATCTCATCGTACGGGCCTGCGCTTGTCCAGTAATTTCCCAGGTTGTTGTTTGTCAGGGACGCCACGATCGAGCGGGGATTGTAAACATGACCTCCTCCTTTCGTATGATAGCCGTTGTACCATGTGCGCAGGCCTTCCCGTGTGACCTTTGGATGCTCCGTCAGCGATCGGTATCTGTCAAAAAGTATATCTACCTCGGATTCGCTGAAACCAAAAAACTCACTGAACCGTTCTTCGGAAGCCATGGTATATTCTAAAAACATATTCAGTTCCGATCCGCTGGAATATTTTGCGATTGGCAGGATTCCGGTCATGTAGGCCAGCTCTACGTAGGGCTGATCTTTCAGCAGACTGCTCAGAAAATCGATGTATTCCGCCCGGTCTTTATCCGTTACAAAATCCCTGTGAAAAATAAAATCCCATTCGTCTAAGACAAAGATAAATTTTACATCTTCGGTCTCGTATTCCAGAATATCATTCAGCGCGTCCCACAGGGCATCGTCTTCCTGGATCCCAGCATCCGGATATGCCTGCATCAGGTCGGTCATGAGGCGTCTGCTGATACGCCGGATATACTGCCGGTAAGAGACGCAGTCCGCAGGCAGTGCATTAAAGGCAATGTGGATTACATTATGCTGGTTTATGTGTGCCTGATACCAGTTCCTTGAGCTGACAGCAAGCCGATCGAAAACAGGGCGTGTATCCCGGCCCTTTCCAAAATATGCCGCGATCATATTCGCCGCCACCGACTTTCCAAAACGACGCGGGCGGGTGATGCAGATGTATTTGCCGCTCCTGCCGGAACGGTTTTCTCCGCCATCAGGTATAGAATCATTTGCCTGTACATTCGGATCAATGACCGGGAGCAATTCATCCAGAAGAGCTGTTTTATCTACAAAATATGTGGACTCTGTATCTTCTTTAAAAAGCATGGAGGCTTTTTTGCTGTTCAAAAGTTTTCCCATATCAGGACACTCCTTCCAGATGATCTAGGTATTTAGATAATTTTAGCATTATTTTCATGAAAAGACAATGTAGAAATCGAAGGATATCGAACGATCGGGCATTCATGTCACCGTATATGCAGAGAAAATTGAGCGTATCTCTTCAAAAAGCACAGGAATATTTTAATATGTTCGCAAAACAGACCATTGCCTGTTTTGATCCGGGGCACGGATTATACCATAACCGCTCTGGCCGGACATAATAGGCGCTTTCTCCAGAAATGATAATTGAAAAGATAGGGGAAATAGAAAGCCTCTGGGAGTTTGACTCTATTTTTCTATCTACGGAAGATGAAGAAATATGCACAAAGATCAAAGCATATTACGGTGACCGTGTCTCTTATACGGATCAGGAGCGATATACCATTGAGCCAGGAAAACTCCTGGTAGATCTGCACGAGGAAAAAAAGGAAGGGGAAGGATTCCGCCTGGGAGCGGAGTACCTCTGTACGGTTCATCTGCTTTCACAGTGCTGTTCTCTGATTGCGTCCGGTAATTGCGGAGCAGTCAAAGAAGCACTCAGGCAGAATGACGGAAAGTATCAGCACGTATATGTCTTTCATCTCTAGAATATCCCGACTTATGAGTCACATTTGCGCAATCATTTAGCGGCTCTGACGTCCTTCCCAGATTATCACCCAATCAAAACCTTCTTCCCTTCAAACGCAAACCCATATTTCCGGATCCGTTCCGGCGCGACCCCCGCAGCGATCAGGGATGCGCTGTATTTTTTCTCTTCAATCTGTTCCAATGCTTTTTGTACCGTATCCTCCAGGCTGCCCTCCCTTTTGGGATTACGGACTTTAAATTCCAGGATGACCGCGTCGTCTTGTTCCTGTAGAGGTTCAAGCACCACGTCATATCTTCCAAATCCGCTTTCACGGTTTGAAGTAATTTTATATCGGCCGCCCAGATCTACCACTAAACCAAGGACAAATCCATGGTAAAAGCGTTCCGGCTCTGCTTCTTCGGATAAATTCTTTCCCGTATCAAAATAACTGAATGTAGCCAGTGCGATCCGGTTCATATAAGTGTTCATAGCCTCCAGGTCTCCCAGCAGCATTGCCCTGATAAAATCATTATAAGCTGATGGCATGAACTTGGAAAACCACCCTTCAATCATCTTTTTAAACATAATGCGGACTTCTTTATTTGTTAATACGAGGGTGTACTCATCTATACCTTGCTCTTCATAAAACGTAAGCTTTTCTACTCTCAGGTATCCAGTCGCAAGAAGCAGGCTCCAGATGGCAATTTCATCATGATCCAGCTGGCTGTATACAACCTGTTCATCAATCTGTGTGCAAAGACCTTTTCTGTTTAATAAATCTTCCATGATAATCTTAACATTTGGACTTCCCTCCCGGATCAGCTTTCCGACAAGGCTGTTGCTGCTCGTATTTGCCCAATAGGTAGAAAATTTTTTGAATTTCAGATAATTTAAAATGGACCAGGGATTGTAGATATCTGCTGTCTGCCCAAAAGTAAATCCGTCATACCAGTCTTTTACTTCATTTTTTTTGGATGACAGGCCATACTCGTCTAAAGCACTCCAGACCTCCTGTTGTGTAAATCCAAAGCAATCGGAATATAAATCAGATGTCGTCGTAATTACGGTTAGATTATTTAAATCCGAAAAAATAGATTCCTTGCTCACACGGGTGATGCCGGTCATCAATGCCCTTTCCAAATAAGGGTTTGTCTTAAAGGTAGAATTAAACAGGCTCCTGACAAAGACAGCCAGCTCATCCCAATATCCGTTTATATAGGCTTCCTGCATAGGCGTGTCATATTCATCTAATAAAATAATAGCTTTTCTGCCATAATAGCGCATTAGATAATCTGACAAGGAGCGCAAAGAGTCTGACGCAAGATTATTCTCCATATCAACAGATATTTCCAGGTATGTCTTTTTCTCATCTTCGTTTAAATGACCGCTCTCCAATAAAAAATCATACTTGTTATATAATTTCTTGATCGTTTGGCATATTTGTCTTCTCGCATTTACGAAGCTCGTCTCCTTTACATCTGCAAAACTCAGAAAAATAACAGGATAGGTTCCCTGAAGCCTACGGTATTTTTCTTCCTTCCATATAGATAGATTTTCGAACAAATTCCCCTTGTCCGCATATTCCACAGAAAAGAACTGTTCTGTCATACTCATATTCAAGGTCTTGCCAAAACGTCTCGGGCGGGTAATCAAGGTGACCTCATCATCATTTTCCCACCACTCTTTAATGAACATCGTTTTGTCAATATAAAAATTATTCCTGGAAATTACTTTCTCAAAATCCTGCTTCCCGATACCAATTGTTCTTGCCATATTCTTTAATGCTCCTTCCTGAGCCAGCGTTCTGCCTATTAATGTTATATTACCATTATTCTTTTTGGAATACAACTTTTGGGTGAGAAAAATCCAGTAAGGTGTACCTTCTTGGACAGTTCGCCGGCAGGTCTAACCAGGAACATGCATTCGACTTCCGAACTCTCCTCTTGACAACAAAAATATTCAAGTAATGCAAATAATTATGCAGGGAAAAGGATTTCCCTGGAACTAATTCAAGGAGGAAAAATCATGAGAATCCAACATAACGTAACAGCATTAAATGCACACAGAAATTTGTTTAACAACAACTCTTCCGTAGGAAAGAACCTGGAGAAACTGTCATCTGGTTACAGAATCAACCGTGCAGGCGATGACGCTGCTGGATTGGCTATTTCCGAAAAGATGCGTGCTCAGATCACAGGTCTTAATACAGCTCAGAAGAATGCGGAAGACGGTGTATCTCTTGTACAGACAGCAGAAGGCGCTTTGACCGAAGTTCACTCCATGCTGAACCGTATGGTTGAGTTATCTACACAGTCTGCAAACGGCACATACTCTACTGGAAACCGTAGTGAGATGCAAAAAGAAGTAGTACGTTTGAGAGAGGAGATTCAGAGAATCAGCGATACATCTAACTTTAATGGTCAGACATTGTTTAAATCAGGTTCTATTGTTCTTCATGTTACAGAACAGTCCAATGGCGGTTCCATTACAGTTACTTTGAAAAATATGAACCCGACCTCTATGAATGGTACTGATATTAGCACTTTGGATATCTCTACAGACACTGGCGCTAAGGCGGCTATTGACAAAGTGAAAGAAGCTATCGACAATATTTCCTCACTGCGTTCTGATTTTGGTGCGTTACAGAACCGTCTTGAACATACGATTAACAACTTAGGTGTTCAGGCTGAGAATATCACCGCTGCTGAATCCCGTATCCGTGACGTAGATATGGCTAAGGAAATGATGTCTTACACCAAGAACAACATCCTGGTTCAGGCTTCTCAGGCTATGCTGGCTCAGGCAAATCAGGTTCCGCAGGGTGTTCTTCAGTTATTACAGTAAATTACAGTTACAATTGCAAAAGCGCCGGTCCATTGGATGGGCGCTTTCTTTTGTATACAGGTTCTCCGGTTTACAAAAGAAAGCATCCATATTAGGACTCTATGGAATACAACCAGCTTTACAGTTTGAAGGAGATCCCAGCCCATGAAGATGTTGCTTACGATTTCATTATTAGCTTCTGACAGAGCCGCTTCTTTAGAACGGTGCCTAGATTCATTAAAACCCTTGCTTTTACAGCTCCCAAGTGAATTGATTATCGTATATACAGGGGAAAATAAACAAGTTCTGGAAATTGCCGGGCGTTATACCGATCAGATCATTCCATTTGAGTGGTGCAGCGATTTTTCGGCAGCACGCAATGCCGGATTAAAGGCGGCAAGCGGCGAGTGGTTTCTCTATATTGACGATGACGAGTGGTTTGAAGATGTCACAGAAATCCTCAATTTCTTTCAGCAGGGGGAATATCAGAAATTCGGGTCTGCCTGCTATATTCAGAGAAATTATACAGATTGGTCCGGAACAAGCTGCACGGACTATCATGCTTTCCGCATGAGCCGGATTCTTCAGGGAACCTCTTTCCAGAGTCCTATCCATGAGCAGCTTGAACCAATGCCGAAACCATGCAAATACTTTAATGCCTATGTCCATCACTACGGTTATGTGTCGACGGCAGATAAAATACATCCTGGGAAAACTTCCCGAAATATACCGATGCTCCTGAAGGATATCGAAGAACATCCTGATAATACAAAAAATTATCTGCAGCTTGTACAAGAATATGCTTCCATAAAAAACTGGGACAAGGCCGAAGAATACTGCCGGAAAGGAAGGGCTGCCTGCAGCGGCAATCCGGTTTATCAGGGCTGGCTTCAGGCGAATCTGGCAACCATTTTATATGAAAAGGGCGGCGGCAAATACGCAGTACAGGAAATCTCCTCCATGTTAGAGAATGAAAATCCCTGTGAATTGGTCCGGCTAATTCTTTTCAATCTATTGATTACACTGTATGCCGGAGAGAATCATTTTTCAGAAGTTGTCCGATATGGCCTGCAATTTGAAAAGCTTCTGTGTTACATGGAGAAAAGGCCGGAGCTGTGGACAAAGCAGCAATATGGAACGATAGACGAACAAAGCGTCCGTAATCCGAAGAAGCTTGCACAGAGCCGAATCTACTGCACAGAAGCTGCTCTGGAGCAGGAAGATATTGATAACGCGGAATACTTTTTCAGGCTCCTTCCATGGGAAGAAGAAAAACTGCTCCAGTATTACTATTTTGATTTTGACAGATGGGATGAAGCTTATACGTCTGCTTTTCAAAAACTTTTACATAAAATTGCTTACGATTCACCGTATCTTATTTATCAAAGAATGAAAAGAGAAGCAAAGGAAAAGAAACGGCTGGATCTGTTAAAGCAGTGCATAGATATCACGTGTTCCGTTTATCTAAAACAGAAAATTCTAAAACAGGCGATCCGGATGCAGATAGATCTGTCCTATATCATAAAAGGACTGACTCTGGAGCAATGGAAGCAATGCATTGCAGAGACCATTCGGCAGTTCGGCAGTTCAGAGCTGCTGAAAGCGGAGCATGCGGCAAAGAGGATACAGGCGGAATATCCGCTGCATTACTGCTGGATGAAAAAGGCAAGCTTAGAGAAACAGCTTACATGCGGTCAGTTTATGCAAGACCAGTTAACGGAAATTTTTGATGAATACTGCAGATATATCATTCGGTTTTATCAACTTTTATATCAGAAGAATATGATGGATGAAAAAAAACGAGAACAGCTGCCGGAAGAGTGCCAGTTTGCGTTTTTGGCGATTGAGGCATTCGAAGATATAAAAAATATGGAATACCCATCGGCTGTCCGTTTGTTCCGGTTGGCGCTGCGGCAATATCCTGCAATGACAGGAGTCATCAACGAACTCATCCGTCAGATGGGCAAGCATCTGGATAATCCAGCTCAAAATGCGGGAAAAGAATATCAGAAGATAGCCGCGCAATTAAAAGAAGTTTTATCCGCTCTGACAGAACAAGGTAAATATGCAGAAGCTATGTCTATTCTTCCGCAGCTTGTCTCACTTCTCCCGGAAGATTTGGAACTGCTGCGTATTAAGCAGCGGCTTCTGAAAAAGATGGTAAATTAGCACGATAGGAATCAACCATTACATAAACTTAGGAGACCTCTAGCTATGATAAAAAATCAGGAGTTAACCCATCAATTATTAACAATGACAGAGACTTTGATCGAAGCAGCAGAATTGTTATGTCAATATACTGCAGAGCAAAATCATGACGGTTTCCGTACTCTATCCGCTGATATGTACAATATGCTCACAGCTATCATAGAAGCGGCGCCTCCTTTAGATGAGGAAGAAGACGGGATTCATCTTTTGGCTTCTTCTGCATCAATAAGGGATTCGCTGGTAAGGATAACGTACTGCGAACAGCATGATCCAGAAAAAACAGTGCATAAGATTGAATACGAATTAATCCCATTAGCTGAAACAATGTTTAACGCCATTTACTATTGGGGATGTGTATATCCAGACAGAGAAAAAACAGACTGTTATAACAAGAACGAACGTTATAAATTGTGTCAGAATGTTTATCTTGCGCATGCGCAGGAAACCGGAGAATATCTCTATGATTTGTCCATTGTTATTATAGCGTACAATAAATTAAAGTATACCAAAATGTGCGTGGAGAGCCTGCTTCGTTTTATACCAAAGGATTTGAAATATGAATTGATCCTGATGAATCATGGCTCTTCGGATGGAACAAAAGAATATTTTGAAAGTATTCACCCTGACAAACAAATAGATATTTCAATAAATGGAGGTGGATTCAGCGCGGTTGAACGAATTCATGAAGGAAAATATACGTTATTTGTAAGCAATGATGTAGTCGTTACTCCTCATGCAATTGAAAATATGCTGCGCTGTATAGAGTCGGACGAATCCATTGCATGGGTTGTGCCCGCTACTGCTAATATATGTAATTACCAGACACTTCCTCTTCAGTACAATACGATTGATGATTTGTGGGAAGCAGCAGAGAAAAACAATGTATCCAATCCTTTTCGGTGGGAACAGCGCTCCAGACTATGTAATCCAATTGAATTAAGAAAAAATTACATTTTTGAAAAAACGAAACCTGAGTATTATGGTTACGGCAGCAAGACTCCGTTTGCTTTTAATGACGATAAGGTTTCTCTGTTATTAAGAAGAGACCATTATAAGATGATGTTGGCTAAGGATGCCTACTGCCACCATTTTGGTTCTGTAACATTAGCAGAAGAATTTCGTACATATGGAGAAAATAAAGCATATCTGGAGGGAAGAAAATGTTTTTGTAATGAATTTCATGTGGACCCGTGGGGAAAAGGTATGTGCTATGACAGATTTCTGTTTGGCAAACTTCCCTGTGACAAAACAACACCCGTAAAAATACTTGGGGTCAACAGCGGTTTAGGAAGTAATCCGTTGAAGATCAAAGAATCTTTGAAAGAAAATGTACACAACCTGAACTGCAAAATATATAGTTTTACCTCTGAGCCTGAATTTATCAAGGATCTGGGTGGGGTTTCCAATGAAGTACATCAATTTGCCGCCTGGAAAGACCTTGATCCTTACAGGCACGCAAATGGATTTGATTACATCCTGATTGAGTCCGGGCTGGAGAATGAAAAAGATTATCAGAATATTTTGCGTAATTTAACAGGATACATGAATCAAGACGGATACATGATCGTGAAGTTTGCCGGCAAGAAAAATATTCATTGGATTAAAACAAACTATAACAAAGTTGTAGAAACTGACTCTGATACCGGGGATGGACACTGGTTATTTTGGAAAGTGGAAAAATAAAATTGGAGGGTTCCGCTCATGTTTACGCAACAATTGGAAGAGGATTTAAATTATACATATCACAAGCTTTCTCCAAAAGAAAAAGAAAAGTTATCCGGCAGCACAACATTGATTACAGGCTGTGCGGGTTTCCTGGGATTTTATATCCTGCATTTTCTCTATCGTTACCGTGAAGAATTAAAATTAAAACAGGTATATTGCCTGGATAACTTCATGTTAGGTTATCCAGGATGGATTCAGGAAATGAAAGCAGATGACCGCTTTATCATAAAGAAATTTGACATCATCACCGACGATATTGCTTCCATACCGGAAGCAGGAGACGCTGATTATATTGTCCATATGGCCTCCATTGCTTCACCGGTATTTTACCGGCAGCATCCGATTGAAACAATTGATGCAAATGTATTTGGCCTGCGAAGACTATTGGATTATTACTGTCAAAAGCAGATCAAAGGATTTCTCTTCTTCTCGTCCAGTGAATTATACGGAGATCCGGCGCCTGAGGCGGTTCCTACGGACGAGGAATATTACGGGTACGTCTGCGCCACCGGACCGCGGGCGTGCTATGACGAAGCAAAACGCTTCGGCGAAACCATGTGTATGCTGTTTGCTCAAAAATATAACATGCCGATCGGCGTCGTACGTCCCTTTAATAATTATGGGCCGGGCATGAAGATCAATGATAAGAGGGTTCCGGCTGATTTCGCAAAGAACATCACAGAGAATCAAGATATCCGGATTCTTTCCGGCGGCAGTCCAACCCGTACCTTCTGCTATATAGCGGATGCAGTAACCGGATATCTGAAAATCCTCCTGTACGGTTCTTATGATTATTTTAACATTGGCATAGACCAACCGGAAATCTCTGTCAAAAGGCTGGCTGAAATCTATCTGAATGCCGGAAGGGAGCTTTTCGCTTACAGCGGCAGGATTACTTACGCCGATTCAGACGATAAAGAATACCTCACGAACAACCCCAAAAGACGCTGTCCAAAGATTGACAAGGCAAGGGAGTTACTGGATTACAGACCGGAGATCCTGGCAGAAGAAGGAGTCCGCAGGTTCCTTAAATTCATGAAAGAAAGCCTGGAAGAAGGAAAGAATGGGGAGGCGAACTTGATATGGTAAAGGTATCAGAAACGGAAAAGAAAAACCAGAGTGAGAAAAACGAACAAAGCAGGGGCAGGGTCGTAACCGTCTTTGGTTTAGGATTTGTAGGGCTGACTACAGCGCTTGGATTCGCTGAGACAGGCTGTAAGGTTCTTGGCATTGATGTAGACGAAGAAAGAAAAAAGTCCCTGCGAAACGGAATCATTCCGTTTCACGAACCACATATGGAAGCGGTTCTGCGAAAACATCTTGGAAACAGCTTTTATGTCACAGATGAACTCGAAAAAGCGATCCGGGAAAGTACCTATGTATTTTATTGCGTAGGCACTCCCTACGGAGCAGACGGAAGTGCGGATCTTACTTACTTGTTCTCAGCAATTGACAGCACGCTCGAAGCAATCCATGATGAAAAATTCCGGGTACTGGTAACCAAGTCTACAATTCCGCCGTCTACGACAGCAGAAAAGATCCTGCCTTATGTAAAAAAATCCTGCGGGAAGGCGAAATTCGTAGGTGTCGCCAACAATCCGGAATTTCTTCGGGAAGGGCACTGCTGGGAAGACTTCACGAAGGCGGACAGAATTGTACTGGGAATAAATGATGAGAAATCCAAGGCTCTTCTTACAGAGCTATACGAACCGATGGGAATCCCCATTAAGTGTGTCAGCCATTCTACCGGGGAATTTATCAAATACCTGTCCAATACACTGCTTGCCGCTCTGATCAGTTATTCGAATGAAATGGCGGAAGCTGCGGAAGCTTTCGGCGGGATAGATGTTGCAGAGGCATTTCGTATTCTGCATATGGATAAGCGCTGGAATAACTGCAGCATGACCAGTTATGTTTATCCCGGCTGCGGTTACGGCGGATACTGCCTTCCAAAGGATACCTGTGCATTCTATACGCAGGCGGAAGCAAAAGGCTTCGACGCGCAGATCTTAGGGCAAGTGATCCGAACCAATACGGAGAGGCCGCGGCAGATTGCGGAACAGATTGGCCGGTATCTTAATAATTGCATACAGCAGCAGGAAAATGAGGAAAATGATTGCCCCGCCGGGGAGCGGAGATCCCCTGGCACAATCGGTATTTTAGGACTTTCCTTCAAACCGGAATCCGACGATGTACGGGACACTCCTGCTGTTAAGATCATACAGGAGCTTAAAAAGCTGGGATATCAGGATATTATTGCATATGATCCGATTGCAATGAATGTATTTCAGCAGAAATATCCTGACATAGCAATCGGTTATGCCGAAAGCCTTGCAAAAGCATATGATGAATCGGATATTCTGGCTATTGTAACGGCCTGGGAAGAATTCCGTATAGTCCCCGCGCTTGGTAAGAAAAAAGTCATTGACTGCAGATATATGCTTTAGGTTCTGAATTTTAGGAGGTTATCAATGGAAAAACAACAGATTTTAGATATGGTTGCGCAATACTGCAGGGAACAGCATATAGCGAAAAAATGGAAGCCGGGAGACCGGATCAATTATGCCGGACGGGTGTATGACGAAGAGGAACTCTGCAATCTTGTAGACGCATCCCTAGATTTCTGGCTGACAGCAGGAAAATATACGGAGGAATTTGAATCAGGGCTTGGCAAATATCTGGATATTCCTTATTGCTCTGTTGTGAATTCAGGCTCTTCTGCCAATCTGCTGGCCATAGCGGCGCTCACTTCTCCCATTCTGAAGGAAAAACGAATCCTTCCGGGAGACGAAGTAATCACGGTAGCGGCAGCTTTTCCTACTACAGTTGCACCAATCGTACAATGCGGGGCTGTTCCGGTGTTTGTGGATATCGAAATTCCTTATTATAACATAGATATATCTCTGCTCGAGGGAGCTCTCTCATCCCGGACAAAGGCTGTCTTTCTGGCGCACAGTCTGGGAAATGTGTTTGACTTGAAGGCAGTAAAAGAATTCTGTGTACAGCACGGACTGTTCCTGATCGAAGACAACTGTGATGCGCTCGGCGCAGAATATGAGATAGACGGCGTATACCAGAAGGCAGGAACGATCGGGGATATCGGTACCTCCAGCTTCTACCCTGCCCACCATATGACTATGGGGGAAGGCGGCGCTGTTTATACCAGTAACCCTCTTCTGCACAGGATCATCCGTTCGTTAAGGGACTGGGGGCGGGACTGCGTCTGCCGCGGTGGACAGGATAACCGGTGCGGACACCGTTTTGACGGACAATACGGAACTCTGCCGCAAGGGTACGACCATAAATATGTGTATTCTCAGTTAGGTTACAATCTGAAAGCGACCGATCTGCAGGCAGCGATCGGCGCAGCCCAGCTTAAGAAGCTACCCGGATTTGTAGAAAGACGAAGAGAAAACTGGAACTATCTGCGGACTCAGATTGACGATCTGAAAGAATGTTTCATTCTCCCTGAGATCACGCCGGATTCCTGTCCGAGTTGGTTCGGATTCATGCTCATGGTCCGGGAAAATGTCGGGAAATCCAGGGATGAGATCATCGCCTATTTGGAGAGATACGGAATCCAGACCCGTGCGTTGTTTGCTGGGAATATTACCAGGCACCCCTGCTTCGAGACTTTGGAGGAAGGGAAAGATTACCGGATCTTCGGAAGTCTTGACAAGACCGACGAGGTAATGGCCAGGGGGTTCTGGGTAGGCGTTTATCCGGGTATGACGAAAGAAATGCTTGATGAAATGATTCTTCGGCTTCGTGAAAGTATATTCGCATAAAAGGAGACAACAGGCTATGATCAAAGGCTTAAAAATATTCGACTGCACTCTGCGGGAGGTAGGTTATCAGACAGGATGGCATTTTACAGACAGGTTTGTCCGGGATGCCTACAAATTTGCCCAGGGAAAAGGGATTGATTATCTGGAGCTGGGCTTCTTCCATCAGGAAGCAGCAGATCCT